>VAPB010409953.1_pt1 | contig 12813 bp, 4 predicted proteins | sample 3395101 | NCBI WGS metagenome assembly VAPB01 (sample SAMN08290433, study PRJNA428436) | hydrothermal vent metagenome | isolation source: Deep-sea hydrothermal vent chimney | place: Indian Ocean: Southwest Indian Ridge | reverse complement strand
GGGTGAACGGAAAACTGTCTGAAAAGGGCATTCCTGAGTCCATCTGTATCCCATTCCTCAGCATGTTTGCCCTCAGGACAGTAGATGAACAAAAGCTCCTCCAGTACTTCTTCTGCCAATTCAAGTATCTTCCCTTTCAGTTCTTTTCCCGCAAGTAAGTCCTTCCTGAACGAATAGATTTCCATTCTCTGCTTATTCATAACATCGTCGTATTCCAGCAGATGTTTTCTTATATCAAAGTTGTGTGCTTCTACTCTTTTCTGCGCATTTTCAATAGCCTTTGAAATCCACTTATGTTCAATAGGTTGAGATTCGTCCATCCCAAGTTTTCCCATAAGTCCGGAAATCCTGTCAGAGCCAAAGATTCGCATAAGGTCATCTTCAAGCGAGAGGTAAAATCTTGAAGTTCCGGGATCTCCCTGGCGCCCGGAGCGCCCCCTTAACTGATTATCAATTCTCCTTGACTCATGTCTTTCCGTCCCTAATATATGAACTCCATTTACAGATATAACCTTATCTCTGTCTTTACTGCAGAGCTCTCTAGCCTTATTCAATGAATCTTCATATTCCTGCTCGGAATATTCCTTCTTATTTTTCAATATATCTTTTGCAAGGGCTTCAGGGTTTCCGCCAAGGACTATATCTGTGCCCCTGCCCGCCATATTAGTGGCGATTGTTATAGAGCGGCTTTTGCCAGCCTGAGATATAATCTCGGCCTCTTGTTCATGATATTTTGCATTCAAAACATTGTGCGGTATCCCTTTCTTTTTCAGCATGGAACTAAGCAGTTCTGATTTTGCTATTGATATAGTGCCTACAAGCACAGGCTGTCCTCTCTTGTAGCAATCCTCAATCTCTTCAACAACAGCGTGGAATTTAGCCCTCTCTGTTTTATAAACAATATCAGCATTGTCAGTTCTTATCATTGGTTCATTTGTCGGAATTACTACTACATCGAGGTTATATATCTTGCTGAATTCAGGAGCCTCTGTGTCAGCAGTTCCTGTCATGCCTGCAAGCTTTTTGTACATCCTGAAGTAATTCTGGAAAGTGATTGTAGCAAGGGTCTGGTTTTCACTGGCGATTTTGACCCCTTCTTTTGCCTCAATAGCCTGATGCTGACCGTCAGACCAGCGCCTTCCCGGCATAAGGCGGCCGGTAAATTCGTCAACGATAATAACCTCGTTATCTTTAACGATATAATCCACATCCCGCTTGAATAATACATGCGCCTTGAGTGCCTGATTAACATGGTGGACGAGTTCAATGTTGGCAGGGTCATAGAGATTGCCTGCACCAAGCAGTCCTTCAACCTTTGTATTACCCTCTTCTGTCAGCATCGCCGAACGTGCCTTTTCATCAATTGTGTAATCAGTTTCTTTCTTTAGGCGAGGTATTATTTTGTCTATTTTGTAATACTTGTCTGTTGATTCCTCGGAAGGGCCTGAGATTATAAGAGGTGTCCTTGCCTCGTCAATCAGAATGCTATCCACCTCGTCTACAATCGCATAGTTTGCTTCTCTTTGAACATAATCGTTTAAGTCATATCTCATGTTATCCCTTAAATAATCAAAGCCAAATTCATTATTTGTACCATAAGTAATATCAGCCTGATATGCCTCTTGTCTTGTTACAGGCCTTAAATTCTGAAGTCTCTTGTCCTCAGAATGATGAGAGGGATCATAAATAGAAGAGGCATCATGCTGGATAACTCCAACAGAAAGCCCAAGGAAATGGTATATAGGACCCATCCACTGGGTATCTCTTTTAGCAAGATAATCATTTACAGTAATTATATGCGCACCATGGCCATTCAGGGCATTCAGATATACTGCAAGAGTCGCTACAAGGGTCTTACCCTCTCCTGTTTTCATCTCAGCAATTTTACCGTGGTGAAGAACAAGGCCTCCTATGAGTTGAACATCAAAATGCCGCATATTAAGGACCCTGCGCGAGGTTTCCCTGACAACGGCAAATGCTTCAGGTAAAATGTTATCTATACTCTCTCCAGCTTCAAAACTTTTACGGAACTCGTCTGTCTTGGCTCTGAGGCCGGCGTCGTCAAGCGAAATCATCAACGGCTCGAGAGAGTTAATCTGCTCTACAGCAGGCCAGAGTTCTTTAAGTTCTCTTTCGTTCTTTGTGCCTATTATTTTTGTTAAAATCTTGAACATGACTAATTATTATAACAAAATGCTGTATTTAAAAATGCAGTTGCATATATAGACATTTAGAAATCATAAAAGGTTTAGAGAGCTATATAAAAAACAGGTGGAAGTGGCTCTTGCAATGGGTATCATGGTCAATATAGAATAAAATGTCTGTCTATGACTCGTCTACGACTTGTAAAGTAGCGCGGGCGTAACTCAGTGGTAGAGTGTTAGCTTCCCAAGCTGAAGGTCGCGGGTTCGAATCCCGTCGCCCGCTCCAAGAATAACGCAGAAAACATGAGGAATAAGGCGTTAAATATGAGCAAGGGGTTGATACACGTATATACAGGAAAAGGGAGAGGTAAAACTACTTCTGCAATAGGTCTTGCCATGAGGGCAGCAGGGCATAGTAAAAAAGTTTTGATATTGCAATTTCTCAAAGGTGGTGCAAAAGATTCAGGAGAAATTGTAGCTGCAAAAAAATCCAATATAAAGGTAAAGAGATTCAAGGGCCAGATATCGCCACTTTTTAATTCCAAAGTCAGGATATCAGAGTTAAAAAAATCAGTTAAAGAGGCAATAGCTTTCTCTATAAAGGAAATCAAAAGTGGTAAATATGATCTTATCATTATGGATGAGTTTAATAACCTTCTTGGCAGTAACTATGCGAGTATAAGTGACGTTAAAAAAATCATAAAACAAAAGCCCCAAGGGATTGAACTTGTGTTTACAGGCAGGGGTGCACCTGAAGAATTGATAAAGATGGCAGACTATGTAACAGAAATGCGCATGATCAAACATCCGTATAACAAGGGAGTAAAGGCGAGAAAAGGGATAGAGTTCTAAATGAACTACCCCACAGCAGAGCTGCGAGGTATCAAAGTCATACCCGTGAAAACGGGTATCCAGACGCCGTCCCAGCAGGCAGTAAGCAGGGAACTATTTAAGGAGCTGGATTCCCGCTCAAAAAACTGCGGGAATGACGACCAAAGGAAAAGATTATTAACCCCGAAGCAGAGTTTCGAGGAATTCTTTTGATTAAAAAAATTAAAAATTTTGGATTTTGCATTTTACGTCCTAAATTCAACTACCATTTAACACAAAGGATTTTCCCAGTCAATGAAGAAATACTAATGGATCATATAAGATAAGTTTATTGTTAGATATGTATTCGGCATTCATTAACTTCTTTTCTTATTTCTATTTCATTTCATGGTTCTATGTTAATTATATAAGCAAAGTCTTCTTTGGAATTTAAATTCTCCGGACGACTTTTCCAGAGTTTTACATAAATTACTGTTTTTTCGTTCTTTTTTCTTAACCTCAATTTAGCTCTCGGATCATCAGAACTGATATTATTTTTGTTAAGATGCCCTACATGAAAGAATTCATGCCCAGAATATACACCTTTCAAAACATTATCCGTTGTTGAATTGGGGACTGGCTTGATATTTATTGAACGGGACACATCAACATGAACATATTTGAATCCAGCGTCATACGCATTAACAAACCATAGTCGAACAATTCCCTTAGAATCTGAATAATAATCATACAAGTAATAAAACCATTTCAAAGCAGATTGATTTTTATAGTTAACCGATATTCTGTTTTTCGAGTATTCTACATTTTTTACTGAACAGTAAGGGAGAAGAGCATTGACTTTGTTGCCTGCACTGGTTAAGACGAGCAAATAGGGATTAACAACAAAAAATTGAGTGTCATATACCCAGTCAAATTTCTCATCAATTTGCCCAAAAATAGACCTGTCGGGTATATAATGCTCAGGAAAAATTTTCAGTTTCTTATATATATTGACTTTTGATTTCCTCAAGTCGTATATAACTTGTTTTTTCAGTTGATGCAACGGTGAAATAGGGTTAATATTAATGTTAACTGTCTGAATATCACTTGCAAACAAGGAATTGCTAATAATTATTAATATAAAGAACACGGCTCTGGATAAAAAAAACAGTACGGTTCTATTTCTACTCTTCTTCATTCCTAACACATCTTTTGGTATGAAAAGAATAAATGGGCAGGTTTTTATTTCAACCCGATAAATACAGTCCTTGTAGTGCCGTCATCTAATTCCACTATTATCAGCCATGTGCCTGTAGACAGGCTCTTGGTGCTCAGGTTATAGATGTACTGGTCGTCATCGCTGTCATAACGAAAAAAATTGCCTGAATCTGCTCCACTAGTAGAAGTGGCATCTACAGGGTCTTCAACAGGTTCACTTGCAGAATATTGTTGGAGCGATATTGTTGCCACAGCATCTGATATATAGGCTCCATAGGCGTCTGTTAATTGAAATTTTACTGGTATTGTGCTTCCAAGCTTAAAGACTTTATTATTTTTTACTGGTGGTAAGAAGAAATCAGGATTTGGCGATAAATAAACTACTGAACACACCGCATTGTCATAAGCAAAATCTTGACCATCGCTTAGCATAAGCTCTAATTCATATGCTCCTGTTACGTCAGGGATAAAAGACGGAGAAACAGTATTAGCTCCGTAAAGGTCATTATCCGTTATATAGCTGTCAGCAGGTACTTCTACAAAGCTCCATTGATAAGTAAGAGGCTGTGGTTGGTTATCAGGGTCATAGCTTACGCTGCCGTCAAGTATTGCGGTCGCCCCTAAATAAATAACAATATCTTCTCCTGCATCAGCAACTGGCGGCTGATTGGGTATAAATGCATATGTAAAGATTGTTTCTTTTGTGCTTGTCAATCCTCCTGCTGTTGTGAGTATTGCTTTAAGATTATGTGTGCCTGGCTCAACACTACCAATGTTAAAACTCAGTGTGACCGTGCTATTGAATATGATGCTGTGTGTTATTATTGTTGAGTCATCTATCTGGAGTTCAAGAAATGCATCTACTGTGCCGTATGCCGACACTGTGGCTATCACAGGCTCAGTGTCTGATGGATAATCTGTCTTGTCTGTTGATAATCCAAGGAGCACTGCTTCTCCAACATCAAAAGCCTCAGCACCTGAGACCAAAAGTAAATCTCCTGAATATATACTGTAAGCAAGACGATGAATACCGCTAATAGTAGTGGAAAGGAAAGAGATATGAGTAATGAGTGTATTTTCTAAAGAAGAAAGATTGATATTACTTTCACCAGCGCTTGTATATTCCCCTTCAGGGTCGATTATCCATGTCTTTAGGATTGCAGGTATGTCTTGATTGCTCTCAATAGTAAGCCTGAGTTTCAGTGTGTCTGAGGAGGCATATTTTGACTTATCAAGAGTCGTTTCTTTTACCTTTACCGACAGACCTGTAACGTCAAATGGATGAGAAAGAGTTATAAGTTCGGAGTCAAGAGTCTGGAGTTCAGCATTAACAAAATATGTGCCAGCTGTCATCTCAAAGGATAGAGTAAAGCTCCTTGTGGCTGTGCCTGAAAACTCAAAGGTCTCTTCATAACCTATGGCCGTTAATGTTAAAGTTCCGCTGGTATTTCCTGTTAAGGTTATAATAACGTTTTCAAAGGGATTATATACCTGTTTATCCGTAATGATTGAGAGAGCATCTTCTTCCTCGTAAATATATAATGAATTTAGATGTATTGACCTGCCTGATTCGTAATATATGCCATAAAAGAGCTTTTCTCCTGTTATTTCTGTAAGAGGTATATCAAAGGTTATTGTCTCACTGCCATTTAGTGTAAATACCTGCTCTAAATTATTATCAGCATAGTTCACCATTGCAAAGAGATTTAATTCTGTAACTTGTGCTCTGTTATCTGTAATCTGTAATGTCAGATATGCAATATCCCCTTGATTGTAGTTTTGCTTGTCAAGGGAAGCATTGACACCGAGGTTTATGCCTGAAAAATGATATTTTACCTGTCCTTTGTCTACTAACTGCTGAGTATCAACATCTTTTAGTTCATAATCTGCAAAATAATCTTTTTCTTCTAAGTCATCAGGCAGCGTAAAACTAAATGTAATGGATTTTTCTTCTTCTGGTGTTAACCATTCTGTCTGCGCTGATTCAATTAAATCATAAGCATTAAAGTTCAGTTCCACAGCACCTTCCTGATTGCCTGTATTTTTAACTGTAAAGGTAAATGTGGCTTCGTCATCAGGATAAACAGTCTGGTATGCCGGCAGTTGGGTTATCTGGAAAATAGGTCCTTGTATGGTCAGTTGCTTTGTGCTCTGTGTTATTTGATTATTGTTGTTGTCAAATACTTCTGCTTTTAGTGTGTAATTAGCAGGTTCAAGTGCAGATGAGTTAATGTTAAAGGTTAAAACTTGCGTACCAGAAGGTAAAAGTTGAGAAACAGATTGTTCGCTGTTCCATACAACCTTACCTTGGTTATCAACAACTGACAGACGGACACTGCCGTTAAACTCACTATATCCAAGATTTGTCAGGTTAACTGTAACTGGAATTAGGTTGTTACTTTGAGTGCCAACAGATATTGTCACATCGACATTAATATCTTTCTGTACAGAGAAGTCTGCCTGGCTACTAACAACTGGCAACTGGCTGCTTGCAGTAAGTTGGTAGTCTCCTTCTGCAAGATTAAAGTATAAAGTATCAGTTACACTTTCACCTATTGGTATGTAGTAAATCTTTGACTGCTGACTGACAATTGACGACTGTTGACTAAGTTGAAAGTTTACTTCTAGTGACTCCTCAAGCTGTCCGGTATTTGTCATCGTTACAGGTATGGCGATATTGCCCTCCAGGTAAGTTGGTTGAGGATTAATGGTAATTGATGCTGCAAGCCCGTAAGAGACTGTTTCTGTTATTGTCTGTTCAAGGTCTCCTGTAAATGTAAAGGTAAAATCAGTATCCTGACTTATTTGCTGTTGATACTGGATAAGTTCTATTTCTTCTGCAGGTATTGTTAATTGCTGATCGTCAATCGTATCCCCGGTACTACTGATTACAGTATACTGAATATCGGCATCTATTTTTCCTTCATTTATAAACTCCAGGTTTATATTAAATAGTTCATTGCCCACTACCTCTGGCATTGACACAGATACTGCCACTACTGGCACTGACACCTCATACTGCTCAAGAACCTCTGCGATAATAAAGCTATTTTGTTCTGCAGTGCCTCTAAGATTATAAACACCTTCTGTATCAGCAGTAGTCGTTGTCGTAAATTGATAGCTGCCTTGAGCAGGTATATCAGCAGTAGCAGAATAAAGAACTAAACCGCTTATCTTGTCTTTTAGCTCTATATAAACTCCATCAGCCTGAATAGCTGAGAGATTTTTTACCTCACCTGTGATTGTTACAGTCTCACCAAGCTTATAGATTCTTTTATCAGTTAAAAGAATAAAGGCAAAATCACCGTCAATCACATAGAAAGGATATTCGGCATAGGCTATCTCCTGTCCAAGACTATTAGAAAGAGTTCCTTTCAGATAAAACTTGCCTGTATCCCCGAGGGTGCCAATTAAAGTATTTATTGTATCTGTGGTTAACGGTAATTGATTTACTGTGATATCTGTAGCCCATGGGGACTCCAAACAGTAGCTTTCTTCTTTTGCAGTCATGATTAATGTAAGTCCTGTTGTACCTGGTGGTACGTCATCCCACTGGACACCAAAAGGCATCCCACTTACCTCTGCTGCTATACCATCTGTATCTGCCACCTCACTTGTAATATCAAAGTCAAATAGATCGACTCCAATAAGATATGCAAAGGATGGTGCATAGATATTACCTTGCAAGTCCCTGAGAGCAATGTAATCTACGAAGGCATAGCCTGATCCATCGTGATAAAAATCAAGTTTATAACCCTCGTCTCCGGGTAGATATCCAGACGTGTCAAGCTCTTGAGTGGTAAATTCAGGGCCGAAGTGAAGTTCTCCAAACTCAACCCATTCACCACCTATAATGCTTGAGACATGAATAGATTCAAGAATTGGAGGACCACCACCATCAATACATGTTTTTTCAACCTTCAGGTGGAGATTCCCATCTACTATTCCAATTGTCTCTGTAGAAATAGTACTTAGAGAGTTGACTTCTTCTGTTAAAAGGTAAATATCCTTGTCAGTCTTGATAGAAAGACTTGCCTTAAGACCAGAGATATTAATGGTTTCATATATAGAATCCAGCAAACCTCCATTAACAGAGTCCAAAGACTCAAAGTAAAGGTCATAACTCCCTTCTACTACCTGTGGCGGTATTTGGAAGCTGTAATATACCTCTCCTCCAGCAAGAATCGTGTTGTCGTAGTAATCTTCATAGGTAATGTTGCCATGGTTATCTGTTAGGCTAATCCAATTAGTAACAGAAGCATCAATTCCTCCTGTATTTTTAAGGGTTATATCCACAGTATCACCAGCCGTATAAGAGGTGCCGCTTATATCAAATACTATTGATGGACTTTGAAGCCATAGAGTAAAACTTCCTTGTATAGTATCTCCTGATGAAAGAGTAAGAGTTATATCCCCATAATGTGCACCAGCAGATGTAATAGTATCAGGGATTGGAATGGCATAAGTAAGTTCTTGGATGCTGGAAGAGGGCAAAGATACTGTTTGGGTATTAGTATAATTTGCATCTGGCATAGACACTGTTACTGGCACATTTTCAAGATTAAATTTCCCAGCATTTGTAATTGCAGCTGTAAGATTAGCTGTTTCCCTCACCTTATAAGATGTCTTATCAAAGGAATAGTCTGCTATATAAATATTGTTATAAACATATAAATATGTAAGTCGTCCTTGTCTCGTCTCATCTGATTGGGTAAGGGTAAGTTTATACATGCCTAATTTGAGTGGAGGAACAGTTATGGGAACATTTAAATTTAATGTTTCTCCAACATCAATAGAAAAGGACTGACTGCCTGAATATACAACAGCTCCATCAGGGTCTTCTAAAGAAATATCTAATGTGCCTGATGAAACATTTAAAGAACCCTTGTTAACAATACTAAATGGGAGTATGTTAGTCCCCTCTGATAAAGTAAAAGGCGTGTTAGGAGTTACAGAAATCTGGCTCAGGGGAAGTTCAAATTTTGTGGAGTTCTTTGAGGCAATCATCACTCCATAATGTAATTCTAACCTGACTGTATAAGTACCCATGGTTGAGTTTTGGGGTAAGATAAAACTGGTAGTTACAGTACTTGTTTCATTCGGTGAAAGACTTACAATTTCAGTATCCTCGAAAACCTTTATGTTTTCAGAGTCTGTGATGGTTATCTTAAAATTTGCTTGCCAACTCAGGAATACTTTGTTTTTGAGGAAGGTGTTTATTGAGACAGTTTCTCCTTTGGCATAGAAGGATTTGTCTGTCTGAACTGTGACACTTACATTTGGATGAACCATCCATATACCTTTATTTGCGTAACCCACATGCTTTCCTGATTCATCATAAAAGTATCCAGCTAGCCATCCCATATATTCCACTTCAGGTACAACAATATTAAAGGAAGTAGATGATTGTGCAGGCACATTTACGTCATAGGATCCATATGCCCGAGACCTACCTGGCCCAAGATGCGCAAGGGTATATTTAAAAGTAATCAGTGCATCATTGTCAGTATTGTTCCATGCAATCACTGTAAATGTTGCAGGACTGCCATAGATATAATACTCGGCATCACTCTGAATTGAAAAATCAAAATCAGGACTATCATAGGGATGTGCTGGTGGATTGCTTATTACAAAACGTCCAGATGGTTCTTCTACCGGGATTTGAAGCAGATATGGAACCCAGACATTCGTTCCTTCAGGATCTAATTCACTGGTTAGAAGCTCATATCCTTCAGCCATGAGGCCATATTTAACGTGATATATTCCTAAGGGATCAGTGGTTGTTGAAGTAAAAGATACGGGTATTTGTGTACTTTCATTTGGGGCAAGAGTAATAGGAATAGATGTCCAGAGTTTTCTTTCCTTTCTATCAGGGTCAAGGATTTCTACTTCTACGGCTGTGGTGGTTTCAGTTGTATCATTATTAGCAATAGAAATGTCTAAGGTTACACCTTGTCCGGGGTCTATCTCTTGCAACGAGTCTGGTTTCACAAGCCAGGAAACAATATCTCTGATAAGTCTTCTTTCATCCTCTGAGCTCTGACCTGTAGCATATGCCCAATCAGTATAAATGCTGGAAGCTATGATATACCCATTGCCATAAGGATATAAAATAACAGCAGGTTGGCCATTAGTAGTCCTTCTTAAAAGCACAGTGGTATTGTCTGGATATGAGGTGAAATAACCGTCTACATTAAGGCTTGGTGTGGATTTTGTCTGACCTGCGAGAACGTTATGCCATGTATCTATATAGGAGGAATTCGCTTGACATGATTGGTCCTCAGCCCAGCCATAGCCCTGAACGGTTTTATATGTTCCATCTGCCTCCTCAGGAACAGGAAGGACTGAAAACTCATAACCATGTTGCTGAGATAGAACCAAAATACTCCCGCCTTGTTTCACATATTCATCAAGGGCGACTTTAAAGAATTCAGAGTTCTCCATCCCATTAAGTCCGCCGGTAGGAATAATAAGCAGGGGCATATTTTGGGCTAAAGATGGAGATACTTCTGATGGAAGTAATGCCCTTATATCTTCTCCAAAAGAAGATAAGAGTTTTTGCGTATCGTATGTGTAGCCTACATCAAGGACACCTACCGAAGAAGACGGATCTTCATCCATAACTTCTCCTGTCTGAGGTTGTGAGGCAACTGTTAAAGTATCATCGGGACAATCACCACTGGGGCCAGTTCTTTCACATTCACATTTATGTTCACCATCTTTAATCTTACACTCACACGAGGAGCTTGCTGAGCATCTTCCAAGAGAATTATCACATTCGCTTTTGCATTCTCCTATTGAGGAATCGCATGTGGAACAGCCCTCACATTTAGGATTTAGTTTTGCCTTACATGTTTTTTCATTCCGCTTACATTCCTGGCATTTGTCATCACCCAAGAATTGGTAAATAACAACATCATCCCATAAGCCTTCATATGTATAATTACACCTATCCTCTGTATGTCCATAATATTTGTTATCTCCTCCATATACGGCAACATGGCTTCCAGATTTCCAAGAAAGAATATCTCCTGGTTGAGCTTTTAAAGGGTCTGTTATTTCCTCAAAGCAAAAACTGTTTTGAAGAGCAGATTTCAACTGAGCAACGGTAATCTCCCCCTTAGTGGCACCATCTTTACCAATAATATCTGCACCCTTTACACATCCAAAGTTTAAACCGCCATCAATTAATGCCTGTGAGGCGAAATTCGCACAATCAACACGAGAGCCAGGATAGTTCTCACACTCGGGTAGGCTACCATTCCAGCATTTGTACTCGTCGTGGTTGTAGTCTTTACAGAAGGCATCAGCGTAACTTATAGCCCCGTTGCGGTTATACTCAATTTCTGTTGCATTAGAAATCGCAGATAATAATAAAGCTGACAAAATTACGATAAGAAAAATAATACTCCCTCTTTTCATTTTTTGCCTCCGTTTCTTCTTATCGCCTCTAAAGCTTCTTCTGCTTTTTTACTTTTGCAACTATAAAACCATTCAATATTTTTTTCTTTTACATGCATTAAGAGTGGGATAGCTTTTTTGCTTTTAAGCACTTCTAAAGCATCCATTGCATATTCGCATGCTAAAATTGCATTCCTTGCCTTTTCAATAGCATATCTTTCCTGTTCTGTCCTTGGAATCCTAACTATCTCCTCATTGTTTAAACCAAAAGCCTTTTCTGTTTTATCTTTAAATTTTTTAATCACAGCTATTGCGACTTCTTCAGCCTTCTCTTTGTCAATACCAAGCTCAGCTAAGAATAAAGCAGCTTCAGCCTTTACCTGATCCTGAGGATAATTCAAGGCCCTCTTGATTATCTCTAACCCTCTCTCATCCCACAACTTCCATTCCCTACTCCATCCGCTCTTAAATAAATACGGAATTACATAAGTATTTCCTGCCTTAGTTAACTCATCAAGTACAGGCAATGCTGTATCAGCATCTCCTAAAACAAGTAGTGCCCCTGCCGCCTCAAGTCTTACATTCAGTGACGGATGTTTTACCACCGCACGCAGCAGTGGGATAACACTTGTATCGTGGGCAAACTTTACAACTCTCGCCGCCCTCGCTAATGCCTGTGGATATTCTCTCTTTGTCTTTAATACCTCAACAATAACATCAAAACTCTCCTTCTTCTCCGGATTAATTGCTGATAATGCAGTTGCCATAGAATCACCATACAAAGACTTTATCTCATCTTCGGAGACCTTATATTGTTGAAAATATTGGTGAAACCATCTTATAGTCCTATATTTCCCCTTTAACAGTATCTTCAAATACCTCCTCGCCTCCTCTTCGGACTTAAACACATTAGGCGTGACCCAGGCACCTGTGCCTATCTTTTCAACAAACTTCTGTTCTTCCTCTGTTAATGGACTCTCTTTGATTTCAAGCGGCTGTTTTTGTGGTTTAGGTTGATCTTCTATTCTTGTCTCTGAAGGCTGTTGCTTTACTTCTTTTCTCTGTACCTGAACCTCTTTCTTTCCCTCAGGCTCTTTTAAACTCCGACAAGACGTTATAAAAAGACTTAAAAACATTACTCCTACTAAAATAATTATTAGCTTTTTCATATCTCACCCCACATTAAAAATGTTGTCTAAAAATATTGTATCAAAAAATCCTCTTAGCTAAACAAAAATCT
>VAPB010946237.1_pt1 | contig 12823 bp, 14 predicted proteins | sample 3395101 | NCBI WGS metagenome assembly VAPB01 (sample SAMN08290433, study PRJNA428436) | hydrothermal vent metagenome | isolation source: Deep-sea hydrothermal vent chimney | place: Indian Ocean: Southwest Indian Ridge | reverse complement strand
TATCGGTCACTGGTGTCTTGATTTACATCCTCGGTTTTCACATATACACAAGCGAAATATAAAAGGTAACTAACGATGGAATTTGTCTATTACACAACTGCAGGACTGGTACTTTATTTGTTGTCAGACTGGATACTGAATAAGATTGAGGCTCTTCGGGGCGATCGATTAAAGCATCGCTCGGTTGTGTTTTTTGCGATTATTATGGTGCTGGCGGTTTCTTCATTCAAGGTAATTGAACTACTTACCACGCAGTAGCCCCGCGAAGTCCGAACCACTGCTGTGAGAATAAATCTGGGCGGGATGAAATTCCGATATCAGGCGTGTGTGATGGTGCTTGAAATGGTGTAAAATCAGGAGGGGTAAATATCAGAGGTTTCTTAAGCTTTTAGAAAAATTATTCCCACTGAAGGGGCTATATTTAAGAGGGTCAAGAGATGACAGGTTTTCAACTACGTCCATTTTATCAACACCGGGGCATACGATTTGTAGTCGTGACGATAACGACTCTCCTGGCCATCACGTTAAACATGGGTTACGTACCTGTTTGGGCCGCCGAGAGCGCGTCCATCGCCCGGGGTGGAAGACTGTTCGATAACTGGTTTCTTGAGAATAAAGACCGGCCGCCCTCGGAAATCCATCCTAAATACAAAATCTACCCGTCATCGATGGATAACATCGAGACCAGCTGGCGTTGCGTCTCCTGTCACGGCTGGGATTACAAAGGCCGGTCCGAGCAGGGAACCGGGGTACTCAGGGGCGTCGAGGGATTCGACTCCGGTAAGCTCGCTTCTATTCTGAGAGACAAAAACCATCGCTATGAGAGTATGCTGCTAGAGCGCGATTTCGTGGACCTTGCCGCCTTTATCGCTTATATGCCGACAGATGTGGCCCCTTACATCGAACCTGGTTCGAACCGTATTGCTGGCGATGCCACGCGTGAAGTAAAGCTTTATGCAACCATTTGCGCTAATTGCCACGGTACCGACGGCCTTAAAATAAAGACCATGATGCCGCTCGGGGTCTTCGCACGACGCAACCCACAAGAAGCGATACATAAAGTTCTCAACGGACATCCCGGGGTGCGGATGCCACCGTTTCGTTTTCTCGAAGCCAGTCGCCTCGGCAACCTGTTCGCCTATATTCAATCCCTGCCGGAAAAGAACCTGTTTGCCTCGATAGCCAGGGGAGGGCGTCTCTACGATCATTGGCAAAAGGAAACTGGCGCTCAGGCACCTTCGTCGCGTCATCCAGCCTATCCGAAGCAGGCATCCAACGCGACCGTTCCGGAAGCCAACTGGCGCTGCAAGGAATGCCATGGCTGGGACTACAAGGGGTTAGATGGCGCCTACGGTAAGGGTCTCCATCGCACCGGCATCAAAGGTATCCGTGCGCTCGCGGGCAGCGATCCACGAGAAGTCATTGAACTGCTGATGGACACTAATCACCGCTATTACGGCAAGCGGTGGTATCAGGCACCCCTGGATAGGCAGGATTTGATAGATTTGGCGAATTTTGTATCCCGTGGTCAAATCGATATGGACGAGTATATCGACCCGAAGACCGGTGCCGCTAAAGGAGATCCGAAGCGCCGTAAAGACGAGTTCAATGTTCTCTGCGCTACCTGCCATGGCAAAAACGGTAAAGCACTGGCCACGGGGAGAGACATTGGGGATGTTGCCCGTAAGAATCCCTGGGAGGCACTCCACAAAATCCGCAATGGTCACCCGAATGAGTCAATGCCGCCGCTTCAGGTTTTTGACATGCCCCTGCTTGTCGACATTTTAGCCTATGCTCAGACGCTACCGTAAGATGGGCGAATACAGCGTACGATCAGGGGTTCACCTGGCTCAATCCATCTCTAATAATAAAGCCTGTTCTTGAATCGAAGTCGATCAACAGGATCTGGGCAGGATCGATTGTTACCTGTTGCTCCAGACTGTGGTTAAATCCTGTTATCCGGGCATTATCATTCATTTTTAATGATAAATAATGATCACCAGCGGGTATTTTTTTACTGTAATAAACGTCGACGCCGCCATCGTTGAACAGGCCCATCGGCGGTAGTGATTCACTGTATAGCGGCTGTCCATCAAGCAAGGCTTCAATCATAACGGGAGAACGCTCGCGTGGGCATTCCTCGGGCTTGCGCATGTTGGGCGGTAGCCTGGCGAGTTCTTCATTGCTGAGTTTTCGGCAGGGTTCGCGAAATTCACCCGCATGGGCAAAGGCAATGGTGATCATGGCTTCATCTTCAGCAAGAATTCGAATCGATGGCGCGCTTGAGAAATACCATATTAAGCCCATAAAAATGCTGTAATTGATTGCTTGCAGCAGATAGCGTAACGGTTTGTTGTCTATGCCAGCCATGAGGATCCGTCCTTAGTTTCGTTCATCTGCAGATGTCTCAGTGGCTTGCTTCAACTCGATCAGTTGTGACCGAAAATCATTCAAATCTTTTTCGACTTCATGTTTATCCGTTTCGGCGGCACCGTGTAAGCGAATGCGGTTACGGTCTGCCCTGCCGCGGAGAATCGGTTTGCGCTTACCTTCGAACCGCATTTTTGTCCAGAGATTGCCAAATCGAAAATAGCAGTCGTTCTGTCGGCAACCGGTTACCATGACTCCGTCGGCGCCTTTTTTTAACGCATATTCGACCAGTGTTGGTGGCAACATCCCACTACAGATAAGCCGTACACCCTTTGTATCCTCCCTATCTAGTCGGGTAACATTCAATCCATTCTCACAACCAAAGACGAGTATTTTAATATCGCCGCTCATCGCGGCGATGGTTTCTCTGGTTGTGGTTCGCATTTGGTCGACGGGTAAATGCGGCATATCGATTCCTGTCTTTAGCTCCCCACGGGACGTTCTAAATGGATTCGAGGCAGGACAGGAGCCCGCACAAATACCGCAAGCACCACAAAGGGCAGAATTCACCACTACCTCCTGGTCGAATCTTGCACCATCGGTTCGCGCCTGTATCGAAATAGCATCAAATGGGCAATCGTCGAAGCACAGCCCGCAGCCGTTACAGTGACTAAGATCAACTACCGCTTTCGGATCATCCTTCCTCGGTAATAACCATGGCAACATGATTAACAGAAAAGTAATACCCGTTGTCAGTATCCATACATAGTCTTCAGACCAGTAATCGAGTAGTGGATAAATATTCAGGTAAAACCAGTCGATATTTAGAACCTGGGGCACGCTGCTCAAGTTCGCCGGCGCATGGCTGATGGCGGGTTTGACCAGCGACAGGGTCAGCAAGGCGATAAAGGTCCCGATGGCCAGACCTCGCGGTGGATTGATATCGACATTGGATAAACGCTTGACATGAAGCCACAACATGAACAAAAGCAGCATCGGCTGGCCCAGCAGATGGAGAAACTCGATCAGGATAAAAAATCGGTCCGTCATTTCTCCCGATACAAAATTACGCGTCATCGCCCCGGAAAATATGGGCAGCGCATCCATCAACCGAGCAGAACCAATCGCAACATACTGTGCCAGTTCATCCCATACCAGCCAGTAACCTGTTATACCCAGTGTCACTATCATCCACAGGTTGGGTATGCCTGTTACCCAGGAAAACCAGCGAAATCCGCGATAGCGACCCGAGGCAAATTCTTTGAACATGTGTAACAAAATAGTAATTATGACTGCATCCGAGGCATATCGATGCAGGCTGCGCATGATACCCGCAGCGTACCACTGATCATGCGTTATATATTCTACCGATGCATGGGCGCCAGCGAGACTACCCTGAAAAGGTATGAAAAGATAAATTCCGCTGACCAGAATGATCCAGAACAGGAAGAAGGACAAGGTGCCGAGGTGATATAACGGATTCCACTCGGTCCCGAATGAAAGGTTAAACCAGGATTCGAGAGCGAGGTAAGCTCGCTTTACAGGATTGACTAACACGGGCTATCTAAGGAAGCCTCTTATTACAACGATTCCGGTAAAGACAATGATGGTTCCACCGATCAACATGCCCAAAAACAGCGAATAGTCAAAATAGTATCCATCCCGAACCGGATCGTAGGTCGTGCAAAAGAGCTTGATTTTACTGCTCAGGTCATCAAGCAGCGAGCGCTCCGGTGGTGAGCGTCCAAGTACTAGCTCCATCAAGGGCTCGACCAGCAATGGGGTATTAAATACCTGTCCATACACCTGGCGATAAACCTTGCCTTCAGCATCTATAATTGTTGTCTGAATGAGATGATCAAAGCCATTTGAAGAAGGAAAATATTGAAAACCGATATCTTTTGACAGGCTTTGTACATCGGTCTGGCTAATACTCAACAGGTTCCAGCCCTTATCGCTAATTCCTTGTTTGTTGGCAAAGTATTGCATCGCTGCGGGCGTATCCACCTGGGTATCAAACCCAATAACTGCAATAGAAAAACTTTCGCCTCCCAGCGCATCGCGTGCTTTTTGTACGACTTTCGACAGATGCCGTGTTGTCATCGGGCATATCTGGTAACAGCTTGTATAAACCATGCTCAATACCAGCGGCTTGCCGCGAAAGCTGTCCAGGGCCACAGGGTTGCCAGCGGAATTGATCAAGTTAAGGTTGCCTACCCGATTACCTATCGCTCCCTGACTGATTTCCAGTGCACGGTCATAATCGAATGTCGACTCCGTTCCATTCGAAGACATAGTTTCGGCTACTGGTGGAATAACCGCATAAGCATTGGAGAGGAAAACCGTATGTAGAAGGTAACTACATATCAAAACTAGTACACGCATGGAAGATTTAACTTTAGCAGCTATTATCCAGTGAAATAAACATCAAGCACAGCGCCTGTCAGGAGAAATGCCAATTGTACCAGAGATGCGAAAAAGCTCCTCATGGCTACCTTCGGGGCAGGGTCCAGGATCATTAAATAGTTGTGGTAAATAAAATATCCACCGCCACTTAATGCCGCTACAAGGTAGAGCCAATTCATACCATAAAAAAACGGTAGGATCGAAATACCCACCAGGATTAATGTATTGCCCATCACCACAATGGCAGTGCGCCTGTTACCGATGACTACCGGTAACATGGGAACGCCGGTTTTGGCATAATCTTTATGCTTGGCGATAGCCAGGCTCCAGAAATGGGATGGGGTCCAGAAAAATAATACTAGCGCCAGCATTATCGGGATGGGGCTCAACGTGGGGTCGACGGTGGCGGCACCCGCGAGGACTGCGAAACTGCCAGATGCGCCGCCGATGACAATATTCATCCAGGAGCGGCGTTTCAGCCAAATGGTATAGACGACCGCGTAAAAGAATGCGCCAAGAAAGATATAGAGTGCGGCAACCCCGTTCAATACCAGGGCAGAGGAACCGACCCCTACGAGGAGAAGGATAAATATAATAGCCAGCCAGAGGGGGCCTTTGTGAAAACGCCCGGTAACGAAAGGCCGGTTTCGGGTACGCGGCATCAGTCGATCAAGATCAACTTCAAAATATTGATTAAACGCCCCCGCGCTACCGGCTGATATCAGTACCGCAAATGCCAGCACAAGCGCCTCGAAACCACTGGGCTGCTGACCGGGTGTTACCACCATAGCGGTCAGTGCAGTCAACATCATGATTACGCCAATACGCAGTTTTAACAAATTTGATATTTGACTAAACATGCCTTTACTACTGCGTTCTCCTCACCGACCAGGTGTATTGCCGTCCCAAATTCTGTGACGACAGTTGAGAATTAATGCGGGATAAACCGAGGTTTATCCCGCTTTAGACGCCCTGTTATTCTAGCTAAGTGGCCAGACGGACGACAGGTAAGACCAGTTGATGAAATAATAAACAACAAAACTGACCAATAAGACCATCGCCAGTACAAATGTCCCGGGCGCTTCGAATCCGCCAGAACCATGTTCTTCGACCGTCAGCTTTGGAGCCATCATTAACCGTTCTGGTTGGTCAATTGTATAGCTTTCAGGCGCCAGTGGTACACCAAAACTCTGAAGCAGACCAGCAGCCTTATCCAGTTTCTTACCGAACAATAGAGAACCGACGGTTACCACCAGGTACATAGCGCCTCCAAGAACGCTTAAAACACCGCCGATACCGGCGATCGCCATCATCGTATAAGCGGTTCCCGGGTATTCGAAGCTCAGTGCGGCACCGGTGAAATCCATATCCCAGTGACGTCTGGAAACACCCAGGGTACCGGCGCCGAGCATGAATAGAATCATCAGGGTCATGCCTGCCGAAAATACGTAAGGTTGCATCCTGGCTACCCAGGGCAGAAATAGAGCACGCCTGAACAAAACCGGAATCAACAGGTAGGTTAACGCCATAAACGTCAATGTTGTACCGACTGCAACGGTTGCGTGAAAATGTGCTGGCACATAGATTGTGTTATGGATAATCAGGTTGATCTGTTCGGTTCCCATTACCACGCCAGTGATACCACCGATGAATCCAAAAATAATCAGTGCGAAGAAAAAGCCTGAAAATACGGGATTCCCCCAGGGTGCCTTGCGTAGCCACTCGAATAATCCTTTGGTGAATCCTTTAGCACGCTGCGCTACTTCCATAGAGCCGGGTACGGTGAGCCCGTGAATCATGCTTGCCAGTACGGCCAGGTACATGGCGTAACTGGTATTAAATATTTTCCACTCGGAGCTCATGCCTGGATCGACCAGAAGGTGGTGCGCACTGGCCAGTTGCAGAAACAGGATATAAAGCAGGAACGCGCCTCGACTCACTTTTTCCGACATGGGTCTGGCATTGAACAAAATACCTACGATCAGGTACCACACCGATACATGCGCGGCGACGTTAATCTGCTGAGACGAATGCCCCATAGCCCACCAGATCAATCGGTACATTTGTGCATCGATTTGATTGATGTAGCCGATAGACCAGAGAAAAGTCGGTACCAGGATAATTGCACCGGAGGCAATAGTGAAGACCGCTATAATGCAGGCCGTTAATGCTCCGAAAGTAACCAGTGGAATCGAACCTTCATAAGTTTTATTTTCTTTGGCGATTACCAGTGTTCCCAGGAAAACGAAACAGCCGATCAACGCGCCCACAGCGAACAGGATTAATCCCAGGTAAAAGTGAGGGGCTGCCTGCATCGGCGCATACGAAGTCATCATCACGCTCGAATTGCCCTGTAATACTGCCACGTTGTTCATCACCGCGCCGATGAGCATCAATGCAAACCCCGCCCAGGCCCATCGAGGCGCCGCCAGGCGCGTGCGCAATAGCGTCGATGAAGCAAAATACAGAATTGCTATTTCGAAGAAAATGACCCAGAAAAGCAGGGCATTGATCCCGTGCGAGGTGAGCACTTGATAAAACATGTCTGCAGGTAACAAATGTACTTCCTGCCAGCGGGTTAAAATAACACCCAGGGCCATAATACCGGCGATCAGTAACGCTACAGCACCCGCGACGGCATTCACCTTCATCAGGCTTTCAGCGGACTTGTCAAAAAAGAAGCCCGAATCCGGGCAAACTCTGAACTGTGCCATGTTAACTCTCCCTCACGTAGATTTTACCGAGCATGGTATGGTGCCCAATGCCACAATACTCGTTGCAAATGACAGTAAATTCACCCAACTGATCGGGGGTCATGGTTATAACCATTTCATAGCCCGGAACGACTTGCAGGTTGATGTTTACTGGCTGCAAGGAAAAACCATGCAACCAGTCCATCGATGAAAGGTGCAGGCGATAGGGTTGGTCCTTTTCCAGCTCGAAAATCGGGTACCACTGCCAGAGTCTACCTAGCATGTAAATATCACTGCCGGGGGGTGGACGTACAATTGGGATGCCTGCCTCTTCACCAACCTTGTATTTCTCTACCATTGCGTCAACCTTGGCCTGAAATTGTTGCGGTGTGGTCTGATAAGCTTCGTTAGAGAGGTTTTGTTTTCCGTAAACATGCCAGAAAGGCATCATGAAAAACATGATCAGACTCCAGATTAGCGCGATACCAATCCACACTAGCTCCTGCTTTCCGACCGGGACATTCCACCAAATACGTTCCGAAGGGGGTAAAAATGTACTCATTAGATATTCTCCTTAATTATTTTATGGAGCAACCGGAATGGTAGCGATTTCCATGATGCCCCATATGAGGTAGAAAACCGTGGGGAATACAACACCCAAAAATAGCAACAGGAAAGGGTTGTCGAGCACTCTCTGGAAGAAAGGGATTTTTTCGGTTTTAGGCAGATCATCCGCTTCGGACATAGCAAACCTCGCTTGGTTTTTGTTAAGGTAGTCTCTTGAGATTAACGCGTACACTCCACGCCCTCCTACCCTTTCAGGCCAGGGAATATGCGTACGACCATTCTCGCGAAAGACGTCTGGTTGAGTCAGGCTATAGAATAAGTGTTGGAATTTACTTGATAAAAGTCAATTTGAGCAGCAAAATATTCTTTATGCATACACCATGTAATCCTCGTCAACAGCTTGACTTTGATCAATTAAATTTTCTATTTGCCGTGATAACTTGACCCCCAGTTAGATGACTCAGGATTAAGCAGAGGTTCCCTGAATATGGTATTGATCGAATGGCGAGAAGGATTTTGTACCGGGATCATCGGTATTGATCACGAGCACAAAAAACTGATTGATCAAATCAATTCCATGTACGCTTTGATAGATAATAAAGCAGACAAACAGCTTGTTATCGATAGCCTTGGTGATATCTATGGCAGCATTTCAGCTCATTTTGCGCTGGAAGAACAAATGATGCAGAAGCATGGTTATACTCACTATGAGGAGCATAAAACTGATCATGAGCGCTTGCTGAATGATATCGGTGATATTACCGAGAGTTATGAAGAAACAGTCGAATTGGACGAGTTGGCGTTTAAACAAAAACTGGCTGACTGGTTCCAGTTGCACTTCAGTACTCATGATTCCCGGATACATCATCTCGGAAGTCTGATGTCGCATGACCAGGTTGACGAGGTAACTATGAAAATCCTGATACGTAATGCAAAAAACAAATTATCGCGCAGAATGGGTCGCCAGTCTTAGGGAGTGGCTACTTATCCTGTTTTTCTTTTCCGATACCGGGTAACTCGAAAAATACCGGTTCCCCGAAAAATCATATATCCCAGGTTTCCACGAAAATAGAGTCACAGTAATGAAAACAGCAATCACCAAAAACCTTCTATTATCCGCGCTGGTAGCATTTGCTGCCTTCCCCGGCATAAATTTGTTCGCGCAGCAATCGAATAGCGAGGAGAATTTTTCTGGATATTTTTCCAGGGACGGGAACAGCGGCAGCCCATCCGAGACGGCTCGAAATAACATATATATTAAAATCTTTAAGAACCGTTGGATCGCAACGCTCTATATACCCTATCCATACGCGACCAGCGTTGAATCGGCAGCGATATCCAGGGTCTTCGAAGAGGCAAAAAAGATGACCACGGTTGCCGCTTACCTCAAAGGCACCTTCGGACAATTGAGCGAACTGGCTACCGTAAATATTGAAAGATATGGTTACCTGGAAGACCGCATTGTCTTCGAGTGTGGTTCACTGGCACCGTGTACTATCAAGCTGGCCGAAGGGTATCTGGACTTGATAAAACCGGGAATAATTAACGAACATATCATCAGGTTCAACTATATCCCTGCCCCGTGATCTGGTGAATGCCACCACATGGTGACTGCTTATTGTGACTGATCACAGATTCCCTGTCGGTACGCTGGTTCTTGGCGGTTTATTTATACTGGTCATGCTGGCCACCTATATCCTGGTAAAACCGCCCGCGCCTCCACCTGAATTGACAGGTGTACTTCGCCCGGAGTTTAAACAACTGACGCCGTTCCAGTTGACCGGCCGCGAGGGCAGGTCCATCAACGAACAGAGTTTCCAGGGCAAATGGAGTTTTGTCTTTTTTGGTTATACCTCTTGCCCGGATATCTGTCCGGCCACGTTACACGTACTGAACTCGGTTTATAGTTCGTTGAAAGACGAAGCAGGTGCAAAACCTGTGGACCTGCAGGTAGTATTTGTCTCGGTTGACCCCGGGCGTGATACCGTTGCAACGATTACCAGCTATGTTAATTATTTCAATAAGAAATTTATTGGTGCTACCGCAGGAAAAGCGGAAATTGATAGTTTGACCAGGCAATTCGGGGCTGGCTATATGGTTGAAACGGCGACAGCTTCTGGCCAGTACCTGGTTGCTCATACCAGTGCGATTTTCCTGGTAGACCCCTTAGGCAGGCTGGTAGCCACTTTTTCACAACCTCACTACCCGGCAACGATTTTATCCCAGTATAAAAAAATAAAGACCTATTTTTCGGAGGGCTGGGTAGCATGGTAAACAAATTGCCTTCGTCACTTGTCCCGCTTGCCGGTTTTTCCCCATTGCCGGTAAGCCCAGATAAAATAGGCTGTTATCATGACGATATTGACGATGGCGCCTATCGCAAAAAAACCGATCGTGAAATCATTCCGTTCGATATCCTGAGCGACAGCGGGTTGCTCGATATAGGTGGTAATCGTGCTACTGGTCGAAGTCGATTTTGTTGGATTCACAGTAAAACCTCTCGGTCTGGGGTTTATCAACCACTGGATCGGCCGCAAGTTTCATCTAAAGCCTGGTTACGAAAAACACTATGTTAGAAAATCAGTTTACTTTACCTGTACCAGATATCAACGCGCGGCGAATGACGACTGGCTGGTTATTCCTGGGTCTTGCGGCACTGGTTATCGGCGGTCTATTTACTATCTTGATCGTGTTATCCCGCACCCCTTTTTTCCAGGATATTATCCCCTGGGTCGATTTTTTTCGTACCGCTTTAGTCATCCACGTCAATTTGACCGTGCTCGTCTGGTTTCTGGCTTATGCCGGCGTATTCTGGAGCTATAACAATTCCATCCCCTGCCTTCGTTGCGGGTGGATTTCATTAGCACTTGCAAGCCTGGGAACGCTAATTATAACACTGTCCCCTTTCACCGGTGAAAGTTACCCGCTAATGAACAACTATGTGCCGGTATTACAAAGTAAAACCTTTTTTGTCGGGCTGGCTATGTTTGGACTTGGGTTTTCTGTGCTGGTGGTGCGTACTTTTCTCTCTGCATGGAGCAGTGTAAGCGTTACCAGTGGCGAAAGTGTCTTGCGCTTCGGGCTGTTTGTCGCAGTGATAGTATCCCTGTTCGCGATCGGGGCTTTAATCCTGTCTTATTTCGGCATCGACCCGGGTTTCGAAGGTCAGGCGTATTATGACCGTCTATTCTGGGGTAGCGGTCATATTATCCAGTTCAGTCATACCCAGCTTATGCTGGTTGCCTGGTTGTGGCTGGCCACAGTCAGTGGTGCTTATTTGCGATTATCACCTCGCGTGACTCTTGTTTTGTTTGTACTGGGTCTGTCGCCAGTGCTGGCTGTGCCGATCATTTATTTGTCGTTTGATGTTAGCTCCGGTGGTCACCTGCTCTGGTTCATGCAGCTAATGAAGTACGGTGGCGCGCTGGCTGCCGTTCCCATTGGTCTGGCGGTTACGCTGGCTATTGTTGAAAAATGGCGTCCCACACCCGGGTTTGAAATAGAAAGAAACGCATTGCTATTTTCAATTCTACTGTTTGGTGTTGGTGGCGCTATCGGCTTCATGATTACGGGAAGTAACGTCACTATTCCAGCGCATTATCATGGGTCTATCGTCGGCGTGACTATCGCGTTTATGGGTATGACTTACCATTTACTGCCGCGCCTGGGTTTCAGAAAAGTCACCGGTCGGGCCGCCAGGTGGCAGCCGGGTATCTACGGCATTGGCCAACTAATGCATATTACTGGCCTCGCCTGGTCCGGAGGTTACAACGTTCAACGAAAATCCATCGGTGCAGAACAGGGTCTCGAGCAAATTGCCGGTATGGGTTTGATGGGCCTGGGTGGTCTGGTCTCGATTATTGGCGGGATTATTTTCCTGGTGACGGTTTACCTGGCAATAAGACCCGAAAAGAAAGTAGCGCGGCAACCGTAGAACGACCATATTTTAGGGTCTAAGTATGTCAACAAGTTGTAGTTTTATTGGTAGAAAGCAGGCCTTCAGGAAATGGCTACATATTCTGCAAAGCGCCCTTTACTGCCGTTAAGCATTAATAAGGTGATCGGCTCCTCACGACCCATTTATTGCTTTAGATCAGGCGGCCACCATCGACGGCCAGCGCGTGCCCGATGGTAAACGCGGCCCCTTCCGAGCAAAGCCACAGCGTGGCGGACGCCACTTCCTCCGGTTTGCCAAATCGTCCGACCGGGTGAACTGCCCTGAAGCGGTCCCTCAATTCCTCGTCGCCATCGAAGGCGCGCTCGACCATCGGCGTTTCAATGATCGCGGGGCAAACCGCGTTGATGCGGATACCCTGGTCAGCGTACTCGATCGCGGCCGCCCTGGTCGCGCCGATAACGCCGTGCTTGCTCGCGTAGTAGGCCACACCGATCCGGCCGCCAACTAGCCCCGCCACCGACGACATGTTGACGATGCAACCCTGCCCGCGTGACAACATTTCAGGAATCTCGTACTTCATGCACAGGAACACCCCGGTCAGGTTGATGTCGATCACCTGGCGCCAGACAGCTTCATCGTAGTCGGCGGTCGGCACCATCGGCGTACCCTCGATGCCGGCATTGTTGACCGCGATGTCGAGCTGGCCGTATTCGCGTATACAGGTCGCGACCATGGCCTGGACGTCCGCGGTTTGCGCAACGTCAGTTTGCACGAACATTGCCTCGCCGCCGGCATCGCGGATCATCGACACGGTTTCCTCACTATCAGCAACGCGGCGAGCAGCAATCACCACCTTCGCGCCCTGTTCGGCAAAAGCCAACGCAATTGC
>VAPB010441988.1_pt1 | contig 12880 bp, 12 predicted proteins | sample 3395101 | NCBI WGS metagenome assembly VAPB01 (sample SAMN08290433, study PRJNA428436) | hydrothermal vent metagenome | isolation source: Deep-sea hydrothermal vent chimney | place: Indian Ocean: Southwest Indian Ridge | reverse complement strand
GCGACACCAAGGTGACCAGCACAATGGCACTCCCAGGGCTTTTCGCTAAGCTCGCCAGCCTTTCAAGTAAGGCTTTTACTAACGGCGTGCATGCCAGCATAAACCCTGTGACTAGCACCAAAAACATTTGCATTGAAAATGTGAGCAGCCCCCAAAATCCGTCTCCCCACTGTTGAATTGTGGTAAGTGGAGTTTGGTCTTGAATGACCACCGCAAAAGCGAGCGTAATTAGGGTAAGTAATAAAACGAAAATATAAGGATCGGGAAGATATCTTTCGACGAGTTTTACGAAGGGTTTTGATGCTCGATTTAGCATTAACGCTCTCACAACATGTTAAAAACTTGTTGCATATTAACGCGTTTATTTCCTTTTTGGCGAGTGCCTAGTTATTTTTGTTTAGCCATTTCTGTAAGGTCGACGTTACTTTCTGATTATCGATGGGCTTGGTAAGAAAGTCGTCCATACCTGCTGCCATGCACATATCTTTGTCGCTTTGCATGGCATTGGCCGTCATCGCGATTATGGGCGTATTTTTGTAAATATCTCCCGCCGCGCCTTCACGAATGCATTGAGTTGCTTCAAACCCATCCATTTCGGGCATTTGGCAATCCATAATAATTGCGCTGTATTGTGCTTTAGGATCACTGCACTTCAACATATTTAACGCTTCTAGACCGTTGTTTGCCACATCTACCCGATAGCCTTCGCTTTCGAGCGCATTAGTAGCAACCAGTTGATTTATCGCGTTATCTTCAACTAACAAAATGCGTGTTGCTTCGCTAGCGAGGGGGCTATTTTCAGTTTCTAGCTCTACTGGCGCTTCATCTGAATGTTGCTCCGCAGAATCTATAGTACCCATAACTAAAGGCTGTGTATGCACATCGTTTCGCGTACCGGCTTTACCTACCGTAGTTTCAAGTATTCTTAGTAAATCTGAAGTTGTTATGGGCTTAGGCAGACACTCGTCTATTGGCAGTCCTCTATACTCGCTGTAGCTATCGACATCGCTCAGTTTAGTCATCAGAATAATACGACCGTGCTTTAAGTTTTCGACACCCTCAACGTTCAGTAACTGGTTGTATTGCTCGTTTTCAACAACCACTTTTTCCAAGAACAAAATATCAATATTAAACGGGTCTTGTTCACTGCCCTCATCAGCTGAGCAAAGCGCTGCCGCCTCTTCTAATGATGATGTAGTTAACGCATTCACCCCCCAATATTCAAGCTGAGTTTGCATGGATTGTCTTGTTGACGCATTGTTATCTACCACTAGGCAACGTATGTTTTCTTTAACAAGTTCGGGTTGCAGTTTCATGCTTTCCTCCGAACCCGAAACTTTACATATAACGTTGAAGCAACTTCCTTTGCCAAGCTCTGACGTAACGCTTATGTCCCCTCCCAATAGCTGACACAGTTTCCTAGTTATACTTAAACCAAGTCCAGTTCCTCCAAAGCGCCTGGTTGTAGAGGCATCTACTTGAGTAAAGGCGTCAAATAAATGAGGAAGTTTTGATTCTGGTATACCTATACCCGTATCTTTTACGGTTAAGTGAAGTATAGCTTCACTTTCAACATCACTTGGAAGTAACTTTGCAGCAATGTATATCTCACCCTGTTCAGTGAATTTAACGGCATTACTTAAAAGGTTAGTCAGAATTTGTTGAATTCGGTTTGGATCTGAATGTATCTTTGTATCGTTAACTTTAAGGACATCAACGATCACTTCTAAACCTTTTTCTTGTGCCGAGTGAGCTACTGATAGCGCAACACTCTCCACTAACGCCCTTAGGTCAAAATCTACCGACTCTAGCTCAAGCTTGCCCGCTTCTATCTTCGAAAAGTCTAAAATATCATTAATGAGTACGAGCAATGAGTTAGCACTAGACCTAGCAATGTTTAACCGCTGATTCTGTTCTGCAGTAAGCTCACTCTTCTTCAACAGACCGAGCATACCTATAACGCCATTCATCGGCGTCCTAATTTCATGGCTCATATTGGCAAGAAATTCAGACTTCAGTTTCGTTGCTTCTTCTGCTTGTTCTAGTGCTTGCTTCAAATGGTTGGCTTGCGCTTTTAGCGATGCGGTTTTTTCAGATACCTGCTGCTCTAGTGCATGAACAAAGCGCTTTTGTTTTGTAATTTCTGTTTGTTGTAAGCGGGTGCGCAGGTAAATCACCGAAACAACCATACCTAACAAAATTAAGCCATAGATAGTGTATGCCCACCAGCTTTTCCATGGTGCTACGGCCACATGCAAATTTAAGGATAAAGTATCATCACCCCACTCTCCATTTGGTTTCATGGCTTTTACGAGTAATCTGTAGTCACCACCATTTAAGTTGGTAAACGACACCGAGTCATGATTTCCAATATCAATCCACTGCTCATCGTACCCTTCTAATTTGTAAGCGAAGCGGGCACGCTTAGGATCTGAAAAATCCAAAAGCGCAAAATCTAATGAAAAAAAGTAATCTTCATAAGAAAGGTCGATATCAGTGACATAAGACAGCGGCTTATCGAGCTCTACCGATTCCCCCATCTTTTTAAAACCAGTGAGAACTATGTTTGCGCTAACGGCGTCGGTTTGCTCTTGGTTGTATTTGAAGTACTCTATTCCCCGCTGACTACTCGTAAAGAAAGTTTTTCCACTCGCTTTAACTAAACTATCTGAGTAAAAGTTTTTGCCTGCCAAATCTGTAGTACGGTTGTAGCTAATAACATTTTGTGTGTCGGGGTTATAGAGAAGAACACCTTTATTAGTGGTAAGCCACAGTCTGCCGTCGTCGCCATCAGCGATCGCTCTTATTAAGGTGGTGGGCAGCCCATTTTTCTCACTAAAATGCTGAAAGGATTTAGACTCTGCGAGATATTTGAACAACCCCCTTTGTGTTGCTACCCATATTTCTCCATCACTCGTTTGGTGGATATCTTCAACAATGCTATCAACTAAACTTCCCGCATGGTCCTCTGCGCCACTAAAAAACGTGAAACTTTGACTATTAACTGACCACAAATTCACACCTCCCCCCGTGCCCACCCACATATTACCGCTAGCGTCTTTGTATAGGCTGTGAATTTCTGGATGCGTTAAACCGTCTTTGGTTGTGAGATGCTTGTACTCCCCGGAAAGTTTGTTGTAAATGTAGATACCGTGCTTGTAGGTACCAATCCAAACATTACCGTCATTATCTAGTTCAAGCGCTCTAAACTCTCGAAACTGGCGATAATCACTGTCAGTATTAGGGTATTCAATTCGACTTACTGTTTTAGTGCGTCGGTCGACTTTGGCCACAAAGTTGTCTTGTGCGACCCACAGAAAACCCGCTTGATCAGGCACTATAATTGGTCTTTCTATAACCCCACGCTCTTTATAACCTTCAAGCTCTTTGAATACCGAATCGTGTTCTTTTTGCAGGAGCTCTTCTTTAACTTTCCATTTGAACACGTCGGCGTTTGCCGTGACGATAAGTACATCGACATTTTTATCGCTGTTATCAAGTGCGATACCGCTTGGTGCGGTTAGTAATTCACTATTGATTTGTTTTAATTTACCGCGAGGAGAGAACTTAAAAATCCCATGAACCTCACTGGTAATCCACTTGGTTTTAGTATGGTCTTCAAAGATAATACGAAGGCCGTTTTCATAACCAAAATCGACCTTCTCAACATAGTTCCCCTCTCTGGCATGACGATACAGTCCCTCGGTGGTGACGAACCATATTTGGCCATCATGATCCTCGATCATTGAGTTTACTTGACTTAATGATTCACCATCTCGTGTTGTTTGAGGCAGAAAAACACCGGAACTGGGAAGAAATAAGAAGGGCCCATTTTGCGTCGCGACAAATATTTGATGAGAAGATGTACGGAGTAAGCTGCGTATTTCGTTTGCGCCTGTAGCCGTTTTATTTTTCGGATCCGGCAGGAAATGCTTGGCGTTTAACGTTTTTTTATCGAGTAAATTAATCCCATAGCTGGTTGCTACCCAAAGACTATCGGCATCGTTATCAATGATGTCCCAAATGCGATTATGGGAAAGGCTATTTTTAACTCCAGGTATTTTTTGAACTCGCTGGAATCGCCCATTGCCCAAAAAACGATTAAGCCCTTTATCGTAAGATCCCAGCCAGATATCACCTGTGCTATCTTGAAAAAGTGACTGTATTCGGTTTGATGATAAAGAGTCTGCTTCGTTAGGCACGTTTGAGTAGCGTACAAACCGACCAGTTGTAGGCTCGTATTTGTTGACACCACCGCCCCACGTTCCCACCCAAATATTGCCCTCAGCATCCAACATTAAGTTGCCGGCATCGTTATGAGAAAGACTTTGCTCGTTTTCGCTATTTGACTCAAAGAGCTTTACGTTGCGGCCGTCGTATCGCATCAGGCCATTTTCCGCGGTACCAAACCAAAGGAAACCTTGGCGGTCTTGGACTATGGAATAGATTTCTGATGAAACAAAGCCATCTTCAGCGGTTAAAAGTTCGACCGCATACTCATTCATTAACTTATTTGACTCCGACGCAAACACTAACGAAACACAAAACAGATTGATTAGAAAAATTGCAATCGTGCGCTCGAGAGAACGGATAATTTTTGCTTTGTTAGCAGATAAGAGGAGCTTCAAAATAAGAATCAAGGCGATAAATTAAACTGCCTTCACTTTAGTGCATTCTGGTCTTTCGAACCATTCAACAAAAGGCGCATTTGTACGATATCCTTGACAGTTATTGACTTACGTCATAGCGCACTATTAACATTTTGACTAAAATAGGTGCGTATTGAACGATAAGATTTGCTTTGAATTTTATTTAGATTAAGCCTGAGTATCTATAGATGTTCAAGCCTAATAATCCATTACATTTTCATCAGGGGAACGCTATGACGAAGTCATATAAAGAAATTACCGATAGTTTGAATCCTTATCTAGCCGAGGTTAAAAAAGGCGTGCCAGAAGTCATGAAGGGATTTTCTGATATGGCCAAAGCGGCGACCGCCGACGGCGCGTTAGATAAAAAAACGAAAGAGCTTATTGCCCTTGCCATTGGCATCGCAACACGATGTGATGGCTGCATAGGCTTTCATGCTAAAGCGCTAGTGCATTTAGGTGCTACCCGTGAAGAAATCGAAGAAGTGTGCGGTATGTCCGTCTATATGGGAGGCGGCCCATCATTTATGTATGCTGCCGATGCTTTACGTGCTTTTGACGAATTTAGTGAATAATTCTGAATAAAAAAGGCCGAGTAATTCCTCGGCCCTTTCGTTCAAATTGTTTCGTGCCTTTGTTACCTTTCACTTTCCATTTACCAAACTCTTTTTCAAGCATGGGTTTTATGGCATCTAACGTAGTGTCGCCAACGACAAAAATTGTCGCGTTGTCGGGGCGTAACCACGTGTTTTTAAAGTTGACAAGGTCACCTCGCGTAATCGTTTGTACGTCTTGTTCGGTTCTGGTACCAGTAAACAGGATATCATAAGCATGATCTTCTCCGTAGATAAGCGGCGGAAATAAGGTTAGCGCAAATAAAACTGTTATGGATTGTAAAAAGGGTAAAAAGGACGCACTCTGAGATAGTTTTTTTGGAAGAAACGTTAGCTGAGCAAGCCGCAATTACATTGCGACTAATCGTGCCCAAAGCGCTTTCACTTGCTTTGCATCTTCGTTTTCTAATTCATTGTTAGCGAAAGCACTATTAAGGCTTTCTAGCATTTTGTCATTAAGCATCGCAACAGTAGCGCCCTCTTGCATCTCTAATTGGCGAGCCTCAACGGCAAAATGGCCTTGCAAGTAGCTGGCAATAAATAGTTCGTCATCACTACCGTGATTTACCACGTCATCAAGCGATGCCTCAATATTTGCGATAGCTTTAACGACACTTTCTGGTGCTGCAGCAGGTGGTAACACGTCTTACTCCTTCCTGTTGTTAATTTCAGTTCTTTATTTCTAAATTTCTATTATTAGTTCGAGATCATTAAATTTGGTTTTAAAAGTAATCTATCAGCCTGGTTATTTTGGACTGAGTCTTTAAACTCCTTGGCAAAGCACTTTGTCTTTGTAGCCCGTAATAACCGAGAACGCGCCTGATAGTTCAACGTCTAGCGCAGCGTCGCTTGAGTCTAAGCGAAGCGGTTTTCCGTTTAATGCCTGCAGTTTTTGCTTAGTGGCGACAACAAGCATATTTTGTTTGCCAATTTGCCGAATAAACGCTGGGCTTAACTGTTGATTCCCACGCCCTAAAATGTGCCCTTGACCACCAATAACCGTCAAAATCACTTTGGTGGGTTTGTCTTTTGTCAGCGCAATTAGTTCGCTGGCAGTCACGTCACTTGCGATTAACTCACCTTGTTTAACCACGTCAACACCTAGCAAAGTATTGTCTAAGCCAAGGAAATCCATAACCGCACCTACGGTCGAACCAGAGCCCATAACAAAATAGGTGTCAGGTTCATCTTCCATAATTTCGCTGACATAAGCAGCAATGTCGTCCAATACCAGCGCTTCGTCTTCTTTGCCGCCCATTTTTACGGCTTGAACATAAGTGAGTTCTGCCGGTACGCGCATTTCACCATAGTGTTTGGCAATAACTTTGCCCTCGCGAAATGCGTTTTCGTCAATATCACGTACTTCGGCATCCATTTCACTCACGAGCTCGCCTGCGATCATCTGACTTACTACCTGCCCTGCCGCTGACGGCGACACGCAGTAAACGCCAGAATGAATTTTGCAACCGGCGGGCACACCCAACACGGGGACTTGTGTGCCGACTACGCTACAGATATTACGGGCTGTGCCGTCGCCGCCTGCAAAAAGCAGCAAGTCGACGTTTGCCTCGACCATCGCCTTCGCTGCGCGCTCTGAATCTTCGCCCTCGGTTTGTGCAGCACTAGGCGTGTAAATTACCTCATAAGGAATACCTAGCGATTCACAGACTGTTTCGCCCATATCGCCCGCCGCTGTCACTACGGTAAATTTCCCCGACAATGCTTCAAGGATACTGAGTGCTTTTGCCATTTTTTCATTGGCTTTCTTCTCTGCTCCCATCGCCAATGCTTTTTCTCTAATTTCTGCACCGTCGCTACCTTTAAGAGCAAGGGCTCCGCCTATACCCGCAAAAGGGTTTACCAGAATACCAAGTTTAAAAATGGCTGAGCGGTCAGAATCATTATTTATCATGCGGCATCTGCTCCAGTGGCATCATCATGTGTCTTTTTGCAAAAAGTGGTTGCTAAGGCGTTGATAAAACGTTCAGCTCTAGGCGGAAAGCCATGGGCTTTATAAAGTGCTAGCTGTGCAGCAACATTTTTAGTAAAGCCTTCTCTGTCGGGTTCTGCGCCATTTAAATTATCCGTACTCACCTGAAATTTTCTGCCTGCGGCTTCGGTGAACGCCCATTCGATGGCTTGTGGCTTAATTTCTACTTTTTCAAAGTCTGCTTGCTGCGCTGCATCGCGGCCATCAGGGCAATACCAGTAACCGTAATCTTCTAAAAGCCTACGCTTTTTTCCTGCAATACACCAATGCGCAATTTCATGTAAGGCACTCGAAAAAAAACCATGAGCAAAGACGATTTGATGGTAAGGCTTTTCGCTACCCGCTGGGATGTAAATAGGTTCATCATCACCCAAAACCAAGCGCGTATTGAAATCTTCAAACGTGCTATTAAATAGTGATATTAACGTGGGTACATCGCTGTCTTTTTCTATACCCGGGTGCTGCGCACTAGCGGTCTCGTTGTTAAGAACATTGTTCAATGATGACTGACTACTTTGACTGTTCATTACGTTTATTAAAAATCTAAATAAGCGGGCTAAACTAATGGCAGCAGAGTATACCAGTAAAACTTTGCCATCTCACTTGAAAGGGACGCTTGCTTAGGTCAATCTAGGTTTACAACAGCGGATAAGCCACACTAGCTCAACAGGGAGTTTGTCATTTGGCGCAAGAGATAATTAAACATATTCATCGGGTAAATGCCCTTCGTGATTTGGCCAATCAGCTGGGCGTTATGCCTATCATTCATCAACTGCAGCATTGGCAGTGCGAACGCCTACTGGTAACGCACGACGATTTGGCGCAGCAAAAACGTTATCAAAAAGCCATGGCGTTTTTTGTAGATGAATTATACGGGCCGAAAGATTTTAGCCAGCGTGACGCAGACCTAGTTCGCGTAATTCCGAAGCTCGCGAAAGTGTTGCCCGACAAAGCCATGAACGCTATGGACGATGCTTTATCATTAAATGCATTATCATTCGATTTAGATATGGCAATGGCCCAGTACTTACAACGTCATTTTCCTGGGGCCCCCATCAACCGAGATAACTACGCTTTGGCTTATCGAAATGTGGGCAGAATGGAAGAAAGAGAGCATCAAATCGACATAATTTCCCATTTGGGCGATCAACTCTCTGACGTGATAAAGATTCGTGGTATAGGTATGTTGATTTCGTTATCCCGCCGCCCAGCTAAATTAGCGGGCTTACTGGCTCTACACGAATTTTTGGAGCGAGGGTTCAATGCATTTAAAGCACTTGGTGATGTGCAAAGCTTTATTCAGCCGGTGTTGGTGCGTGAAAAGGCGATAATGCAAACGTTATTGAGTGATGAATTGACGTTACCTGAAGAAAACCCTCTGCCTGTGGTATGAGGCGCATTACCATGATGTGAAGAAACAAGGTAGGATCAAAGCAAAACATATGAGTAAGGAAAAGGTTTGAGCAACCCAACGCTTAATTGGATGTTAGACAACCCCTACGTGCAGCAATGGCATATTGATGAAACACACATCGACCACTATCAGCATGTGAATAATGTAGCGTACCTGTCGCAGCTCGAAAGCTTAGCTTGGGCCCATTCAAACGCACTTGGCTTGCAGTTTGCTGATTATCAGGCGCTAAACAGAGGTATGGTGATAAAGCGTCACGAACTTAACTATCATCTACCAACACATCTTGGAGATACATTAGAATGCGCAACTTGGATAGTGCATTGCGATAGCAAACTTACCTTGAAACGCCAGTTTCAATTTATCTGCCCAAAGCGAAACAAAACCGTATTTGATGCTATAACCACATTTGTATGCGTCAGCCTTGATACTGGCGCGCCTAAACGAATGCCTAAGCAATTTGTGGACGTATATGGAAAGGCGTGTGAACAACAATGAAAACATGGCTCGCAGTTCTGCTTACACTTTTTCTATGTGTGTCGTTAGGCATCAATGTTTACCTATGGATTAACTTAAAGCAGCACAATGACGGCGCTTATAAGCTAGAAGCAGACTATGAGCATCGTTTACAACATGAGGCAGCGCAAGAAAGTGAAACTCAGGCGAGAGGGAATATAGAGCCATTCAACAAACAACGTGAATCTACCTCTTATCCAAACGCTGACAGAACTAGCATACCGTCAAATGAGCGTGAAGATTTGCGCTTATCTAAACGACAAATTGGCCAAAATGATATAGTAGCCTTAACGACTCTACTTAATGACGGACAGTATGCGTTGCTCGCCACTGAGCTTACAAAGTATTTGAAAAATGACCCGCTTAATGAGTCACTACTGTTGCTAGAAGGTGAGCTAATTGAACTTACGAAACCGCTTCCGACAGCACTTGTCCATTACTACGACTTAGCTGAACTGCCTCTTTCAAACGAAACACTGACATTTATAGACACAAAAATTGCTACCTTGTATCAACAGGCACAAACGCAGTTAAGTCAAGACGAACAATGGGAACTGGTAGCAAGATTGAACGAACCTTTATATCAGCGCATACCCGACGCGAAACACTACACTCTTAACCTGGCTGAAGCCTACGCCTATCAGCAAAAGCTTACGTTAATGGAAGACGTGCTTGCCGCCCTGCCATTAAACGATAGAGACGCAAATATCATTCGCAATAAAGCCTATGAAATGCGCGATATCGCCAACACAGATAACACGCCAAACGAAAGCGAACTAGCGCCACCAGACGCTGAGGCCGCACGTTATCAAACTCGCGTAGCTTTGCAGCGTATTGGTGACCAATATCGCCTTGAAGCAAAGGCGCTTAACCAAAAAGCCACCATGATTTTAGATACGGGTGCCAGTACCACTGCCATATCATCGCGATTGTTTGCTCGCTTGGGTCGTATGCGCAACCTCACGTTTATCGGTAACTTCAACGTTAGAACCGCGTCAGGAACAATTGAAGCTCCACTAGTACAAATACCGCGATTTTACTTTGCTGGCTATGAGTTCAACGATGTTTCTGCCATCGTGCTGCCCGAAGACGCATTACCCGATTCTGATGGATTATTGGGAATGAACGTCTTAGGCCAATTTGACTTTGCAATAATGCCCCAGTCTAGTGAATTGATCTTAACAGAGCGTGATAATTAGCGCGCAAACTTTGTTTAACGCTGCTCGTGCCCTGTGATAAAGTTCAAAAGTTCACAAATATTCAGACAGCAGTTGTAATGCCACGGTTGGTTTTTCTTTTCAGCATAATTTATCTAACAGGTTTAGTTAGAAGTATACATGCACAAGAGTATGCTAATTGTGTGAGCTGCCATCAGGAACAAGTTACGTTGTGGCAACAATCAGACCACGCTAAAGCAATGGCCCATGCTGATGATAAGACCGTGCTTGCCAATTTCGATAATGTTTCTATAACTCACTTTACGCAGAACGCACGCTTTTTCAAAAACGACGGTAAATTTTTTGCAGAGTTGACAGAAGCAGGAAGTACGAATATCTATCCGATTACTTATGTTTTTGGTCATTTTCCGTTGCAGCAATACCTCATCGAAACACAAGCAGATAATCTTCAAGTTTTTCCTTTTGCTTGGGATGCTCGCGACAAATCAAAAGGCGGCCAACGTTGGTACCCCAATTATCCATCTGAGGATATTACTCCTATAGACAGGTTGCATTGGAAACAACCGATGCAAAACTGGAATGGTATGTGTGCAGACTGCCACTCAAGCGGTCTAAAGCGTAATTTTGACACTAAGACGCTTACATTCGACAGCCAGTTTGATGAAATCAATGTGTCGTGCGCATCTTGCCACGGTGATATGGCATCGCATTATGCTGCAAATACACAAAGCGCTAAAAGAACTTAGATTGTCGAATACCGTAAATCAATGGCGGGACGAAGGTAACCTCAATCAAAGTCTGGTTGAATATCAGCTCGGCAATATTCATCAAACAGAAAAGCTGCTAAAACAAGGTCTAACTGTAGATCCTTACTTTGAGGCGAACTACATCAACTTGGCCGAATTGTATCGCGCTCAAAATAAACTTCAGTTAGAAGAACAAACCCTCATTGATGGGATGAGCAATTTGCCTGATAGCGCGCTCATCCATTATTCGTTAGGCATGCTGCATGTTCGTAAACAAGATAAACCAACTGCAGTTACACTCTTTAAAAAAGCAACAGAACTTGGCCCTGACAACCCACAAAATTGGTATATTTACGCCCTTGCTTTAGATAGTGTAGGCCAGACGAAAAGCGCGCTCAACGTGCTAAAAAAAGCCATAAAGAGGCAGCCTGATAATTCGCTTATCAGCTTGGGGTTGTCACTTTCACAAAAAATAGGCGATGAAGCGTCGTACCGCTTATTCCAGTCTAAAGTTAGGCGGTAGACAACTTGCCGCATTACTGAGGTAATGCGTTGCATGTCGTAATGGGCAAGCGTACTTCCTGTAAAAAGCCACTAATCAGCATTTACTACAACTAATGGAAATGTCTCAAACGCCACGCCCTCATGCCCCGTTTTCATAAAGTTGCGGATATTAGCGTGGTCGTTGCCATCGGGGTTTTTAAGTACGTCTTCACGATAAAAGCGCCCAAACAAAGCCAGCGTTTGCGCTTGATTGAGATTTAAGTGCTGACCCAGTGCAAGTAGCTTGCACGAGCCGTTGTTCTGATTGGCTTCGTTTTTCACGTCACCATTAGTGAAAGCGGTAGGTGTAAAAGAGAACGTGCTATCAACGAGCGCGATGACGTCGTTAAATTCGATAGTATCTGGGGAATTAGTAACTGCTTGAACTAAGTCTTGGGTGTTGCTGTATGACATGTTTATCTCAAAAAAAGAAAACGATAATAACAGGTCTAGGCTACCATCACAGACTCAAACAGGTCTGGTTTCGTTATTTTCATGAAAAATCGCAGCCTTCGGCTGCTAGATAAAATAAACCCCTCCGAAAAAAGGGGTTTATAATGAACCTGAAGCACCTATCGATGAGGCGCTTATATTTCTAACCGCAATTTTGCGCTAGGCAAGTTAAACTGCAGCGCATACGCGCGTACCTTGGTCGATGGCCCGTTTAGCATCTAGCTCTAGTGCTTCGTCTGCACCACCAATCAAGTGGTAAGGCATGTTTAAACCTTCAACAATGTCTCGCATCGGCTCTTGGCCTGCACAGATGATGATGTTGTCTACCGGCAATACTTGGCTGTTACCATCAACCGTAATATGTAGCCCTTCGTCATCAATTTTATCGTAGCTTACACCTGGGATCATGGTCACGCCTTTGGCAAGTAGGCCTACTCTATGCGCCCACCCCGTTGTTTTACCTAAACCTGCGCCAACTTTGGTTGTCTTGCGCTGTAATAGGAAAATCTCTCTTGGCGATGGCTCAGGCTGCGGCTTAACGCCTTCAATGCCCGCGCGAGCAGAGAAGGTCATATCAATGCCCCACTCTTTCATAAATGCAGGAATATCTTGGCTTGGCGTTTCTTTGCCATGAGACAAGTACTCAGCGGTATCAAAACCAATACCGCCAGCACCGATTATGGCCACTTTATTGCCAACGGGTTTCTTTTCCTTCAATACTTCGATATAGGTCAGCACTTTTTCGTGCTCAATGCCTTCAATCGCTGGCGTACGCGGCTT
>VAPB010621897.1_pt1 | contig 12881 bp, 41 predicted proteins | sample 3395101 | NCBI WGS metagenome assembly VAPB01 (sample SAMN08290433, study PRJNA428436) | hydrothermal vent metagenome | isolation source: Deep-sea hydrothermal vent chimney | place: Indian Ocean: Southwest Indian Ridge | reverse complement strand
TTCTTTATTTTTTATGAACATTCTGAACATTAGTGGGCTGACCCTGATGTTATTGCAAACCGCATTGCATTCATTGAAAAAACACCACGAATTAGAATAAAACCATTTTCTAAATCTGAATATCACGAACAAGATAATTGGCGACAAGGTGAAAAGGGAGTTGGTGGTTGTGATGGGCACCTTCCAGAAAACGGTTTGTACGGTTTTTATAAACCTTCGCGGGATTGGTGTGATGAACAACTTCTTGAAATGGGTTATGATTTAGGTTAACCGCAATCATTTCCTGATTATCAAATACGGCTGAACATCATATATTAAACCTCTATTTAATATCTGCCATGGCGGTGTACTTCTATTTAACATTCGTTCGTATACGTGCATCGTGCGCGGGTCGTTGGCTATAATAATATATTCACCAACTTGTATATCGTTAATGTGTCGCCAGATATCGTTAAATACACAAAACGCATTATCTACTTTAAATAACGGAAGTTCTGATCCATGACAACTATCCCATTTGTAAAATAAATTACGTATCTCTGGATGTCGTTTAACAACATACTGCATAGATGGTAGTGTAAATTCTTCACTTCCAATGCTGTAGTTTTCACCCGAAGAGGATTTACCACGGTATATTATTTCGTCTATTTGGGGTTGATGCATAAACAATCAGCTGTTATTCAAACTCTGAAAAGACACGGTTCGCTACCCCTTGGTATAAACCACGAAGACGGTTAACCAACCAACCAGCAATGCGTACCATAGGATCACTCATAACAGTCCATACTAAGGAAGTAGGCCACCAAATTATCCAACGTGCACACTTGTTTTTATAATTACGTATTTGCGGAATGAATCCATCCTTAGATGAATATCGGAAATATCCTTGTAGTACCAAGTGATCATAAAAACTATCTTCTAATTCTAATGGCAATTTCTTTGTTCCATTGGGGGCGTTGCGTTCTATATAATTCTTCCGTATATCACGAAGTTCGTCTGCCTTTGTATGTAAAAAAGCAAACCATTTAACAAACGACCAGAAGATACCAGCAATAAAATAAACACCAACCCATCCAGCGAATGCCCACAGATCTGTAAATATGTTAAAAGTTCCGGCTGTTTCCATTAGATAAATGAAACCACCCAACGCCACGAAAGAAAAGTTTTCGTGTTCGTTTTCAGTCAATGCCATGATAATGACAAACGTAGCAAAAGAAGTTAAATAGAACCACCCTGTTCCAAATTCCATTGCCATTAAAATAGTATTGATAATTTGCATGTGAATGCCCTTTTTTGTTATTTTTACTACAATACTATTTTTTGGCTTTTTTGTCAATATGATATTTTAATAAAATAAATAACACCATGGCAAAGAAATATCCCTGTGATTTAAAACCACCCAAGCGTTCTGGTAAAGTTAGAAAAACCCCCTACAATTCACTCCCAGAACGCATAAAACAGTCCAAACCCATGAATTTTCGTTATGTGGACTATGATTACCTGTCCGCGAAATGTCAGCAATATGGCATAAAATCACAGCGCCAATATAGAGATTTTGTTAAATATTTCAAACCAGGTGGATTTCCAGGTGCGCCGGAGCGCGTTTATTTCAATGAATGGAAAGACTGGAACGCATTCCTTAGAACCGATAATAGATATTACGGCAACGATACAATCTTCAAATTGGTGCCATATTGGGATGCGGTATCTTTCGTACACCCACTTAACTTCTCTTCACAAAAAGAATACGAAGTGGCATTCGAGAATGATTCTTTTCCAACTGGAGTCCCCAAAAACCCACACAAACGATACAATAATTTTATTAAAAATGGCGGCTGGAAAACTTATTTAGGAAAATCTATGATAGCCAAAGTAAATGCACAACAGCAGGTCCAACAAGCTTGTGCTTTGGTTTACAATATTGGCAAATCACCCAATATCATGTCGTTAGTCGTAGCACAGGGCGGTGTGACAGACTTAAAAGAAAAAATGGATGCTGCCCCACACCTACAGGCTGTTAAGGTCTACAACTGGTATCCAGAGAACGCCAAAGATATTGTAGAACTCCTCAATGTGTTAGGTAAAAAACAGCAAGATTTTACTTGGCTGTTTTCCAACCCAAATGCGGTTTATTATGAACTTCAAGATATTCTTGAGCCGCTTAGTTATTAGGCTTCAATTGTTTTTAACTGAATAATACCTTGAACATTATTGATATTTTTAATTGCTTCATCCAACCGATGATTGGCTAACTTGTCATGATCTGAAAGATAACCGTCGTCGGCGAACTTCTCGCGTTCAATTATCTCGATACATTTAGCTTCGGTTATTCGTTCTGCGTCAATCAGAATAGCAAGATACTTAAAGGCTAAAACTTTTTCTTTATCACTCCAGTGTAATGCAGGAGTTCTTAATATATGTTTGGCTTTTTTAACTGTTTCATTGATATCCGTCATTTCTTTACCCACTCAGATTTTCGGCATTCAAGTTTAATAATACTACAATTTAACATGTTTGTCAATTCACTTTATTGAATCGTTGCGCTCTTCATAATCAAGTGCTGGTGCTTCTGCTCTAGTACCATAATCTTGTGATGGGTTATCCATCCCACTATCTGGATTTGCCTGCTGACTTATCTCGTTTTTAAGCCGAACCATAGCATCCTTTTCTTCCCACGAATAATCGCCCTGAATGCGTCGCGACAAAATATCAAATAATGTAGCGTTAAATCCACCATCGTTCGGACTGTGGACTGTCTCTAATTCTATTAATTCCTTTTCACTTTCACTAATAGCACCGTCTATCCCATTATCTGAAAGAACTTGTTCTAATTGACTAACTACATCATCGGTAGTGCGCATGGTGCGCTCCGTATACCCAGCTGTGCCCATTTCGTTTATCATTCCAAAAGCTGCTGCAAATATATCACCCACTGCGCCTTCTTTAAATGCATTATCAACCCGCACGAATTCATCCTTCTTGCGCATCAAATTATTATTAACTACACGATCTGTTCTGGCAGTCCTACCACCACGAACACGCTGCTGTTTCCTCGCACCGGATGGGGCGGGTTTATCATCAAACTTATAATTCATTCTACTTGGCACACGCTGTTCTTCTTCTTCGCCTGATAAATGATCAAAGGTGTTTTGGGGTTCAGTAAACTTGTTAGAGAATTCAGCATCTGGATACAATTCGTGCATCAGCTCTTGTTCTGAATCTTTAAAAGAGTCAACGTAACTTATTTTTACTTGTCCTTCTAAACTACCACGCCCCCATGTACCATATCCCTTTACAGTGAAACCACCACGCTCACTTGGTAGGATTCTGAAATAGTCATACTGTTTATTACCTAATACTTCTTTTGCACGTTCGGTATGTCTGGTATCCTTGTCATTTACTTCTTCTTCTTCATCGTACCCAGCCGATTTCCCAGTCATTCTGCGCAACGTCCTGTTTCCAGATTGTTGCCCACGACGCTTAGATATATTAGGCGGCAAATCTTTTACCCAACCAATTGCCATCTTTTGTTTATCTCTATCGGTCATAGCCGTAGCTTGTTCTTCTTCTTCATCACCCCAAGTTTTACGTTTAAAACGCTTATAGCGCTGTTTCATGCGTTTGATGCCTGGGGTAGACGCATTATCATCATCAGCGGTAGATTTATTAAGTCTACCCATGGTGGCTTGAAATTCTATATCCCTGTCGCGGTTTGCGGGTGCCTTTTGTTCTTGTTCTTTAATATTGTTTTCTACAAGTTGGGCAATAACAGCACTAAATAATCCAGAGCTTTTTTGTTTGGTGTCAACAAATTCTGCCTTTTGTTCTGTTAAATCATCTTCCTTTTCTGGTACATGATTTTTTACAACTTCGTATTCTTCGCTGTTAACACCCAATATGTGCTGTTTTAAACTGTATTTCATAATACTTCCTTGTGTTTTTAATTATCCTTCAAAATAGAGCAGACCATCATCACCAACGATAATATCTACATTACCAAATTTTCGTGCTGATTCTGATAATGCTTCACCAACATCGCCAAGTCCTCGATCCCAAAACCCAGCGCCATGCCCAACCCGCGTTAGCCAAAAATCATGACCAGCTTGTCCCATGTTATAATCTTCTGGGGTCTGTTCTAATAATTCTTTGTTCTGCGATATAAAAGCCTGAGTTTCTTGCTTTGATCGTTCAATAGATTCGGGGGCAATGTCTTCTATATCATAATTAGAATCCATCGGGTTATCATTATCATCCGTTGATGACCATAGCGCCGCCTCAAAATAGGAGCTAAGAAAATCTTCAAAATCAGAAGCATCGTGTTCTGCTTCAATTAAATATTCTTTAAATCCCATAGATGTGTTTCCCTGTTCACTATATTTATCACGCACAATAACAAGTCCCCTTTGTGGTTTCTTATTATTTATCAACAGGCTTGTTCTAATTCCAAATTATTGCGTTCCGCTATATCATTGCGATATTGATCAAAATCTATCATCGTCCCATTAGTGTCGCGGAGAACCCACCGACCAGCCATGGCGTTGCCATTGGGCGTGGAACCATATTCCCGCTGCAATGTACAACCATCAGAACCATGGTATATAACCAAAATATTTTGTGTCATTAAAATGCTGATTTCGCGGGCTTGTTCTTTAATGTTGTTCATTTTTTATTCAATACAGTACAGTTCATTATCATCCGATCAGACGCAATACAAGCTTGTGCATAATCATCGTGTTTCTTCTTAGCATTCTGAATACGTTCTTTGTCGCCACTTAAACGTGCTTGCCCCAATTCACGAGCATAAAGCATTAATGTTTGCAGGCTGGTAACTACTTCCATGATGTTTTAGCTTCGCGGGGATCACTGGGTAATCGTTTAAGATGTTCCAGTGCTTCTTTAAATATATGCGTTGATTGTACCCAGTTATCTCTAATGTGATTACATAACACATAACATCCATCATCAACTATAAAACATGAATTGCTTTCATTAAACACTACCAACGCATTTATTGGTGGAGGGGTGGTATACGATATGATATCGTTTTCAAAACACTTATCTAACAATTTTTTGTTAATTTTATCCATTAGCTTTTATTTAATGCCCACGCAATGCGGTCAAAATCAAACCCAAGTTCTCCATTTCCATCATTGTTACAAACCGCCTTCTTGCGCAATTCTTCTGTCAATTCTTCTACTTCTTCACTAAATTCAATATCAATTTTTGGATGGAAATTGCCATCACCATCTACAAAAAAACTAATGTTCCGACTGCAACCCACGGCGCTTAATGTATTCCAATGCTCAAACATAGCCTGTAAAGCTAACCCCTGTGCGGGTGTCACTTGTAATTTAACTGTCATTTCTATTCTGTCTGTCATTTATTCATCCCACGCTTCGCGTTCTTGCTCTCTTTCAAGTGCTAATTGTTCTTCATATTCACGTTGTTGTCTTTCATATCGTTCAGGATCATCATCATAGCAATCTTGTTCCTGTCTTATACGGCGAATAACACTCACCGGCATAATACAATTAGGAAAATCTGGTCTACTCATAATATTTAGTGTTCATATACCTTACCATCCATGGCAGCATCAATTGCTTCCCGTGCATCATAAAAACTGTCTAACGTTTCAACCGTGTTCTCATCTTCATAATAGCGAACTGTACAACTTTCGCCATCTCTGGAATGACAAACTTCTGCGCTATTGAATATCAACCAATCTAAACGTTTTGTATCAGTTTTCATTATGCTTTATTATCTGATAACGGCTTATCCGCAGAACCTTGACGACCTTCCGCTACATATCCACGATCAAAATTAGGAACATTCATTATTGGCTTCTTATCCAGTATATCCAGACGACACACATCAAACCAAAATCCGTCATGCATCTCTCCCTTCTCATTCAAACCACGATTAATAGTAGCTTGTATACACCCATACAAATCAAACGATACAGATGTTATAATCCCATCAACACCAGAAATTTTATCTTTAACACGCAAGCCCAACAATTCAATATGTTTCATTACGTCTTCACTCATTTCCTTCACCTCTTTGTTTTTATTAAATTAACCACAAATACCAGAGCTTACATGCATTAAAACCTGCACATGAATACGTTGCCTAATATGTAGTTTAATAATCCGAATATATGCCTTATCCATAAATTTGTTTTTCCGAGAAAACTGTTCATATATTTGCGATTCAACTCGACTCTGTGGGCAGTTACGAATTTGTTCTTTTAGATTTTTCATCCAACAAACTTATTTTCATAACGCAAAACTTGTGCTGCTTTGTTTCCTATTTGATATTCCAATACCGCACTACGAATCATCAAACCATTATCAACAGTAACACGATTAAACCAATCAATTATTTCTTGTTCATCATCATAGTCACGCAAATCCCCCCATATCGGAACTGTATATAATACCAAGCCGCCACCGACTTTTAATACCTTATACTGCAACGAACCTTCACTGCCACATGGAACAGTACAAGCATCCCAAGCTTCTTCTGGATCTTCAAAACTACAAGTGCGTCCTAATATTTCCAACACTTTTTTATTCATGGATGGGTCAAGCACTTCAATACCATCAATCCTTATACAACCATTTATTTGTGTCCAAACGCTCATATTATATTAGCCTCTTAATTTACATTAACATTACCGTAAGCCATGCGGTTAACCAAAAGTCTTATATGATTACAATTTTTTTCAAGCACAGCATATTTTATCTGCTGACTTATGTTTATCTGAGAACCACTAGAAAGATTTAAAAAAACCTGCCGAAAAACTTGCAGATAAACCTGATTATTTATTTTATCTTTAACGTTTTTCATTTAACAACACCTGTTCATGAACATGTGCAGAAACCTGTGTCCAAACCTGCTTGCGAACCTGTCCACAAACCCGTTCACCAACCCGTTCACCAACCTGTTCCCAAACCTGTTCCCAAGCCTGTGCACGAACCCGCTCACTAACTTGTTCTTTAAGATTTTTCATTTAACAACACCTGCTCACAAACCTGCTCACAAACCTGTTCCCAAACCCGTTCCCAAACCCGTTCCCAAACCTGTGCACGAACCCGTTCCCAAACCTGTTTGTGAACCCGTTCACAAACCCGATCACAAACCTGCCAATAAACCTGCCAATAAACCTGTTGTTTAAGATTTTTCATTTAACAAAAAATTCCCACGAATCTGTTCACTAATCTGTTCCCAAACCGGCTGATTAAGTCTATGAAAAACCTGCGTCCAAGTATGGTTCCAGATCTGATAAGAAATTTTCCCATTAGCCACACAACGAACATTAGCACGAACGTGCTCACAAATATTTCCTTTAAGATTTTTCATTGTTTTTTGCCAATTCATCAACCCTACTACGGACCATATTAAACTGACCACTTATTTGTTTATAAACACGATAATGGACATGCCAATAAACATAAGTATAAAACTGTCCTTCGTTTGCTCGCTTACTTGGACGGGTATATATTTCCTCTTTAAGATTTTTCATTGTAACGAATCTGCCAATAAACCTTTAAAGAAATCCGCAAATAAACCCGATCAAAAACATATTTATTTTTAATCTCGTCCAAAACCCGCAAATGAACATCCCTGCTAACCCCCCTACGCGTCCACTTACGAACCCTTATTGAAACGTATTCGCGAACCTGTTCTTTAACGTTCTTCATTTAACGCTACCGATTCATAAACATGTGCCCAAACCTGTTCACATACACGATCACGCACCGGATTATGAACATGTTCATAAACCAGCCCATATACCTTATCACCTAACTGATCACAAATCTGTTTACAAACCGGACCACGTGCGTGTACCCAAACCTGTTTTTTGACATTTTTCACGTGGTTAATCAGCTACGCGACGATATCCCTCTGGCATATATTCACGTTGACGGTTAATACGATACACACCAGCATCAAAGTTGATAGTTTCATGTGTATCCCATGCGCGTTGATGAACCAATTCAGCATCTTCTTCAACAACCAAATAAGATACCAATTCATCATCTGTATTGTATAAACCAGCACGTGTAGCTTCAACTGTATGATGATGACCAGTTTCGCTGTGTGCCAAAATGTGTGTGCCGTTATCTTCTGGTTTATTTAATTCCAAACCTTCTGGTAAAACATCAACACGAACCAGAGCAATATCACCCTGAATTGCCAATTTCATTTCTTTCGTAAATTTCTTCATTCTACTTTCCTCAACGTATGTTATTATAAAATCCTTCTGTTTACCTTTCTCCAAATTTATTCTTTAAAAGTTTCGCCACGGATAACCCGCAGCTGGACATTACTAAGCACCCCACTACCGATACATGTATAAATATTATCGGCGCAACGTGCATTAGATGCGCGTTCCCAAGTACGTGATAAAAACCTCGGTCCCGGCGCTTTATTAACCCGCCTACGAACATCATCATAAACATTTTGCGAAACATTATTTTTAAGGTTTTTCATTCAACCACACCATATAAAAAAGATGCCCAAAAACTTCTCCAACTGGATCACGAACCCGTTCCAACACCTGATTAAAAACATGGTCAAACACATCAGGGTACGTTTCCTTGGAATGTTCTTCAACATGTTCTTCAAGCAGATCCCTAACGCTGTGTTTAACGTTTTTCATTATAAACCACGAATCCTATTCCTGACAAACCCACCCAGCTTTCCCCAAATATCTTCAATAAAACCTTGAGGAACTTGTTCGTTAATTTCTCTAAATACTAACATGGGAACATGTTCCCGTGTATGTTCACGAACTTGTTGCCAAACCCGATCACGAACTTGTTGCTTAACATTTTCCATTTAATAAAATCTGTCCAGCAATTAGTTCGCGCACCTGACCACGAACTCGAACCCAAACTGTATTATGCACCTGTTCATAAATGTAATGTTGAAACCCCAGATTAACCTGTTTATTGACATGCTTATAAACCTGCTCACAAACCTGTTCTTTAAGATTGTTCATTTAACAAAACCCTGTCCTCAACAAGCTGTGCGACATCATCACGAGCCGGTGCATGTATTTTTTTACCAAGGTATCCACGAATCATAAAATCAACCTCTCTGATAACATGTCGTCTGACAAAATACCAAACCTCATCGCGTATTTGTTCTTTAAGATTGTTCATTTAACACAACCTGTGCACGAATTATCATCAAAACCCCATCACGAAGCCGTTTCTGAACCCGAAGATAAAACTGTTCATTGGATAATGCACGAACCCACAAAGGAGCATCATGGCGTACAGCCACATGAGCCTGTGTATAAATATTTTTTTTAAGATTTTTCATTTAACATAACCTGTTCACGAATCATCATTAGAACCTTTTCACGAACTTGTAAATAAACTCTTCTACTAACCACTTCAAAAACATCTTCATAAACTTTCACACAAACCCGCTCACAAATCCGTTCTTTAAGGTTTTTCATTTATAAGTACCTTATCACGAATAGGTTCATGAACCTTATTCCTAACACCCCAAAACCCCCGCAGCCAAAGCTGTTCGTACGCCTTGGGAAACCCACGCCTAAAACATAGGTTATGAATATGTTTATAAACCTTTTGTTTAAGATTTATCATTTAACAACATACTTTCATAAACATAGTACCAAATCTTTATGTAAACTTGTTCCCAAATTTGATCACGAACCTGTTTATAAATCTGCGCACGAACATCATCATGAGTATTACCACAAACCTGTTCACGAACCTGTTCACAAACCTGTTCTTTAAGATTGTGCATTTATCAAAAGCCGCTCACGAAGCAATTCACTAACGCCTACATCTAGCCGCATCAAAAGTTGATCACTAACCTTATAACGAATATGGTAGCGAACCGCATAAAAAGTTTGCGCATAAACCCCATCACAAGCCTTATCTCGAACATCATTACGAACAAACCATTTAAGATTTTTCATTTAACAAAACCTGTTCATGAATTTGGTCAAGCATCTGCACCCCAATCCGCAGACGAAACTGATTATTAACCTGTCTACTAAGCGGGGTACCAACAAATTTCCTAACCTGTTCATAGACCTGTTCATAAACCTTGTTCTGAACACGCGTTTTAACATTTTTCATTTAACATAACCAATTCACGCACAGATTACATTAAACCCTAAATTCTGGATTGAAATCAAACTTATCAATTCCATATGTCCACGAATTAGCTTCCAACGCAGTTTTCATTTCCGGTGGAACAGGCAACCCAACTAACTTCTCCACGTTGGGGTCTGTTACTAACAAAAACTTCTCTTTGCCAACATCAGGTAAATTTACTTCCAACAACGTTCCGATTGTTTTATCGTTATCTTCATCAATAATGGTAGCATCCATCAAGTTAATAACTTCCGCCCAACCCAATATCTCACAAGCACAACGACGTTGTTCAATATTTTCCCAACTCATAATTACTTGTGGTGTGATAGTTTCTTTATCGGTTATCCATTCAGGCGGAATCATCACGCCGTGCCATACCGCAACACCAGTACCATCTTTATATTTAATTGCCAAATCATTTTCACAATGAGTTAAATTGTTTTCATCCATCTTGATATGAATAGGCTTGTGGGTAATTACGATCAGTTCATCGTATAACAAACCCCAACCCATATGCTTAGAACTTTCCATCAACGGCGTTAATCTGTCGCAGATTTCTATTCCATATTCATCCTTCAAACATTCATAATACGATAACCAAAAACTATCATGCGAGCCGTATATGAAATCGTTGTACTTAACATCAATACCATGACGAATTTTCATTTCAGAAATAGCTTCAAACGGACTGTCGTATACTTCATGTGTTGTGGGTGCAACTAACCCAACTTCTTCATAAGCTTTACCAAGCCACTTCAACGCTTCTTCCACGTTTATTTCTTCTGTTGATAATCCAATTGCTAACCACTTTTCATAGTACTTTGTTAAATCTTTTTCTTCTTCGCCTGACATATCTTCACCTTTATAGTTAATTAACTTGTTTAAATTTTCCTTCTTATTGTATAACCTTCACGCAACACAATACCTACATCTACCAATGCTTCCATCGCCTTAAAAAATTCAAGCTCACTACGCCAATCAATCCCTAATACTTTAAAATTAAAACCAATCTTTAAACCGTTTACGTTACTAATATGCGTCCATGTTTTTGGTAACAAATCTTTTATAGCAGTTGCGTTTTTATCCAACCAATCTGGATCATATATAGTTTCATCGAGATTCATTTAATAACACCTATTTCGTAAGCGCGATCATAAACCTGTCTCCAAACCTGTTCGCCGATACGGTTACGAACCTGTCTCCAAACCCGTTCACCAACCCGTTCACCAACCTGTTCACAAGCTTGTTCACTGACTTCATCCCAAACCATATCATAAACACTGTCTTTAAGATTTTTCATCAACCAACATTCATCGTCTAAGATAACCCACCATCATATGTGACAGGTACATATCCCAAAATGCAAAAAATCTTGAATTTAATCTATCGTTATAATACTTGTATGCCTTTTTACGTAATATCCGTTCATCTGCCAACGCCTCAGCTAATACCTTATTACGAGCTTGTAGTCGTGCAATGTGTTTGTTTTGTACTCTTGCACTATTTTCATTATTCATTAATATTCTCCTCGTCCACGACAAAATATTTCATATCCAAACGCCTTACAAAAATCATGATCTTCGGCTAATTTATGAGCGGCTTCGTGGGTTTCAAATAACATAACATCTTCATCTTCATCCACTATAGGAAATATAGCTTCTCCTGATTGATTAGACATCATTATGAAATAATCTTTTCTCATTGTAACCCCGTTAATTTATGTCCATGGATTTTCCCACAAAAATGTATCAGCCCACCATCATCAACCCAAGAAGATTGCACCCCATTATATTCATCACTTTCTAAACGATTATGCGCCATTAATAATATAACACCACCACATGCCACAACACACTGTTCCAAATTTAAGCCTTCGCTGCGGCTGCGACGTGCCATGTCCATCACTTGACCCTGAATATCATTAAGTCCAGCATTACGGCTCTCAAACGATTCATCCTTTACAGCATTAATATATTCTTGTACATCTTCAAATATAATGTTGCAGATATCATTAACATAAATTTCATTTTCATATTTGGTGCCTGCACCAAAACATATATCAAATCCGATATCTTCATCGTTGCGAAATAAAAACTGAGCGCCGATTAATTCATCATTCATCTTTAGCGTCCTCAACTATTGAAAAATCATCAATGCAATCAGTTTCTGAATCTACAAAATCACTCCGTGGATCTATATATCCACCAAGTTCAATTGTTGCCCGACGGTGAAAATGCCCACCAGCTTCCAATGAATCTTCGAATTGCTTAAACGTAGCCAGTGGCATCTTTATCTGTTTAGCATAGCGCGTGGTTTCTGTGATTTCAATATTAACCAATACCGTTTCAACAGGAACATCTACATTTGCTATTAGTGTTATTGTATCTTTACTCATGATTACCTCGTTATAAATTAATTTAACAAAACCTGTTCCCTAATCCGATCACTAACTCGTATAAGAACTTGTTCCCTAACATTTAAATAAACCTGCGCACGCGCCTGGTCGCGTGCTTCTTTTACAGACAGTTCCCACGCCAAATAACCAACGTTTTTGGTATGTAGTGAAACAATATCTTCTTTAAGATTTTTCATTTAACAACACCTGATCATAGATCCGATAATGCGCTTGCGAAAAAACACAGCGAAACATTTCTGCACCAACAGCGAAATGCACCACATCGAAATAACTCTTATACGCCCAAGAAACAGATTCGGCAACCTGTCTATGCACCTCTGATT
>VAPB010753687.1_pt1 | contig 12893 bp, 10 predicted proteins | sample 3395101 | NCBI WGS metagenome assembly VAPB01 (sample SAMN08290433, study PRJNA428436) | hydrothermal vent metagenome | isolation source: Deep-sea hydrothermal vent chimney | place: Indian Ocean: Southwest Indian Ridge | reverse complement strand
GTATTCTCAACTGTTGAAATTATATATTTGTGCTTCGTTGGTGCATCTTCTATTCTTATTTGGACCAGCATAAAGCTAACAATAAGTTTAATCGATATGAGAAAGCAGCTAATGGCTTTCCAAGAGGACATTGAAAAAATCAAAGAGTATGACATATTAAAGAAAACATTCCAACAACTTAATATTTTATAGTCCTTTAATCTTTTTGCTTTATTATTTCAACTAACCCTTATCAGATAAGTACCTTAAAATATAATCCTCTTTTTTCTTGATTTCCCCGCCTCCATTGGTATATGTTTGGGGTTAATGGCTGATACAATGCTCATTATCTTGCTTTGGCCACTCAGTACCAATTTAATATAAGGAGGTATTATGGCAAAGAAAGCAAGATGTGCTTCAAAAACAAAAGAAGGTAAGAGGTGTAAAAACAGCTCAAGCGGTAAATCAAAACTCTGCGCAGTTCACAAGAAAAAAGTAAAACCAACTACGAACACTGGACCAAGGAGAAGCTAACGCTTATGAAACTCAGTGGGTACAAAGAGGATTTTTACACATTTTCTGGGAAAGCAAGTGACGTTGCCCGCACAGCTGCCTTTGCTGGTATAGCTCTTGTGTGGGTGTTCAAGATAGATTCTAAGCCATTTCCAAAGCTTCCCGAAGATCTACTTTCCCCCACCGGCTTGTTCGCATTGTGTTTGGCGCTAGATTTACTACAATATGTTTCAGCGACAATTATATGGGGACTCTTTCATCGTCATCACGAACGTAAGCTTTCTAATCCGTCTGATGATCCTGAACTCAGTCATTCTCCATGGCTAGTGCGCCCCCTACAACTGTTTTTTACATTGAAGCTAGTGAGTGTTATGGCTGGTTACTTATTTATTGGTAAGTATATAATTAAAGTATGGTGGGGGGGTAATAGCTAATAAAATTGTCTAACAAAAAGATGTACCCAATGCAGACCGCAAGTGTCGTATTGGTTTTTAATATTTAAATGTTAAGAATGGCTTCACGCATGTTAATAGTCCGTCAGGTCTGCGAGGGTGATCTAATCGTTTATATGTCAGAATGAGCGGTAAAAAATGAAGCACTGGTAAATCTTCTAGATAAGAAGGGAATAGTAAACAAGAAGGAAATTTTTGAAGAAATAAAAGAGTTGCGGAAGAAGTATCTCAAGTAATCATAACTTCCTGAAGTCAACGATTTTAATTTTATTACTCTATCGTAGCTTTCAAAAGCAAATAATTAACATAATCCCGTATAATGAACGGACAGGCCAGAAACGGCGAATTTCGTCTCATAATTGTTATCCATATGATTAAGAGGGTTGAAATTGATCATCAAGTGTAAGATTTGCGGCGGTCTTGGGTTTACAACCACAGGTGATGTCTTCAGTGGTGTTTTCGGGCAAGACAAGAAACCCTGTCCGTCCTGCAGGGGGGCGGGCGAGTTCGACTTGAATGTTCCAGACGAAAAACTATCAACCTGTAAATTTTGTGGTGGGCGCGGACTTATTGGTTCCGAGAGTTTTACTTTTTTGGGAACACCTGCAACGATTTGTTCTGCTTGCAAAGGGGTTGGGGTTTTGGAACGACCACAAATCGGTATTGAAAAAATCAGTATGGCAAAACCCGAAGCAGCCCCTTCGCCCCCTGATGAACCCAAACCGTTTATTAAAAATAATAATAAGGAGAATAATAGAATGGCTTCGATGGCTGCTATGGATAATACTGTCGATATTGTAATTATCACTGCGCTCATTAAAGAACAAGCGGCAGTGATGCGCCATCTTGGAACAACGGAGGAAATAAAGTCAAAGAACCGAACATACTATAAGGGCACAATTCCTCATGACCAAGGAGGTGGTTCATATTCTTTTGTTGTTCTTTCATTGCCAGGCATGGGCAATGTTCAGGCGGCAATAGCAACTTCCCAGGCAATAACTGTCTGGAATCCAAGTCAGGTTATCCTTTCTGGTATTACGGCTGGGATAAAAGATGCCGAAATGAATTGGAATGCTAAGTGGTTAGGCGACATAATAGTCGCAGAGCAAATACTTGGCTATGAAGTAGGGAAAGTGGCTGATGGAAAAACTAAGCCTAGATATCAAGTTGTGCGACCTGCTTTCAATTTAGTCGAAGCGGCAAGAAACCTATCTACCGAAAAATGGGTGCTCTCTGCAAAGGTCTCCAGACCAGATGGTTCATCGAATCGCATAATCCCCAGGTTACATTTTGGCGTCGTCGCCTCTGGAGAAAAGATTGTGGCTGACACTAACTTTGCTCAAGAGCTTAAATCTCAGTGGTCTCAATTAGCTGGGATTGAAATGGAATCTTATGGCACAGCACTAGCAGCCTATCAGTCAGAAACAGTCCCAGGCATGTTTATGGTAAAAGGAATTTGTGACTGGGCTGATAATAGCAAAATCGATGAATGGCAAGAATATGCGGCAGACGTTTCCGCTGCATTTTTAGTCGCGATGCTAAAAAGAGCACCTTTTACTAGTTATCAAAGACCACAAGCGGAAAAATTAAAGCCGATAGAGTATTCTGGCAAAATTAAAGTGGGCCTTAGCATGAGAATAGGGGATGATTGGAAAGATTTATCAGATTATTTTGATATACCGCCCTATAAGCGCGATAGGTTTACCAAGGGCCGTGAAATGCAAGACGTGTGGGAGTGGCTAGAGACAAGGAATAAACTCGATGGTCTAAAAGATGCCTTATCGTTTATCAACCGTCATGACCTTCTTGATCTTTTAAGTAGCCCTTAGTGGAAAACGATGGGGTTAGCCCTTGCCATTGGACAAGGTTGACTCCCAACCGGTCGTTCCAGCGGTCACGCCGCTGAACTCATTGTTATCTCTGAAATACATTAGGCAATAAAATGAGGAAGAGTCCAAAGCTTTTGGCATTAGAGAAAAACATCTTAAAGTACAGGGCATTGCAGATGGTTTTATTACTTCATCAAGTAGAGTCACTAAAGTCATTTATTCTCGGTTCAATAAGAGCAACAGATAAATTTATTAGCAACTCAGTAAAAGCGACAGAGTGTTATTGTTTTGAACGTATGTTATGTGATGGGGCTCAGTGCATTCTACGTAGAAATATGTGAGTCGGGTCATCTTGGATTCGCGGGCATAATTGAGGTTGTCTACGAACACTGGAACATAACTAATATTCCGATTCATGTGCACCCCCGCGTGGGCTATAGTTCGTCTAAGAAGGATTAACAGATAAATATAATATTATCAATTAATACCCTTTTTTATTGGCTGTCAACACTAAAGTTTAATCGCACTTTTTTCCTTGATTTCCACGCTCCCCATGGTATATGTTTGGGGTTAATGGCTGATAATAATGTCTTGGGTGAGCTTAAAGTCTTATCTTATAAAAACCCCATATAATAAATTTTCCATAATGATAATAATGGATCAACATTGAGAACTTTTCTCTTTTTTTACTGTCTTTTTAGTATATTTGCTCTTACCTGGCAAAGAGCTGCTGTGGTAAATCTTGAATACGAAATGACTTTAATTAATAAGGCGTTGTTAACATCTACTAAACAGAATCGGGATTTAATTGCAAAATTAAAAAATTCCAAATCTGATGGGACTAAGGTGGACATCATCCGTCTTGGTGTTGACTTACCAGATAGAAGTTCTATTATGTACGTGAAAGGTAATAAGAAATCTCAAGTTTTATGGATTGTGAATTATAGGATTAAAAGCAATCCTAAATTAATAACAGGTATGGTTAAAACAGCTAATGGAGTTATAATTAAGTTGGACGGAACTTGGACTGAAATATCTGATGTGTTGAAGTCGGATATTGAGAAATCAACCAAGGGATTAATTTATTTTGATATCCCCCCCCAAATGGTAGTAGGAGAAAAAGAGAGAGTGGGCGCAATAATTATAAAAGAATATTTGGCGGATGCAAAGAAGTTTGACATAAAACATTCAAAAAAAATTAAGATAACCAATATAATGAAAATTCGTTTAATCGGAGATGATTTTCAAATTGTACCTTTGTCGAATGAAGAGCAAGTCATAATTAACACTGGAGAAACACGATGGAATTGGGATATTGTTCCCCTAGAATCAAGCACTCAATCATTATTGTTTTCAATTAGTTCTAAAATAATTATGCCAAATAAGATGGAGGGAATGCGAGATTATCCTCCTATTGAAAAGAATGTAAGCGTAAAAATCAACCCCAAATATATGGTTTTGCAAACTATAAGGGGTAGCTGGCAGTGGATAATTACCACGTTAGTTGCGTTATTTGGTATAATCTTCGGTTCTGGAATTGTTGGATGGCTAATTGGCAAGCGAAATGCCCCATAGAGTAAAATGCGGTCGAGTTATTTCAGTATAATTATCGTTGTCAGCAAGACTATTCTTTTTTGAGGTACCCATTGTATGCGGACATAACCCCGCTATTTTCTTACAAAAAAGCAATAAACAAATTAAACCCGGCCACGCTTTTTCCCGTTCATTATTTTGCGGTATGATTTTTACGCGCAATAATCCGATGTTTTTGGGGAAAGATTTTCTTGGAATGGATTCCCTGGGGGCCGCTACGGGACTAGAAACCGCTTGAGATATAAGATTAATTTGCCGGTATTTTTGAATGCCGACCGAACCATAAAATCACGGGGGGTCTGACCAGCATGGCTTAATCCAGCCACCGCCACCAATTTATTGGATTTACTTTACTCATACAATCCGTGTTTGTTCCGTCTAAAGCTGTTTTAGTGAACCCTCTGTATCAATGAAAAATAAGTAAATTATCCGGTTTTGACTGATGCCCGGGTGTTAATACTGCGGCGGGTTAAACAAGACTCAGGTCTATTAATCTGAGGGTAAGGGCTGTTTCGCTTACGTTATATTTAATTGCAAGCTTACTGACAATATCCGCGTCTTTTGCCTCAAAAAGCTCCTCGAAATCTTTGATAATCTTATCTTCAGGCATTTTGTATTCAAAGCTGTTTTCAGTTTGTTCTTCAGGCATCCAGGTCTCCAGTTCGAAAGCCAGACATATTTATTAATATAATCTACGGATTTAATAATGTCAATTTGCTTATGAAGCGACTTCCGGCCGGTGCCGCAGGACCAAAAAAGACCTGAAAATACAGACGGTTTATCTTATTGATCAATTCCTGCGACTTCCGGCCTTTGTCTATTATTCACATGTGGAATACACAATGCTTCGGCTTGCAGCGTTTGTTACCATATAAGTAGCGTTATTTATTTACTGGAGCGTTCCAAAGGTTGATTAAAATATCAAACAATGGCATAATTGCCTTTATTTAAATGCGGGAATTTCCTGCAATCCGGAAGGTGCCAATGAAACATCTGGTTTTTACTGTTCTTGTTCACTTTTTGCTGCTCACTCTTTGCAGTCCCCTGTCCTATGGTGCGGTATTACTCGACAGGGTTGTCGCAAAAGTCAATGACGAGATCATAACATGGAGCGAACTTAGAAAAAGCATAGAGATTGACGGCGGAGAATTCCTGAAGGGGCTGGAAGGTGAAGCAAGGAAAAAAAAGATTGCCGAACTCGAAGCGGATTTTCTTACAACTCTGATAGACCTGAAACTTCAGCTTCAGGAAGCGCGCCGCACAGGTTTTGATGTAAACCCATCTGAAATTGATGCCGCTGTTGACGAAATCAAGATAAAATACAATTTAAATGATGAAGATCTGATCAAAACACTTAAGGAAGAGGGGTTTACGATCGCTGAATATAAGAACCAGTTTGCCGAGCAGATCCTCCTTGCGAAGATAGTAAACTACGGGGTAAGGGATAACATACTTGTCTCTGACAGTGAGATAGAAGAATATTACAAGGCAAACAGACAAAACTATGCTGATGAGGAAAAGGTAAAGGCAAAACAGATATTTTTTCCCGCGAACCGGGCTGATATAACACAGAAAAATGAAGCTGAAGACCGGGCTGAAGATGTAATGAAGAGAATAAAAGATGGAGAAGATTTTGCCAGCATATCGGAAAGGCTTGAAAGCGGGAAGATAGGTTCCGGAGTGGATTTGGGATATGTGAATCTCGGTGGTATGATTAAAGAGATAAGGGAAGCTATTGCGGACTTGAATGCCGGCGAGGTAAGCAGGCCTTTCTGGAGTACCGCAGGCCTTCATATTGTAATAGTTGAAGATAGAGTTCAGGGCATACAAATAAAAGAGATCAGGGACAAGATCAAGAATATTCTTTTTCAGGAAAAAATGAAAGGGAAATATAACAGTTGGATAAAATCACTGAGAGAAAATGCTTCTGTAGAGATCAATCTGTGAATTATATAACAACTATATGAGGAGCTAAGTTATGTTAGAGGACAATCTTAAGATCGGGCTGACTTTTGATGATGTGCTTCTATTGCCGGCCAAGTCTGATGTTTTGCCGGGAGAAGTGGATGTTCATACACGTCTGACTAAAAACATTAAGATCAATATGCCGCTTGTCAGCGCGGCCATGGACACTGTAACAGAGAGTAACCTTGCGATTGCGATTGCAAGGGAAGGCGGGATTGGCATTATTCACCGTGCCATGTCTGTGGTTTCACAGGCATCAGAGGTGGACCGGGTTAAAAAGTCTGAAAGCGGTATGATTGTCGATCCTATAACTATGCAGCCCGACGAGAGACTGTCCAAGGCGCTCGGGATAATGCAAAAATACAGGATATCGGGAGTCCCTATTACTGAGAATAATAAGCTTGTCGGCATTCTGACAAACAGGGACCTCAGGTTTGAAACTAACGTGCGGAGAAAAGTGAATGAAGTCATGACCAAAAAAGGGCTGGTCACGGCTCCTGTGCGAACCACTCTTGAGAAAGCGCAAAAAATACTTCATGAGCACAGGATCGAGAAACTTCCAATAGTTGATAAAGACTTTAACCTTATAGGCCTTATTACAATTAAAGACATTGAAAAGAGAAAGAAATACCCAATGGCATGCAAGGACAAGCTCGGCAGACTGAGGGTCGGAGCTGCGGTAGGAATAGGTGAAGAGGCCATGATCAGGGCGGAAGCTCTGCAGGCTGCCGGTGCTGATGTAATTGTTGTAGATACAGCGCATGGGCATTCGGCATCTGTTCTGTCAATCGTCCGGCAATTGAGGAAAAAATTTCCTAAACTCGAGCTGATCGCCGGCAATGTTGCAACTGCAGAGGCAACCAGAGAACTCATATCAGCTGGAGTCAGCGCTGTAAAAGTAGGAGTGGGCCCTGGTTCTATTTGTACTACCCGGATCGTTGCGGGTGCCGGAGTTCCTCAGCTCACGGCAATAAAGGAGTGCTCAAAAGCGGCAAATTCTGCACATATACCTATTATCGCGGATGGAGGTATAAAATTTTCCGGGGATATTGCCAAGGCAATTGCTGCGGGGGCGAGTTCTGTTATGATAGGAGGCCTGTTTGCGGGAACTGAAGAGAGCCCCGGTGAGACCGTACTTTTTCAGGGACGGAGCTATAAGGTTTACAGAGGAATGGGTTCGCTCGGCGCCATGGAATCAGGAGCCAAAGACAGGTATTTCCAGAAAGGTGTTGAGAGTAAGAAACTGGTGCCTGAAGGTGTGGAAGGAAGGGTGCCTCACAAAGGGCCGCTGTCGCTGAATGCCCATCAGTTGATTGGGGGGTTAAGATCCGGAATGGGTTATTGCGGATGCGGGACCATTGATGAACTGCGCAAAAAGGCGCGTTTTGTAAAGATTACGCCGTCAGGCTTAAGAGAAAGCCATGTCCATGATGTAATTATTACCAAAGAAGCCCCCAATTATTCACTGGATTGGTAAAAAGCAGGATCCACGATACAAGAAAAAAAAGGTAAAGGAAAGGGTAATGAAGCCGGGCTGGCAGTTGGGTTTGGGTTAAGTTAAGACTGACTTCCTGACCTGAAGACCATACTGGCATCTGGACCTTAACCATAACCCGGGTTTCATAATTTATATTATTAATGCGGTCTCTTTATTATGCATAAAGAAAAAATTCTGGTTCTTGATTTCGGTTCCCAGTATACCCAGCTCATAGCCAGAAGGGTCAGAGAGAATAAGGTTTACTCTGAAATAATGCCCTTCAATGTCTCTTTTGCCGGCATCAGGAAGTTTGCGCCCAAGGGAATAATTCTCTCCGGCGGGCCTTCCAGTATATATGACAGAAAAGCCCCTATGCCTGACATGAGGGTCTTTGAACTCGGTGTCCCTGTTCTTGGAATATGCTATGGAATGCAGATCATGGCTTATTGCCTTGGCGGAAAGGTTGACAGGGCGTTAAAAAGAGAGTACGGCCGCGCTGAACTGCTGATAGATGACACTTTAGACCTTTTTAAAGGTATAGGCAAAAAGAGGAGAAAATATGGTTCGTCCCTCGTCTCCCGTCCCTCATCCCTCAGTACTGTTGTCTGGATGAGTCATGGAGACAGAATAGAGAACTCCCCCCCCGGTTTTGAGAGACTGGCACATACAGGTAATTCCCCGGTTGCGGCGATGGCTGACAGGAAACGGAACTTCTTCGCACTCCAGTTCCATCCTGAAGTTGTGCATACGGAAAAAGGGGAAAAGATCCTGAAAAATTTTCTTTCGATCTGCAAGTGCAAGCCCCGATGGACCATGAAGTCCTTTATTGAAACATCAACCTCTGAAATAAGGGAGACAGTAAAAGAAAGCGGTGTAGTATGCGCGATCAGTGGCGGTGTTGATTCGGCAGTAGTAGCTGTACTAATGAATATGGCTGTAGGAAAGCAGCTGACATGCATATTTGTGGACAACGGAGTCCTGCGGACCGGCGAAGCAATGAAAGTTGAACAGACACTGAAAAGACACTTTCATATGGATATTAAATGCATTGATGCTTCCAAGAGGTTTTTGAAGAAGTTGGAAGGGATTATAGACCCTGAAGCAAAAAGAAAGATAATCGGGAATGAGTTTATAAGGATTTTTGAGGAAGAGGCCAAAAAACTTAAAGGAGTCAAGTTCCTGGCTCAGGGCACGTTATATCCCGACGTGATAGAGAGTGTATCATTTAAGGGTCCGTCTGCGGTAATAAAGAGTCATCACAATGTCGGAGGCCTTTTGGCGGATATGAAGCTTAAACTGGTTGAGCCCCTGAGGGAGCTGTTTAAAGACGAGGTGAGGGTCCTGGGCAGGGAACTCGATATGCCGGAGGAGATTATAAACCGTCATCCTTTCCCCGGGCCGGGACTTGCGATACGCATAATCGGTGAGGTTACGGAACAGAGATGCGACATCCTGAGAAAGGCAGATGCAATCGTTATCGAAGAGATCAAGCGGTCAGGCCTTTATAACGAAATCTGGCAGGCTTTTGCCGTTCTCCTGCCGATCAAGACTGTCGGTGTTATGGGAGATGAGAGAACATATGAGAATGTAGTAGCTGTCCGTGCGGTCAAGAGCCTGGATGGAATGACAGCGGACTGGGCAAGACTGCCCTATGAAATTCTGGAAACGGTTTCAAACAGGATAATTAATGAAGTTAGAGGAGTAAACAGGGTTGTGTTTGATATAAGTTCGAAACCTCCGGGTACAATTGAATGGGAGTAGCAGATTTGAGTAGTGAGAATTTCAGGGGGGTCGATTCGACCCCCCTTTATATTTTAGTGTCTGAAATATTCCGGCGGTGTTGCTGATGCGATATATTTTGCGGCTTCGTTTATCGCTATCCTGATAGCTTTTTCCATCGGCGTTTTCGCGTACATTGAAAGGCCGCCTCCGAGACCGACATCTCCAATTATTCCTCCGGCCAATATACCCAGATTAACGTCCCTTGCTTCACCTTCAACTCTCGTGGCTGCGAGAACCTCGGATGTTGATGTGTCGATTATCCTGATGTCCATGGCAAGAGAGGACTTCCTCATGCCGCCCATTATTCCCCCGATAATACCGCCGCCAATGCCGCCAAGGCCGGCTCTTCCGCCTGAGGTTCCGGGCTCCCATCCTGTTATCGCGGCTATCACCATCAGGTCAGCTCCTTTGATGCGGCCTCTTTTTATTGAAGAGGTTTCTTCTGCATATCCCTCTTCACCAAGGGCTATCTCACTCTTTATTGAACTGATCTCCTGCCTTTCCAAAACTCTGTATCTTCCGCTTTGAACAAGGGCTGTAGTAAGCATGTCCCTGAGTCCGGTCATGGCGCCTGCATTCTGATGGGATATTACTACGTCGCGCTGTCCCATACCGCTTATTGTTGTTGTTCCGCCGCCGCCGCGTGCTTTCCACTCAAACTTTGCGACCGTTACCCTCGCCTTCGGTCCGTAATAAGGAGGAAGCTGAGCTGAAATTCCGGGATCAACCCTTGCCGTGGGTTGGGCATACCGTTCCATGCACCCAAGGGAGAAAACAGAGAACATCATTAATAGAATCGGCAGAACACTTTTCCTGATTAACATCGTTAACACCTCCTGAAATTTTTTGGATATACATTCTAATTATATCGTATTTTTATTAAAGATCAACCCTCATTCAGACTATCAGTTGCATAAGAAAAAATCAAGGGTTTGTGCTAATATAAGCCTCCAACTAATAACCAAAAACGGACAACCAATAAACATGGAAGAACGGCTTCAGAAAATCATTTCAAAATGCGGGATAGCCTCCAGAAGGAAGGCCGAGGAACTGATCCTCGAAGGACAGGTCAAGGTCAATGGTGCGACTGCTTCCCTGGGCATGAAAGCGGATATTGATAAGGACCATATCAAGGTTAAAGGTAAGCTTATACAGGGAGTAAGGCGCAAAGTTTACCTGATGCTTAACAAGCCTGATAAATGCATTACGTCAATGAATGATCCTGAAGGCAGACCGACTGTCAAAGATTTATTAAAGGGAGTTAAGACCAGTGTCTTCCCTGTCGGAAGGCTTGATTATAATTCAGAGGGTCTCCTTATCATGACTAACGACGGCGATCTGGCAAACTCCATATTGCACCCCAAAAAGAAGATTGACAAAACATATCTTGTTAAAATAAACGGCATCCTGGAAGAAAAAGATATTCTGAAACTTGAAAAAGGTATCTCGCTTGAAGATGGTAAGACTTCTCCGGCTAAAATAAAGAAAGTAAAAAAAACCGATGCTAATTCATGGATAGAGATCACAATACATGAGGGAAGAAAAAGGCAGATAAGGAGAATGCTTGAGAGGCTCGGCCATCCTGTTATCAAACTCAGAAGGATCAGGATCAACGGGCTGGAACTCGGAAGGCTTCCGATAGGAGCTATCCGCCATCTTAAACCGGAGGAGATCGATAGGCTCAGGAAGGAAGTGACTAATAACAAAAGCTGACAAAAGTCAGTAGTCAGTAGTCAGTAGCAACCCCGTAAAGCCCTCAAGGCTTGGGCAACGGGGCAGGCGGACAACTAATAAGGGTCAGTGGCCGGTAGTCAATAGTCGGTAGCAACCCCGTAAAGCCCTCAAGGCTTGGGCAACGGGGCAGGCAGACAACGGACAACAAACAACGGACAGTTAAAACAATGCGTGATAAATTTTGCGGTGAAGTTAGAGAAAAAGATATTGGCACAACCGTCGCGCTCGCCGGATGGGCTAACAGGTGGCGCGACCACGGTGGCCTTGTATTTATTGACCTCAGGGACAGGAGCGGTCTCGTTCAGATAGTGTTCAACCCCGAGATCGACGCTGAAATTCATAAACTTGCTCACAGGATCAGAAATGAATTTGTGCTTCAGGTAAAAGGAGAAGTCACAAAAAGGCCTGAAGGTACTGAAAACCCGTCAATACCGACCGGGCAGGTTGAAGTGGTCATTAGTGAGCTTCAGGTTATTAATGAATCAAAACCCCTGCCTTTCATGATCGAGGATGAAGCCGAGGCTTCTGAATTTCTCAGGCTGAAGCACAGATACCTTGACCTCAGAAGGCCGGTAATTCAGAAAAACCTGATCCTCAGGCATAAGGCTGCCAGGTCCATAAGGGAGTACCTTGACTCCAAAAGTTTTCTGGAAGTTGAAACACCTGTTCTTACAAAAAGAACTCCGGAAGGGGCAAGGGATTATCTTGTGCCGAGCAGAACAAACGCGGGGCATTTCTATGCACTTCCCCAGTCACCCCAGCTTTTCAAGCAGATACTCATGATATCAGGCCTTGAAAAATATTATCAGATAGTTAAGTGCTTTAGAGATGAAGACCTGAGGGCTGACAGACAGCCTGAGTTCACGCAGGTCGACCTTGAGATGTCTTTTGTAAACAGGGACGACATCATGAACCTCATTGAGGAGATGCTGAAAAAGGTCTTTAAAGACTCTATCGGCCATGAGTTGAGCCAATCCTTTGCAAGACTCAAATACAGTGACGCAATGGACAGATACGGAACAGACAAGCCTGATACGAGGTTTTCACTTGAGCTTAAAGATGTAAGTGACATTGTGAAAGAATCAACCTTTAAGGTTTTTCTCGGTGCGCTCTCTAAAGGCGGGATGGTGAAAGGCATAAATGCCAAAGGGTTGGCTGGCTACTCAAGAAAGGAACTGGACGACCTGACAAAAGATGTACAGTCATTCGGGGCCAAAGGGCTTGCGTGGATAAAGGTCAAGTCTGCATCAGACACAGGCTTTGAATCTCCAATAGCCAAGTTCTTTCCGGAGCAGACGCTAAAGGCTATCGCTGAAAGACTTGAGGCAGAAGATGGCGACCTGCTGCTTTTTGTTGCCGACAGTACACAGGTTGTAAATGATACGCTTGCGAAGCTCAGGCTTGAGCTTGGGGAAAGGCTTAATCTGATCAACAAAGATATTTACAGGTTCGTATGGATCACAGACTTCCCTCTGTTTGAGTGGAACAGTGATGAAAAAAGATATGAAGCAATGCATCAGCCTTTTACCAGTCCTGAGGCAGAGGATATGGAAAAGTTTTTATCCGCTG
>VAPB010179606.1_pt1 | contig 12899 bp, 16 predicted proteins | sample 3395101 | NCBI WGS metagenome assembly VAPB01 (sample SAMN08290433, study PRJNA428436) | hydrothermal vent metagenome | isolation source: Deep-sea hydrothermal vent chimney | place: Indian Ocean: Southwest Indian Ridge | reverse complement strand
TCTCGTCGCGCTTGTCGTCGAAGTGCGCGCCGCCGTCGCCGGGTCCGCCCTTGTGGACCTCTTCCTGATGGCCCTTGCCGTGCTGGTTCTGGTTCTCGTCGATGCCGGGGGTGTTCGCGTCATAGCCGCTGGACAGATCACCGACATACGACGCCTGCTTCTTCGCGCCTTGAACGGCTTCCTTGAAGCTCTTCTTGGCACGGGCGCTCTTGGCGCGATTGGACTTCATTTCTTCGACCTCCTTATGTCTCGTACGCTCGCCTGACCCCGCGCCAGCACGCCGGAGCCACGATCCCGCTACAGGCCCGACTGTGGCGATGTGGCCTGGACTCGCTACCAACGGGGACACCTAGAACATTACAAAACAGGCTTGTCGCCTGCCCCCGTCTCGCTGGCTGGCGCCTCAGCACTGCCCCCGAACTCGACAAGCGCCCGGAGCAGCTTCGACGACTGGTCATGCCCGGCGGTGACGGACTCGGCAGTCCCGTCCGCGCCATTTTTCGTCATCTCGGCGCTCATGCGATCCGTTCCGTGGCCACTGAACTGAACGACATACCTGACGGATCGCCCGCTATCCGAAGCCGGGATATCAGGCCGTCTGGGGTTCCCGCGCTCATCCGGCGGGCCGATCGGGCGGGCGGCCTTGCCGAAGACGGACACCACGCGGTCCGGGCGTATGTTCTCCTCGCTACCGTTGTCAAGGAACACGCCGCACCAGTCGCCGTCTCCGCGGCACCCCGGGAACGGCGCCGTCAGGGTACCCTCGCGACCGTCCTCCAACCTGACCCTGTCGCCCGTGCGCATACCGTTGGCCAAGGACCACTCGTAATGGTTCCTCGACGCTGTCTTGACGATGGCGGCGGATTTGTCGGAATCTGCCTCGCCGCACACCTCTCCGACGATACGGTCGAAATCGAGCATGTTTCCCCCCTCCGTAACCGTGTCGAGCATACCCAACACAATTCAAAACCGGGCTCTAACTGGCCGACTTGGGTGTATTTTGTTATAAACGGTCGCATGCTACAAATCCGGAAGAGCCTGCCATCTTTGTGCATGCGTTGGCGAACCCCACGGCGCAGCCGTGCCGACATCCTCGTACCTAGTTTGGAAGTTAGCCAAGAAGATGGCCGCCGCCCGTAGGACATACGCACTGCGGTTCGGCCCAGGTATGCCCGGGAACACTAGGTCATTGTTGGCCAGCCACGCGGCGGCGTAGCTCAAGATCTCCGAGCTGGATATCCTGAAGTTGGCTGAAGTGTCCGACGGGTGCGATGTTGTGCCGGGTTCCGGCGGAGGCGTTGTGAACGGTGGCCCCGTGGTGGTCGTCGGGGTAGGCAGTCTTGGCAGGCATACGACATGCCTCGCGGACGGGGTTGGTCCGTCGGCTGTCTCCGCTTCCATTGGGCTGTCCACTTGGCTGGAGGGGAGGCCGGGTGTGACCTCGTCGATGAGGGATACCCACTGCGCGCCTGGCGCGTATACGACCAGCGGGTCGTTCACGGAGTGTACCCAATCCCCGGATCCCGAGAACTCCAGTGGCGGCAATGGCAGCAGTCCGGTGTCCAACTCCTGTGACGGACCTGGGGCGACCGGGTTAAAGACAAACAACGGCTGGACGAAGAACTGGGCTGAAAATGTGCCGCCATTCGCGTGCGTTTTCGTCGCCGAGAGGACGCCCGCAGGCGCGGGGACGACAGACAGATTCACGAAAATATCCCATTGCGTCGATGGCCCGCCGCCAGTCACGGTAATCGGGGACACCGACCGGAGTTGCAGCGCGACTATCTCTATGCTGACCGGGGACGGTCCACCGGGCGGGTCTCCCGGCGCGAACGGGTCGGCGTCGCGCTGGAGGACTGTCGATGTGTCCTCCGGCCCAATAGGGTCGCCCTCCAGCTCCACTGTGGCCATGAATGGGTCGGATCCGGGGTAGAAGAAATCCGCCGGTATCGGCGGCACCATTGGCGTGCCGAACGACACATGCGACGGGTCGAGTGCGCCGTTGGTCCATGTGGCGTGCCAATCCGGCGAAGGAAGAGGCGCTGTGGTCGTCGTACCCGCCGGAGCTGTGGTCGTTGTAGTCGTCGTTGTAGGCGGAACGGTGGTCGTGGTCACGACGGGCGATCCCTCCACCTCAAACGCCAAGTCGAGCGGTGCGGTGGCCAAAGGGTGTGCCGACACGGGGTACGGGACTGGTAGCCAAGGCCCCACGCCCGGGCCACCAAAGGCCGTCGGTGCGAACACCGCTGGTCCGAGCGCTGGCCAGCTTGGATGAGCCGGATCCATATTGCTCCATCCGAAGGCCGTGGAAATCGATGTCGGGGCCAGATCAACCTGTATCCCGACCCAATACACGCCAGTCGGCAGCACTATCGCGGCGGGCGGGATCGGGCAACTATACTTCACTGGCACACTGGTGCCAGGGGCGAGCGGGTTCCCGGGTCCAAGCGGCGCCGTCGCGTCGTAGAACCAGCCGGGTCCTGGGGCGGGGAGAGGCACTTCGCTGTATGGGACCGCCCCGAGGGGTCCGAACTCGCCGATCGCGGTGGACGACCAGACCACCGGGCCGGGCGATCCGGCGATGTCCGCGTAAATCTCCATGTGTACGATCGGCAAGAAGGTCGGCGCGGCGGGCGGGAAGCTGTCCAAGTAAAAGTATCCCCAGAAGTTTATGCTGGACAGCTCGGTAGTAAACGCGAGCGCGAAGTCGTCGGCCATGATGCGGGGTACGCCGGGTGGGCCGAAGCCAGGGAACGGGGCATTCTGGTCTATGACGGTTGCAATGAATGTCGGGGGTGCCGGGTCCGGGGGTTGTAGGAATATCACGGCCATAAGGAGCTATCCTCCGATAAATCAGTCCATTATCTGCTGTTCGCACCGCTTGCGGCAAGCCGACAACATTACAAGATGTTCAGCTTGAGTGTGTTTGGCGAGCGGACATACCGCTGTCAAGAATGCGGTCTTGAGCTGGACCGGGACTTGAACGCAGCGATCAACCTGTCAAAGCTTCTGTGGTGAACCTAGGCCTGGCTGCGCCCAACCTGAAATGCCTGTGGAGAGGAAGGCTTTGGCTGCGACTTTTGCAGTGAAACCATGTCTCGCCGAAGCAGGAAGTCCGCTGGGTGTCCTATAACCAAGCACACTCAGGTAGGTCAGCTAGAACGGGGATGGCGATAGACTCCGTTGGAGGGCGACATGGGAAACATCGACGCTATTTGGGAATCCGGCGACAGGGCGTGGTTTGAGGCCAACCCCGGCCAAGCCATCCGTGTCAGGGGCGGCTATGAGGGCGAGTTCGACGGCGGGCAGTTGGAGACCTGCGCCCAGTTCTGCGTCAGGTACGGCAAGTACGCGGACAGCGAGATCATCGGCATCGGGGCATACACAATAGTGGTGATGGTGGACGGTGCGACGCGGCTGCGGTTGCCGTACTGGCGGAGCGAGCTAACGGACGGCGACATGGCACGGATTCCGATCGAGGCCGAACTCAAGGAAGGCGGAGATACCACATCGCTCAGGGGTTTCCTGACCAAGCTGGAGGGTGTCTCCAAGGCGGCGGCGGCGGTCACCGAAAAGTACCTAGGGGACATGATGCCCGAGTTCGTCGTGACCGATATAGGCTACGACGGCGACAAGGGGCCTGGTGGGGCCGGGCTGGCGGCGATGCTGGCTTGCTTTGAGTTGACCTGCGACGAGCCTAGACTCGGTGACTCGCTCGCCGTCCGGGCGGCTGATGAGGCGGATCACGAGAGGCACGGCTCGATATCGACAGAATATGACCGCACCGCGTTCCCGGCGGTGCTGGTTGTGCAGCCGTTCCCGGGATTCTTCTTCCGCTTGCCGTTCCCGAACGCGCCGATGAAGGACTCCGACAGCTACAGGTTCATTGTGACGGCCAAGGCTGGTCGGGGGACATTGGGGGACTACCTGAAGCAAATAAGGGAATCCTTCCTTTTCGCGGTCAAGTCAATGTGAGCATGGAAAAGGCCGCCGTAAGGCGACCAGATCCATCATGCCTCTCTGTTTCTTACACAGTCTCTGGCAGGAACAGCAACGCGCTGTCCGACAGCGCAATGCCGACCTTCTGCGAGATCGGCGTGGAGGATCCGCTCGTATCCATCCCGCCGTCCTCGGCCAGCCAGTACTCGCTGCCGGGACTCAGGCCAGCTAGCCTGTCGTTCGTGGAGCCGAAAGTCCGCACTCTCACGGCGTCGCCGACAGACCCGAAGTCATCCGCCCACCCGTGCGCCGGGCGTGAATCCGACTGATCGGCCTTGCGGGCCTTGGCCACCCCGCCGTCGTTCCAGATGTTGATGAGGTCGCCAGCGTCGATGCTCTCGGACACCAGTAGAGCCGCTCCGTCACGCGCGCACGGGAAAGCACCTATCTCGTCCGGGCCAGCGGTGGGACGAATCGCACCGTCGCCATAATGCTCGATCTCGGACGACATGTTCTCCCCGGCGCGGCACACGACGCTTGACACGATCGGCGTCAAATCCCTCACTGGCGGCGCTGCGCCTTGGGAGATCGATGTGTCGCACGTTATCGACACAGCCCTGAAGCCCACAGTGCCGCCGTCGAACAGGCCGTGGCCGGCGAAACTGCGGGTGGCCGTCTCGTCTAGCTGCGGGGTGATGTTGTATGTCAGGCTCCGATCGACGGCATCCAAGAACAGCCACCGGATGCTTGTCCCGTTGAACACGCCGCCGTCACTGATTGTGTCCGGAATCCACCCGAACGGAGTGAACTCCTCGACGATGTATGTGGCATGATCGCCGGCCGGGATTGTGGTGGCGAGAGTAACATCGAACGCCACTCCTGGCGTGTATGTTGCTGCGCCGAATGTCCGGCAGACCTGGGGTTCGGCGACTGGCGGGGCGGTTGTCACTGGCGCGAGGTCGGTGGTGTCCTCGCCGCTGATCGCGGCGGACTGGAACCCACCAGGGCCGTCTGAGTCGATCGTCCCGCTGAAGTTCTTCGTCCCGGTCTCCAAGGCCGGGGGGGTGGCACTGTACGACAGGACCCTGTTGGCGTTGTCGAGGAAGAACCAGCGCACGCTGGTGCCGTTGTCCACTCCGCCCAAGGATATTCCGGAGATCGTCCAGCCAGCGGGGTATATGTCCTCCACGATGTATGTTGATGTTGTACCAGTGTCGATCGTTGTGGTCAGCGTCACAACTGTCGGCGAACCCGGGACATAGTCGTCTGGGGTCAGGTCTCTTACGCAAACATTCGGCATCTCGGCCTCCTCTTAGATATCCGGTGATTCCTGCCACCTCGCCGGATGTGTCGGATCGTCCACCGGCGCCGCCGTTCCATCGTCCGTATACCTGCTCTGTGAGTTCGCCAAGAAAATGGCGGCAGCGCGCAGGACATACGCCGTCCGGTTGGCAGAGACGCCTGGGAACTTCGTTCCGTCACCAGCAAGGAACGCGGCTGCGTACGCGAGAATCTCCGGGGTCTGGATCCGGAAATCCGAGTTCCCGGAGAGTCCTCCAACGGTCGTGTCTGCCGGATGCGGCTCGAGGACGAGCAGGTCGTAAGACATCGTCCCGCCGATTGCCACCGTTTGGTAGCCGCCCGGACCGTCTGTGTCTATCGTTCCGCCGAATGCATGAGACCCGGTCTCAAGGAACGGCGGGGTGATGTCGTATGTAAGCACCCTGTTCACATTGTCGAGGAAGAACCAACGCACGGTCGTGCCGTTGTCCGAACCACTATCTGAGATAGCGCTCACTGTCCACCCAGCCGGGTAAATCTCCTCGACGATGTAGGTGGACGCGAGGGCGCCGTCTACGGTGCAGGTCAATGTCACCGTGGTGGGCGAGCCTGGCGTATACCCGCTCGAGGGGCTGAAAGTTCTAACGCATGTGCTGGGCATAGGCCGCGTCTCCTTGAGCCAAACCTCTTACCGTACCAGTTTAGAGGTCCGGCAACTCCTGCCAACGCGCCGGGTGCGCCGAATCATCCACCGGGGCGGCCGTCCCGACATCCTCGTACCTTGCCTGGAAGTTCGCTAGGAAGATGGCTGCCCCACGCAGCACATACGCCGTCCTGTTGTTGGTGACTCCGGGAAACTTCGCTGCGTCATCGGACAGGAATGCGTTTGCGTACGCGAGAATCTCCGGGATCTGAATCATAAAGTCCGAGTTCCCGGAAAGCCCGCCCACGGTCGTGTCAGCGGGATGCGGCTCGACTCCGGGACCCGTTGTGGTGGCAGGCCCGGTGGTAGTGGCAGGCCCGGTGGTAGTGGCAGGTGGAACCGTGCTGGTGAATGTGTCGTAGTCGTCGAGCGGCTGGCCCGCGCTACCGAGGGCGAACAAGTTCGCGAGTTGGGGCGAGGTGAACTCCGTCGGGTCGATCCACATGGCCGCCTCGTCTAGGTACGCATTCGCCGAGGCGCTGTCCAGCTCAACGCGCGGATCGGTGTCAGCCGTGGCAACTCCCGTCGCGCCTGACGATTGCGTACCCTGACTAACATATGGCGCGCCGTCAAGGCTGGTCTTCAGCGACCATGTCGTGCCAGAATCATTGTTGAAGTCCACGACAAGCAGGTGTTCGCCGCCGTCGTTGAGCGTGGCGATCAATGTGGTTATCGCCACACCGGACCAGACACACGGGGTTCCGACATCACTGCTGAGGCGGATATCCACATCCGTGACCTCATAGCGGTAACCTCTCTCCAAAGCGATAGACATTTCGTGGCCCTCCTGATCGTTGACCGGGGTCTTGCCCTTCCTCGGCATGTCTGGGGGGCTTCGAAACGATACAAATATCCAGGCTTACCGCCTGAGCGTGCGTGGGTGCGGCTCGTCCCCTACACGCTTTTCTATGGAGTGGCTAAGGTACATCAACTGCTGTTTGGCCGCCCGGAGCCTCTCCTCCGGGATTCCGCCCTCCCTGATGCGCCTGTCCCAATCCTCCGCGCACCTCTGCATCTCGGCTGTGGTCATGCGCGAGACCCTGCGCACGAAGTATGGCGAAACCTGCAATCCGCTTGTCGTCATCTTCCCCTCCTTGCTTTCTTCTTCGCTGAGTCCTGCGGGATGTACTTCTTCCCGTCGTCGGCCTGATAGCAGATGTCCTCAAACGTGTCCATTGTCCAGTCGGCGAGGCCGATCGACACGGCCTCCTCCGGGGTGAAAATCCTGTCGTGGGAACACATGTCCTCCACCTTTTTGATGGTCACCTTCGGATCCGACGCCTTCATCCGCTCGAGGTATATGCGGTACATGTCCTTGCGGATCCTCTCGCTCTGCTTGCCCCATGCCTCGAACGACTTGGTGTCGCCGTGCATTCCGTCCGAGCCGTCGTGGATCATCACCACGCAATCCTTCACGATTATGCGCGTGTCTGCAGCCTGTAGGATGATCGACCCCATGCTGCACGCATAGCCCCAAGCGATGATCGTCACATGACTCCGGCAGGCCCTGATGGCGCGGAACATTGCCATTCCGTGGTACCAGTCGCCGCCGGCGGTGTTCATGTGGATTATGATCGGGTTGTCTGCGATGCTGTCCAGGTATGTCAGCCCCTTGAGGAAACACTCGAACATCTCGTAGTTCACGCCGGATTCCTCGCCCTCGAGATCCGAGTGGGAGCCTATGTAGAGAATCCTCTTCGGAGGAAAAATGTTGTAGTCGAAATACCGATCCAGATCCTCCTTGGTGTACCTTGGCATGCATGGCCTCCTGTTTACATGCGTCCCTGACCCCACATTATCTCACGCCTCATGCTACGGCACGCGTGAAGAATCCTGTCGTATGTCTCCAACAGGGTGCGCCTCCACTCCGAGCTGTCGAAATCCCCTCCGCCATCTGCTGATCGCCTCTCCCCCTCCTCGACCCACGCGGAGAACGCATCGGCCATCAGAAGGAAGTCCTCGGCCCTCTCGAACCTGTCCAGCCCTATCGGGGTCGCCGCGACCCTAGTGTCCCTCGACACCCACTGCGAGGCCTCCGCTCTGGCCCGGCGGACTATCTCGGACACTTCGGCCAAGACGCCAGTCATGTCCTCCGCGACGGTCTCTGACTCTGCGAATCCGACGGCTCCGGAGGTCATCATCTTGCGCAGCCTGCCAAACGGCCCGTTCTCGAGGGCGACCCTCATGTCGGTGACCGATTTGCGCAGCAGTTCGCCATTGTTCGTTCTATCGCTCATAGCCGAAACCTCACTGGAATCCTTGGCGCACGGCTCCTCGGCGGTGGCCTGTGGGGCCTTCCGCGAGTCGTCTTGGCCGCAGCGACGCGATCTACCCAATACGCCGCGAACCAAGCCGGGACGGTCACTCTTTGAGCGGAATTGGCCTTCGCCACGGCGTCGTTTCGGAAATCGCGGACTACATTCCGCCATACGGCTCGCAGGCCAAGGTCGCCCTCGGCCTCCTCGGCCATAACGACATTCACCCACGGACCCCTGAGCCTCGACCGCATTGGGCCAAGCAGCGACCGGAGGCTCGTTCGGTGCTGCGGTATCTGGTACGCATGGTATGTGCTAGCCATCGCCCCCTCCGCATCGGCTCCGGTCGGGACCAGTATGCCAATCCCGTCGTAATGCTCCATTGCGTCCAAAAAAGCGTCCCCGTCAAGAACATAGTGCATGGCATGGACTCCGCAGAACACATAGGACGCCTTCGAGAACAGGTATCCCACCGCCTGCCGACCGCCGCTCCTCATCTGCATGCCGACGAGCTTCATCCCCTGCGAGGCCAGCGCGTACCTGTCGAAGAAGAACTGGTATCCTCCGGCAACCAACCGTTTTGCGGGCCTTGCCAACGCCACTGTTTGTCCCCTATGTCGTCGTGTACCAGATCACCCAGTATCCGGCGCGTTCCTTCCACACCACCAACCTGATGGTGCCGACTATGTCGTTCAGGGCCTTCTCCAGCCCATCTTCCCTGTCGGCACCCTGCACAATGCGTATCTTCTCCATGGATTCGCTCCTTCCCGGGCTAAGCCGCGCCCATCTGGAATGGCGGAGCAGCACAATTCAAAACGAGGCGTCGGCGACTGATGCCAAGTGGTGGAGGATCACGATTGTGGCCTCCTGGATGCGAGCCGCCCGACCGCAAATCCGCAGTGAGATGTCGGCTGCGTCGGCTAAGGGGGACCCGTCCTCCCCTGTAATCGCCCAAGTCCGCATCCCAATTGATGCGGCGACCTCTTGGGCGCGTACTACACTCTCGCTGCGTCCCGATGTGCTGAGGGACAGGATTGCGTCGCCTGGGCAGCCGATGGCCTCCACCATCCTCGAGAACACCCTCCCGTAGCCGAAATCGTTGGATGCGGCCGTCATGGCGCTGCTGTCGGTGGTTATAGCGATCGCCGGGAGGGCCTTCCTGTCCGTCTCAAATCTCACGACCATCTCTGCTGCGAAATGCTGCGCATCGGCTGCGGAACCGCCGTTGCCACAGATGAGCAGCTTCCCGCCGCCGCGCAGGACCCTCACCATGTCGTCGGCCATCTCGGACACGCGGGCGACATCTATGGATCGCACGGCGCGCATGTGCTCCTCCAGCATGGCGGAGAATCTCATTCTGCCTTCACCCGTTTCCTCTTCATCAGGGCCGGACCCATGTATACGACACTGTTGCCCGGGCGGCCTGCACACACACCTTCTCTCACGGCACACATGTCGCAGGCGTCCAAGGCCGAGTGAACCCCGGTGTCCTCCGGCACGAAAAGCTCGTGTCCGGCGCCACCTGCGTATTCCGCCGAGAGGAGAAGGAGGAGCGGCGCGTGGTTGGGATCGGTGGATGGAACTGTCACGGATGTCATAACCATCCTGCCGTCCATGATGCTTATCTCAGCAGCACAGTCCCCGAACGACAATGTGGCGACCCCTTTTGACTTCGCCACGCTCGGCTTTGCCCACTCCTCGTCAAGCAGCGCGAGCATTGGATCCATCCCGAAGGAGGCGAACATGTTGGATGCATCGTGGTAAGCCATCGTCGTTCTTTTGCGGGATGAAGACAATACCAGCTCACTGCTTCTAGAACACTACATGGATGCAGGCGCACACCTAGAGTCGGTCCTAAAGGCCATTCGTACAATACGGTCGCGTCGTGTCGGAGGCGAGGTTGAGTACCTGCACCCGCTTGTCGCAGACGCGTTGGCTGGAGCTGGCGTGAGCCACGAAAAGGAGGTCGTGCTTGGATCGCGCGCCCGTGTGGATTTCCTGACATGCGGTGGGGTCGCGGTTGAGGTCAAGAGGGGCAGGCCGAAGATGGCCTCGCTCCTGTCGCAACTGGGGAGGTACGCCGAATCGGACATGGTCGCCGCGATCGTGCTAGTGTTGGAGCGATCCGTACAGGTACCGGATCAGTTGTGCGGCAAGCCGATCCGGTGCATCTCCCTGAACATGCTGTGGGGGCCGGCGGTATGAGCAAGATTCCAGCATACCTGGCCGATGCCGACACCGGCGACAGGACTTATGGAACCCTCTACAGGGACGGGAACCACTGGTGCATAGCCGGGGAACCAGTGGTGGTCCAGATGGCGAAACGCCTTTTCCCGGGCAGCGACGGGCGTCGCAAGGGCGTCGCAAGATTCGCGGCCGGCAAGCGGATGCTCGGCGACCTCAATTGGCTCATGCTACGCTATCCGCTCGAGATAGACGACAAGGACGAATGGGAAAGGACTCTCTCGGAATGCCGCGAACACACCATTCGGTCAATTGAGTTGGCGTCGAGGCCGACAAAGGTATCTCCGCCAAAGATGTCCTTCGATGGCGAACTGCGCGGATTCCAGCAGGAAGGTCTGGCGCAGATGCTGCACCACAGGCGGCTGCTGCTCGCGGACGAGATGGGGCTGGGGAAGACGCCACAGTTCCTAGCATTCCTCGCCTGCACCTCCGCGTTCCCCGCACTGATAGTGGTGCAGCCTCACTTAATCAACCAGTGGCGGCGCGAGATAGACAAGTTCCTCCCCGGACTCGACATACACATACTTACGGGACTGACGCCGTACCCGGTGCCGGAGAGCCACGTACACATCATCCACTACGGCCTGCTGCGCGGATGGATTCGGGCGCTTCCGGGAATGCACAAGACCGTGTGCTTCGACGAGATACAGGAACTCCGCAACTCCAACACGCAAAAATACAGCGGGGCATCCCTTGTCGCTGGCTGTGCTGAGAATGTGATCGGCCTGTCCGGCACCCCGATACACAACGGTGGCGGGGAAATATGGAGCGTGCTGAACATACTTGAGATGCACTGCCTTGGTGATTGGGATGGCTTCACGCGCGAATGGTGCGATGGATATGGCTCCAAGACAGTGACGAACCCAGAGATTCTCGGCGCCCGCCTGCACGACGAAGGGCTTATGCTGCGCCGCACGAAGCTACAGGTGCTTCCTGAACTTCCGCCGAAGCGCAGGGTGGTGGAGGAGATCAACGCCAACGAGGGAGTGTTCGGCGAACTTGTAGCGCCTGCTGTGGAGCTTGCGAGGGGTTTTGACGACATCAGCAACGCGCTGGAGAGAGGCCGGACGATGCGCGAGATAGTCCGCAGCGTAAGGCAGGCGACCGGGGTCGCGAAATCTCCTCATGTGGCGATATTCGTGAGGGCGTTGCTGGAGGCCGGGGAGACCTGCCTTGTGTTCGCACACCACCACAAGGTGGTGGAGATACTGCGTGACGCGTTAGCGGAGTGGCGACCTGGCTGCGTGACCGGAAAGCAAAGCCGGGCGGAGAAGGACAATTCTGTAAGGCGGTTCCAAGATGGCGAAACGAACCTCTGCATAATCTCCCTCCGGGCGTGCAGCGGACTCAATATGCACGCGGCGAAATGCGTGGTTTTCGCCGAGCTTGACTGGGCCCCAGCCGTACACACCCAAGCTGAGGACAGGGCACACCGGATAGGGCAGAACGACAGCGTCCTAGCCTACTACCTCGTGTGGAACGGGGAGGAGAGTTCGGATCCCGATGTGATGGAGCGGCTCGGCTTCAAGACATCGCAGTTCAAGGGCATCATGCGCGACCCGGACGAGACCGAGGAGGATCGCGTGCTGGCGACGAAATCGGCCAAGGAACACATGGCAAAGATCGTGGCGAAGCTGAAGGGCAGGAACTCCAAACCTACGGCTTAGCCTGACAGCACGATTACGCCGTCCTCGGTCACGGCAATTGTGTGTTCAAAGTGCGCCGACCGCTTCCTGTCCTTCGTCACTATCGGCCACGCGCCAGGCGCTGACTGCTCGACCTCGTGGGTGCCGGATGTGAACATGGGTTCCACGGCTATCACGAGTCCGGGCTGTAGCGTGAAGTCCGCTGCCCTTCTCCTCTTGCGATTGAGATCGTCCACGAAGTTGTACACCTGCGGCGGCTCGTGCAATTCCGTGCCTACGGCGTGTCCGCAGTAGTCCCTAACCACGCCGAATCCGCTTCTCTCCGCGCACCACTGTATCTGCCGCGCCACGCGGTTCCATTTCCGACCGGGCCGTATCTCGGCTATCGCTATCCCCAGCGCCTCCTCGGTGACATCCAACAGCCTCTGCGAGTCCCCGTCCACAGCGCCCACGGCCCATGTCCTGGCCGAGTCGCCGCACCATCCGTCCAGTCTCGCTCCGCAGTCCACACTGACTATGTCTCCGGGTGCCAGATGGTAGTCGCTTGGTACGCCGTGTATCACTTCCTCGTTCACGCTTGTGCATATGGCGGCTGCGAACGGGTGCGACACGTTCGGCATCTGCTGTCCGATGAACAGCGCCGTCGCGCCGCGGTCATCCAGCATCGACTGTGCGATGTCGTTGAGGTGTCCTGTGGTCACGCCTTCCGCGATCTCGGCGCCAACGGCATCCAGAACGGCTTTCACCACTTGGTTTGCGGCATGCAGCTTCTCTATCTCGGCGGCGCTACGGAGTCTCACTGGCGTATTCCCTCAATCTGGAGTCCGCGAG
>VAPB010331568.1_pt1 | contig 12913 bp, 11 predicted proteins | sample 3395101 | NCBI WGS metagenome assembly VAPB01 (sample SAMN08290433, study PRJNA428436) | hydrothermal vent metagenome | isolation source: Deep-sea hydrothermal vent chimney | place: Indian Ocean: Southwest Indian Ridge | reverse complement strand
TATTCAGTTCTTGCAATTTCAGGCATTATTTGCTAATTTTCATAAATATTAATAAATATGCGGGGATGAAATGCTTTTACTTCTTGGCAAACTGACTCAGAAAAGGCTGGATAAAATTCTTGCCAAAGCCTCTAAAATTAAAAGTGCCGGAGAGCGCATTGGTTTCCTCTCCGAAATTTTTCTTGACATTGCGTATAAGGAATTAACACTGATAGGCGATGAAAAGACCAGGGAGGCGCTGGCTATCAACCTGAAAGAGGTTGACTGTTTTACATATATTGATTATATAGAGGCGATGCGTTTGTCAGGTTCTTTTTTAGAGTTTGTGGAGAATCTAAAAAGGATAAGGTACAGGAATGCGGTTATTGCCTATGAGAACAGGAATCACTTTTTTACTGACTGGCTGGAACATAATTCTGATCTCATCTCTGACTATACGGAAAAGATAGGCGGTAAAAAGATAAAAAAGATTAAAAAGGTTCTTAACGAGGTCCAAAAAGGCATATATATCCTTGAAGGTATAGCATCTGTCAAAAGAGAAATTATTTATATACCTTCAGACGCTTTTGACAGTTCAGTAATAAAAAAAATAAAAACCGGAGATTATGCCGGTATATATTCAAATATACAGGGACTGGACGTTTCGCATGTGGGCATTATTATTAAACAGAATGGCACTGTATATTTAAGGCATGCATCTTCAGATAAAAGAAAAGTAATTGACCAGGATCTTAAGGAATATATATCTGATAAGCCCGGCATAATTATATTAAGGCCTAAGGATCAAGCCCCCCTTTAATTGTTGAATCAGGTTCTTAAATAAAGCTTTCAAACTGGCAGGAGGAAATTGCAGACCGAGAAGAAACGATCTTTATTTAAATTAATTTTCAGCAGACATATGCTGGTTGCTCTTATAATGGGGTATGCTTCCGGACTACCCCTTCATCTAACGATAGATGTGTTGAAGGCGTGGATGAAGATAGAGGGTGCTGATCTTACCGTTATAGGATTAATCGCACTCGTAGGACTCCCCTATACTTTAAAATTCCTCTGGGCGCCTGTGCTTGACCGTTTTACACTGCCATTTCTCGGCAGAAGAAGAGGATGGCTCCTCGTAGCTCAGACAGCATTAGTAATTGCAATTGCGGGGCTGGGTTTGTCTAATCCTGTTGGTAATTTTTGGATATTGGCCTTAACAGCATCCCTGGTGACTTTCTTCAGCGCCTCCCAGGATATTGTTATAGATGCATACAGAAGGGAAGATCTGACTGATGAAGAACTGGGCCTGGGTTCTTCCCTTTATGTAAACGGTTACAGAGTGGGTATGCTTCTGGCTTCAGGAGGCGGTTTGATCATGGCAGGTTTCGTGGGATTTCCCATGGTTTATCTTATTATGGCAGGATGTATGATCCCCGGTATCGTAACTACTTTACTTGCAAGGGAACCAAAGGTTTCCGCAGGAACTCCTGCATCAATGAGAGAAGCTGTTTTTAATCCTTTGATAGAGTTCTTTAGCAGAAAAAGTGCTCTATGGATGCTTGCATTTATCCTTTTATATAAAGTCGGAGATATGATGGCAAGCGCTATGGCAGTACCTTTTTATCTTGATATTGGGTTTTCCACAAAAGAGATAGGAACTGTAGTTAAATTGATTGCTTTCTGGGCCACAATAAGCGGCAGTCTTATTGGCGGATTAATTATGCTGCGTCTGGGGATTAACCGCTCTCTTTGGATCTTTGGTTTTCTCCAGGCAGTTTCCACTGCCGGTTTTGCTGTGCTGGCCCATATTGGTTACAGCATTCCGGCATTGACCGCTGTTATTGGTTTTGAAAACCTGAGCAGCGGAATGGGTACAGCTGCATATGTAGCGTTTATGGCGAGCATTACTAATAAAAAATTTACAGCTACTCAGTATGCTCTTCTGACGAGCTTGATGGGTGTTCCAAGGGTCATGGCCTCAGCACCTACCGGTTTTTTTGCCAAGCATATGGGGTGGGAAGGATTTTTTATACTATGTACTCTAATAGCCATTCCCGGTATGATTCTTTTAATTAAATTTGCACCCTGGGGGGCTGAGAAGAAAACGGCTTAAATATTTTAAAGCTCAGTTGCCTGGAAGTTATCATTTTGTGTATCATCAGCCCAGATATTAAATGGAAAATTTAACTGCTTACCCCTTGACTCCTGATCTATCCGTCTGATTTTTACTCCCATCAGAAATTTATCTGCAACCTGTCTCTTCCATTTAATATTTCCAAGGGCATAAATATAGGTATTATCCTGCAGAAGCTCGAATTTTATCATTATGAGCTCGCCCAGCTCGATATCATTAGCATTAGAAGCAAAACTTAGCCCGTTACTGGAGAAATCTCGTGTTTTTGCAAAGCAATACTCATTAACCGGCTTTTTTAATGAAACAAACTCCATGTTAAGGGGTATATGGAACCTCTTACTTTTTCTTCTGTTAACAAGCGTATTCATTGGCATTTACTTTTACTCACCTCCTAAGGGATATAATTAAAGAAAGCGTCATAAGGCTTTACACTTATCTGGCTTAAACTGAAAAGAATTTTAACATATGAATGGGTTTCTGTCAAGGATAATTTTGTGAGTCTAAATTGTGAATAAAATTAAAGGGTTAGGTGTAAAAAGAGCGGTTTGTCATATCAAGGTCAGGATCGATTCAGCAGTGTTTGTATCTGGAAGTTGGACAAAGTTCTTATAAAAAGGCGAAGGTCACGCCTTAGGCGTACAAGCTTCTAACGGGGTTTACTGCTAATTATAGCAGAACATAATGATAAATCAATAATATGATACAATTTGTTTATGAAAAATTTTTCTCTCTTTATGGTTTTTGTCTTTTTAATTGTAACGGCTCTTTATTTTTTATCAGGCGGGGATTATTCACAGATACCTGCTGACACTGATCACAGGGGAATAACTGATAAGGAAATTTGTATGGAATGCCATGGGCCTGAACGTGAGAACGCGATGAAAGAAGCACACCCTCCAAAGTATGAGTGCTTTAAATGCCATAAAGCCGGGAATTAATTGTCAGGGGTGAACGCCTCAGGTGCTGCCATGATTTCTGTCCGGTTTTCTTAATTGGCTCTTTTTCGCCGATTTTATAAACCTGGGGTGTGCGAGATAAAAAGCCACACCGATAACAGGTTCGTCATCAGGTGTCAGCCATTCATCTGCCAAATAACATTCAGGTTTAAACACGATACCTGCATTGTCCAGCTCTTTATAAAGCCTGGTTATATGTTCTTCAAAGGGGGTCCCTGATATTTTAAGGTCCAGATCACAGAATAGAAGAGACAGAAGCTTTTCATCGTCCAACTTGTCTAAAAAACCTGTATTTTCACTTGTATTTTTCATATTTTAAGGCTACAGGAAAAACAGGAAAGTTGCAATATTTCTTCTTAATTTTTTTAATATTAAACCCTCCTTTGTGTTTTGTTGAAGATAGTCTTAAAATTTGACTTAACTTGAATGTATAATATTATTCCCTTTAGCGGGTTAGTCATTCCCGCTGCGTCGGGAATCTTAGCCTTCTTTGATTCCGGACAAGCCGGCCTGTTCCGGTTTATCGGGGAATAACAGATTAGACAGTGGATTTCAACTTTTTTACGAAAGAACCATATTAAACCATGGATTTGACTCATATATAACAGGATGCTATATTTAATTTATGAAGAGGACAGTTGTTTTTATTCTGATACTTGGAGTAATCGGCTTTCTTGTCTATAGCTGGCATAAAAAAGGTCTTGAGACCGCCAGACAGCAGGAGAAGGATGCATGGTTTGAAAAGACCGGGGAGCTGGAAGGTACAATTTCAGACCTGAGCAAAGAACTGAAACAGCTCAGGGCCGCTGTTATTCCCAATGAAAAACTGAAACAGGTCTTTGGACAGGAGGCAACAGGTGTCTATCCAAAGGAAGGAGAGATAAGCCCTGAAAAAATAGAACTTCAGGTTGAGGCCTTTTTTTCGTACCTTGACAGACAGGAGTACCTCTTTAATTTTGACCTTAAAGCCGGGTCATATCAGAAATTCCTGGGCTTAGTCAGGAAACTCTCTTTAAACCCTCCTTTAGTTACAGGAGAGACAGAATCACTTCACAGGTTTTTCCTGAACCTGGCTCACTTCTACAGGATCCTGGGTAAAAAGCGGATTGATATTGTAAAGGAAGTATTAAAAAATGAAACAGAAATAATTGAGCCCCTAATGGCAACTTTTTATCTATGGTTTATCCAGGGTGATGAAACCGGTCAAAAGATAAAGAGCAGGCCTTCTTTAAAGGTTTTATATGAGTATTCAGGTTATTTCATGAATACAATGTCAGGAAGGGCATATCTGTTAAGGCGGGAGCCAAAGGTCAGGATCATAACCACTTATTATTGTGTCCTTGTTCTTGACAGGGCCAATGATAAACAGCTTAATTCTTTCGGCATAGACATAAGGCCTCATATAAAATCTTTGTCTGATGAGATCAGAAATCACATCGGCCTTATGTATTATGAACAGTATCTTTCAGAATTAAAGAGCCTGGAAGAGAAATATTTTTAAGCCAAAAAATAACATCAAACAAAAAAGGGCGGGATGGTTTGACATGCTCACCATGGTCCCGCACTTTATATTCTAAACAGAAAATCTGTTTAAGCTTTGATTTTTTTTCTCCTTATATAGAAGACAGAGCCAATCCCTCCGAAGCCCTGAACCAGATGGTACAGGACGAAGTATTAGGACTCCGAGGTTTTCGCTTTCAGCGAAAAAAACCGTTCAACCCCAGACCCTCTGCCTTTCTTTATAATGCGGATGGTTTTCTATATCGGGATTTGGGGCTGTTATTCTGTCCGCAGTTTTTTATACGCATTAATCAGCCCGTTTGTTGATGAATCATGGGATGAAACAGGGTTATCATTAATTAATTCAAGCTGTATTTTTTTAGCAAGCTGTTTTCCAAGCTCAACACCCCACTGGTCAAAGCTGAATATATTCCAGATGATGCCCTGGACAAATATCTTGTGCTCATACATTGCAATAAGACTGCCAAGTGTCCTTGGATCAATTTTTTTGCACAGTATCGAGTTTGTGGGCTTGTTCCCTTTGAATATTTTAAAAGGGGTAAGTTTTTTTATTTCCTCATTGCTTTTACCGGCCTTAATGAGCTCTTCTATCACGGTTTTTTCATTTTTCCCTTTCATTAATGCCTCTGTCTGGGCAAAAAAGTTTGAAAGAAGTATATTGTGATGTTCTCCTGTCGGGTTTTGGCTTATTGCAGGAGCAATAAAATCGCATGGAATCAGTTTTGTCCCCTGGTGTATCAGTTGGTAAAACGCATGCTGTCCGTTTGTTCCGGGCTCACCCCAGATAACAGGACCGGTCTGATGTGAAACGCTGTTTCCGTTACGGTCAACACACTTGCCGTTGCTTTCCATATTGCCCTGCTGAAAATATGCAGGGAACCTGTGCATATACTGGTCATACGGAAGTATTGCTTCTGTTTGTGCATCAAATAAATTGTTATACCAGATTCCAATTAAAGCAAGTATGACCGGGATATTTTCCTCAAAAGGTGTTTCTTTAAAATGCCTGTCCATTGCATGAGCGCCCTCAAGCATATGGATAAAATGCGTAAAACCGGTTGCACACGCTATTGAAAGCCCTATTGCTGACCAGAGAGAATACCTGCCGCCTACCCAGTCCCAGAATCCGAACATGTTTTGAGTGTCAATACCGAACTTCTTTACCTCTTTTTCATTTGTTGATATGGCGATAAAATGATGCTTTATAAAGGAATCGTCTTTTGCAGAATCCAGGAACCATTTTCTTGCAGTATGCGCATTTGTCATGGTTTCCTGTGTTGTAAAGGTCTTTGAAGCTATCATGAACAGTGTTGTCTCAGGTGAGGTCTTCTTAAGTGTCTCTGTAATATGCGTGCCGTCTATGTTGGATACAAAATGCGTATTGATGTGTGACTTGCAAAAGGGCCTTAAAGCCTCTGTAACCATTACAGGGCCAAGGTCTGAGCCTCCAATGCCGATATTAACAATATCTTTTACAGGTTTTCCTGTATAACCTTTCCAGTTTCCGGATATAACTTTCTCTGAAAAGTCCTCGATCTGCTTTAAAACAGCATTGACATCTGGCATTACATTTTTACCATCTACATGGACAGGGGTATTTGACCTGTTCCTGAGAGCTGTATGAAGTACGGCCCGGCCTTCGGTTTCATTGATCTTATCCCCTGAGAACATTTTATCAATGGAGTCTTTAAGCTTTAATTCCTTTGCGAGCTCTAAGAGAAGACTGAGGGTTTCTTTTTTTATAATATTTTTTGAATAGTCAACAAATATATCTTCAAATCTTAGGGAGAATCTGGGAAACCTGTCCCTGTCCGCACGGAACATATCTTCCATATGCACGTTCTTCATTTCTTCATAATGCTCTTTAAGTTTTTTCCATGCAGCTGTCTGCAATGGATCTATCTTATCAAGCATGATGTCCTCCCTGTAGTTACCATTTTTTAAAGAACCATTGTTAGCTTAAGGTAGTTTTTTTGATTGAATATACATTAACGTTAATTTATGTTTTTATCAAATGCAATATTTTACTCTTTCAATAAAGCGCTTTGCATTGGAGAACAGGGCAAGCCATAAAATTATTTTTATGGCCGTAGGTAATGATATTAAGTAAGGAAAACCAGATGCGGAGATCTACCTCCTGGTTGGACAGGGGTTGAAAGATCTCCGCAGGAATGCCCGGTTATAGAAGTTTCAGTAGTCAGAATAAACCCCGTTAGAAGAATTTTGTCCACGCCTTAGGCGTACAAGCTTCTAACGGGGTAAAGGCTGTGATGAAAGCAGGCAGATGTATGTAACACTGTATCGTAGACGACCCTGTCAACCTAGTTAGTACAGCAAAATAGCTGTTATCCGAAAACCGGCAGGGATAGGGCCGTCTGTTTTCTTTGTGAATGGTTACCATCTGTAATCAACTTCTCTTTCCCATCTCCAGCGGTCATATCTGCGGTGCTTTGCTCTGTGGCTGCGATATTTTTCTTTTGCGTAAAATCCGCGTCCGCGTTTAGATTTCCAGTATCCGTCTACCCAGACCCAACGTCCATGCCTACGCTTCCAATATCCATCTGCCCAGACACCCTTTGGCCTGTATCTCGTCTTCCGGTAACCATCTATCCAGATCCAGTCTCCATACCTGTTGTATGTCCAGTATCCGTCTACCCGGACATCATCGTAATAAGAAGGCCCCCAGCTTACCCCAAAGCTTATTGAAGGCTTTGATACATATATGCCGCCTGCCTTGCTTTCTGATAAAGGTGTCAGGACAACTACTAAAATTATAATCCCCGGTAATATCAGTTTTTTCATTTTGCACCTCCTTGATATTTATTTAGACCTTTGATTTTTAAAAAGGTTTAATAAAAAAAGAGGGTAGCTCAACCTATTGAAAGAACAGTCAAAAATGCAGGTTCTTAGGCGCCTTATCTACAGATCCTTAAAAACTTTACCAAGAGAGTCGCCTGCTACATGTATTTTCCATTCATTAAGATAACCGAAAGGGGTTTCAGTAACGGAGAAATCTGATGCAGTCAGTTTATTTTTTACCTCTATAATAAGTTTCTCTGTAAATTCAGGGGGAGCTTTTGAAAGGGAGAGGTGTCCAAAGGAGTGAAGTACCACATTTTTGGTCTTAAATTTACCTGCGAGCCATTTTATATTTTTTACAAACTTGGTGATTATACTTTTTTCTTTTTCTATGTCAGCTTCTTCAGCCTGGTAGAAGATTACAACAGAATTTTCTGATGTACTTTCAACATCCTGGTCAGGAGCATCTTCCAGTACTTTTTCAAATGTTTTGAACCAGAAAGACGGGGCATAAAACATAAGGAGTTTCATTTCCTGATTGTAGCAGAAATCAGGCGGAAAATTTAATTTGGGGCTTCCAGCCCCAATCCCCGGTTTATTTGACAAATAACAATTTTATTATAAATCAGTGGGCGTTCCACCCCACACCCCGGGGTACTTTCTTTTGTCGAAAAGAAAGTACCCAAAGAAACTTTCCCCTCGAAAATTTCCAAGCGGCTCATTCAGTCAGCCTCCGGTAAATTAATTCAAACTCCCCCCACCGCTTTGCTTCGCAAATCGAAGCAGAGGGGGTCAGACACGAATTAATTTTTTACCCTTTGGCCTCCTTCACTCACCTGAAACTTTCGCAAGGGGATAAAAAAAGAAAGAATCCAAAGTCTTTGAAGGGGCAGGCAAAAAATGAACATAGGAAGTTTTTTAAATAACTCGGGTGTGGGCGAAGCGCCACATGAAAATTAATTCCGGGGGTCAGGGGGTGGCCCTCCAAACTAACTGGCAGGCAAGAACAAACTGGCCCCGAAGTGTCGGGATTTCTGCACAGCTCCGACAGGCAAGCACTGACTGGCTGGTAAAAATCCTATAAAAAAAGGGCAGGATGGTTCGACATGCTCACCATAGTCCTGCCCTTTTTTATGGAAATAAAATCTATTTTAACTCTTTATCTTTTTTCTCCTCAGGTAGTAGACAGATACAAGCCCTGCAAGCACCATGAATATCATCATACCCCAGTTGTTTACGGCAGGGATTCCAAACGTGTTTAAGGCAGGGCCTCCCAGACTAACTATTGGTGAGGCAGTTGTATGGTCACCCATTTCTCCCTCAGTGAGAGTGAACTCTGCATATGCCACGGTGTTTCCGTCTATAACAGCAGTGCCGAATGTAGTGCTGGACATTGTATACCATAGATTCGGGGAGACCTCGACTCCTCCTGAAAGTATGGGACCGAAATTTCTATATGGAAAAGTTGAGAGATCAGCAACATTATGGAAATATACGCGTACAGTGTCAGGATTACAGAGGTCAAGCATAAAGCCTATAAGGCCGTACGGGTAGTCATAGATATTGTCTAATCCTATATCAGCCTCAGAGAAAGTCTGAATGTTCATATTCTGGCATGATGGCGAAGATTCAAGAGTGATATAGTCGCCGTTAGGCCCTGGCAAAGAGGTGACGTTTACCTGCCCGTAGTCAGGAGTACCGTCATCATTGCCGTCTCCTCCATTTGGTGCACTGTCTTCTATAGCTGCATCCACGCCGTCACCATCGTCAAAAACATACTCGGTCCACCGAGTAAAAACATTTCGTGGCCCTGACAGGGGATATACAAACCTCACGTCATCTGAACTGATAACAAGGGACAGAATATCAGGAATGATTACAATAGTTGGGTAGATCAATCTCCATTGAGCTTCATCCCTCAGATCAGTTGCAGAAATCAAACTCCTGGAATCTAAACTCACATAATCTATCTCTGCATCACCCCACCCGGTATAATTTTGGAGAATGCGAACCTTATACTCTCCATTAGGATCAGGCAGAAAAGAAGATAAATCAAAGGTCCTGATTTCATCAGTTGTGGCAAATGAATAACTGTCCCGCATAGTCCAGTCAACTCCGTCCCATGTATAGATTTCATATGTATTACCTGGTATGTAGTAGCCTTCACTTACAAATATAAAATCTCTCTTTGCAAGAGTCTGAGGCTCTGAGGCAAAGGAAACTGAAAATTTATCACCCTGAGTCATCTGAAGATAATTGTCATCTGCAAAATTGAGGATGCCTGATACATCTCCGCCATTAAAACTTGCTGAGACCAGCGCAAGCTCTTTTATCTCTATGGCTGGTTCCGGCCCAACCGATAACGCAACAAAGTCGATTTCATGATATTTTATACTGTGGGAAATTGAATATAATCTTATTTTTCTGTCTCCGTTTATATCAGGCAGATAAGAAGAAAGGTCAAAGATTCCTTCAGACCATTCAAACCTTGGTTTTAAACGCCCGATTTCCTGCCAGGCACTGCCATTAAAGGTCTGCACTACAACAGCGGGCGGTCCGATAAAAGGCATATCTTCGCCTATGCCTGTGAGAAAGCCTTTGACTCTCAATAAAACCCTGGCACCTTGAGAAACATCCGCATTACCAAAATCAACCTCTATATAGTCTTCGCTATAGGCGTTAAAACCGCTATCGTCTTCAGTATTTATCAATGCGTTAACATTATCACCGGAATTGCTAACAGCAGAAACAGGAGTTATAAGTTCAACAGGCCTGAATGCGGAGATATTTCCTTTGTCATCAGTGCCTACAGAAACATCAGAGGCGTGGTCAACAGCAACAAGCCCTGTAAAATCAGTCCATGAATCTTCTCTTTCTATTTCGCGGATCTCAAGGGTATAGTTGTTACCCTGCGGTAGGAGAGGTTGCTGGAGAAGATAATAGTCTGTATATTCCCCCTGAGGATAGCGGGCTACTGAATATATATCATTGTCTTTGACATATTCTGCTCCATTCCATGGAAAAACCCATGGGCACGAACCTCCAGCCATCTCCCATGCTTCAAGTGTTAATATCTGGGCATATGAAGGTAAAGCAGCAAAAACAGCGTTAATGATAAATAATAAAACAACTACATAGAGAAAAGAAATTTTCTTCATTAAAACCTCCCTAAAATTTAATATTTTGCTTTATTAGTGTTAATTTTATTTTTAAAATATCAAGCTAATTTAATGATACCTGAATTCAATGAGGAAGTGTAACTATTTAGATTTAAATAAAATTTATTTCTCTTCAAGGGTGTTTAAAAAGCTTAAATGCAGTGTTCCTATGTCAAATCATGTCATATTTACTCTAATAGTGCTGCAGGCAACACGCTTCTTTGTTTATATATTTTCTTTGCGCGGTTTTTTTCTTGCATCACATCTTGTTTTTCCCAAAAAACTGATCAGACCGAACTTGTCCTCTTTCTCCTCAGGGAATAAACAGATACAAGCCCTGCAAGCACCATGAATATCATCATGCCCCATTTGTTCACAGCAGGTATTGGCAGGCCTGCATTGCATATACCGTCTCCGCTGACATCAAGACCGTCATTAAATGGATCATTGTCAGGCAGAGGACCGAAACCATCTGTTCCTACTGCACAGTCGTCACATGTATCAGCGTCAACATCTTCACAAACAAAAGGATCAAGCGGGTTTGTATCGTCTCCGTCAAGCACTCCGTCATTGTCATCATCAGGATCAACAGGGTCACATAACATATCCAGGTCATTGTCAGCAGCGCAGAATTCATATTCTGTCCACCGGTCGTAATTCCAGGGATCATCAACATAAGTCAACCTGATGTCGTCTGAACTGTTGACCAAGGTCATAATATCACTGTCATCCCGAAGATCGGTTGCAGAAGACCAGGTCCCAATATCCAGGCTCACATAATCTATTCCGGCACCCTGTCGGGAATTGGTCTGAAATATGCGAAACTTAAACTCTCCGTTAGGATCAGGCAGAAAGGGTGTTAAGTCAAAGGTCCTGGTTTCATCGGTTACGTCAAAAAAATAATTGTCCCGCATGGTCCAGGCAGCACCGTCCCATGTGTGGATCTCATAACCGTTCATAAAATAGGGAGGAGGGCCTACGGCCATTGCGTCTGTTACTTTTGCTTTGCTCACTGGTATGTAATAACCCTCACTTATAAATATAAAATCCCTCTCTGCAAGGGTCTGAGGCTCTGAGGCAAAGGAGACTGAGAACCTGTCACCCAGGGTCATCTCAAGATAATTGTTGTCTGAATAATTGAGGATGTTCAAAACATCTCCATTATTAAATTCTGCAGAGACCAGAGCAAGCTGTTTTATCTCAAAAGCAGGCTCCGGCCCGGTAGATAATGCAACATAGTCGATTTCATGATATTTTTGTCCGTGAGATATGGTATATAATCTTATCTTTCTGTCTCCGCCTGAATCAGGCAGATAAGGAGAAAGGTCAAAAACTTCTTCAGACCATTCAAACCTTGGTTTTAAACGCCCTATTTCCTGCCAAGCTCCTCCTTGAAGTGTTTGAACAATAACAGCAGGGGGTCCTATAAAAGGCATATCTTCACCTGTGCCCGAAATAAAACCTTTAACTCTCAATAAAACCCTTGCCCCCTGTGAAACATCCACATTGCCAAAGTTAATCTCTATATAGTCCTCGCTGTAAGCATTAAAACCACTGTCGTCTTTAGTATTTATCAATGAATTCACATCACTTCCGGAATTGCTTACAGCAGTAACAGGCGCAATCAGTTCATCAGGCCTGAAGGCAGAAATATTGCCCTTATCATCAGTGCCAACCGCAACATCAGAGGCATGGTCTACAGCTGTGAGACCGGTAAAATCAGTCCATGAATCTTCTCTTTCTATTTCACGGATTTCAAGGTTGTAGATATTTCCCTGAGTTACAAGAGGTGTCTGGAGAAGATAGTAGTCTGTATATTCCCCCTTAGGATAACGTGCTACTGAATAAATATCATTGTCTATAACATATTCTGCCCCGTCCCATGTGAAAACCCATGGGCACGAACCTCCTACATCCTCCCATGCTTCAAGTGTCAGTGTGATGCCACGGGCATGTGAAGGAAAGGAAACAATAAAAGCATTAATAATGAGAAGTAACGTAATCAAATGGAGAATAAATTTTTTATTCAAAATAAACCTCCTTCATTTTTGTTCTCATATCAATCATATTTGTCCTAATATCAACCATTTTGTTCTCATGCTAATCATTTTTGTCCTCTCATATTAATCATATTTATATAACTTAGAAATTGTCAAGTCTGCACAGCTCCTTAAGCAATCTCACACCAGAGGAATTTACAGGGCAGAAACAGGAAAATCATCATCTAATTATGCTCCAGTAAACGGGGAAAGGTCAGGGCTTATTAGAATTAATTATTCTTAATTTTGGAAGAATTCTAAAGAAGAGCTGCTCTAAATAGAGCACTAAAGAATAAAAAGTGACTGCCGTGCAAGGGCAAAAGGTAG
>VAPB011227824.1_pt1 | contig 12949 bp, 10 predicted proteins | sample 3395101 | NCBI WGS metagenome assembly VAPB01 (sample SAMN08290433, study PRJNA428436) | hydrothermal vent metagenome | isolation source: Deep-sea hydrothermal vent chimney | place: Indian Ocean: Southwest Indian Ridge | reverse complement strand
GTTACCTTTGCGATGCAAGATAAACCCAAGACATGTGTCGCGGAAAAGATCGTTTTATCGGTCGGCAGAAAGCCTGATCTTAACTATCTTAATGTGGAAAAAATTGGTTTGGAACATAAAAACGGCGCCCTCCGGGTAAACGCATGTATGGAGACAAATATACCGGACATTTACGCTGTGGGTGATGTTGTGGGGGGCAACATGCTGGCCCATGTTGCCATGGCTGAAGGGGAATGCGCGGCAAAAAACGCAATGGGGCAGACCAGCAAAATGAGCTACAGGGCCATACCTTTGTGTATCTATACATCACCTGAGGTGGCATCCGTGGGGTTGAACGAGGAAACGGCAAGAAAAAAGTTTGACATCGAGGTGGGCCGTTTTTCTTTTCATGGTTGTGCAAAGGCCTCGATTCTTAACAAATCTTACGGAATGGTAAAGATAATCGCCAAAAAAGGGTCGGGTGAGGTGTTAGGGGTTCATATTATCGGACCCCACGCGACCGACCTGATTGGGGAGGCCGTGCTGGCCATGTCCAAAGGAATGACTGTGGATGAGTTGGCAAATGCCATCCATCCCCATCCCACATTGTCAGAGGCGGTGATGGAAGCAGCTCTATCCATCTGTGGCGGGGCAATCCATATGCCGTAAGACACTGCAATTAACAACTTTGTGTCTGAATGCATCTATTAAGATTTGGTGGGGGAGGTTCTGATATGGATTTTGGATATACAGAAGAAGAAGAGAAGTTTAGGGAAAGGCTTGCAGAGTTTCTTGACAAGGAGCTAACAGAAGAGATTGCCCGTCAGAACTGGGAAGATCTGGGTGTCGGGCCGGAAGCACGAGAATTCAGCCTCAAACTTTCAGCCAATGGGTTCCTGGGGATGGGTTGGCCAAAGGAATATGGCGGACAGGGTTTGCCACCGGCATACGACTTTATCCTGCTGGACGAGTTGGGGAAAAGATGGGGGGCCCATGTCCCTCTTGACATAGGATACACTATGGTGGGGCCGACCATATTGCGCCGTGGGAGCGACGCGCTCAAAAGCGAGTTTTTGCCAAAAATTATCGATGGAGAGATAGAGTTCTGCCTCGGGTATACAGAACCCAATGCCGGGTCCGACCTGGCATCAATGCAGATGAAGGCAGTTGAGCAGGGGGACTGTTTTATCATAAACGGTCAAAAGACATTTAATACAGAGTGTCATTATTCGGAATATCACTGGCTTGCTGCAAGGACTGACCCAAATCCGGATATCCCAAAATACAGGGGAATCAGTCTCTTTGTCGTGGATATGGACAGCCCCGGGGTTACGGTCCGGCCCTTGTGGACCATGTCTGGCGAAAGGACCAATGAGGTCTATTATGACGATGTAAAGGTCCCCAAAGAAAGGATGGTCGGAGAAAAAAACAAAGGGTTCTATTATATGATGGAAGCCCTGGGTTCCGAGCGTAACCAGGTTTTTGTCCCCGGCAGATTGATGCCAATCCTCAACGGTCTTATCCAGTACGTCAAAGAAACGGAATATATGGGCAAACCACTATCCGAGGATCCTTTGATCCGCCACAAGCTCGCTCAGGCAGCCATTGAGCTCGAGGTGGCAGACCTGCTGGCGACTCACTCAAGGTGGCTGGAAAGCAATGAACTTCCGATGCCTTATCAACCAGAAATCACAAAGGTTTTTACCTCGGAACTTGAACAGAGACTGATTGATGTTGGGATGCAAATTCTGGGGCTTTTTGGTCAATTGACCGAAGACTCCAAGTGGGCACCTTTGAGAGGGAGATTTTCCTGGTATTTCCTTCACTCTTTTATGACAACGATCGGCGCGGGTACAAGCGAGGTGGGCAGGAGCGTCATCGCCCAACGGGGTCTGGGTCTGCCGAGGGCGTATTAGGTCGGAACTATTTTGATATTGGTTGATGGGAGGACAGTGTAATGGATTTTAATCTTACTGAGGAACAAAAGATCCTGCAAAAGACTGCTCGTGATTTTCTTGAAGCTGAATGCCCCAGCTCTTTTGTCCGCGAGATGGAAACCAACGACAGGGGTTACACGTCAGAGTTGTGGGGCAAAATGGCCGAGCTGGGATGGATGGCGCTGATCATCCCGGAGGAATACGAGGGCGTGGGCGGCAGCCTGCTGGATCTAACCATTATGATGGAGGAAATGGGGCGGGCATGTCTGCCGGGTCCATTTCTTTCCACAGCTGTTTGTTGTTTGGGTATTCTCGAGGCAGGGAACAACCGCCAGAAAAAAGAACTCTTATCCGGAATAAGCACCGGAGAGATGATATTGACACTCGCCTTTACCGAACCGGCAAATACCCGGTATGACCCTTTTCTGATCACTACCAGGGCCGAGGGAAACGGAGATGACTTTGTTATAAACGGTACAAAGCTCTTTGTACCCGATGCTCACGTGACAGACTATTTTATATGTGTTGCCAGGACATCGGGAGAGCCGGGTTCAAAGGAGGGGGTAACCCTTTTTCTTGTAGATTCAAAAAACCCCGGGATTTCTCTCACTCCCATGAAAACATTTGCCGGAGACAAACAATTTGAGGTGAGTTTTGATCATGTAAAGGCCCCGGCGGCTGCTATATTGGGACAGTTGGACCAGGGCGGGGGGAAGTTGGAGAGCACCTTGCAGAAGGCGGCCATTTTGAAATGTGGTGAAATGATTGGAGGGGCACAAAAGGTGTTGGATATGGCAACTGATTATGCAAAAGATAGAGAGCAATTTGGCAGAGCCATCGGAAGTTTTCAAGCTGTTCAACATCATTGCTCGAATATGCTTATGGACATTGAGGGCGGCAGGTTTATTACTTACAAGGCTGCCTGGATGCTGAGCGACAATATCCCCTGTGGTAAACAGGTGGCAGCCGCAAAGGCGTGGGTTTCAGAGGCCTATAAGCGGGTTGCCGGACTGGGTCATCAAATTCTGGGTGCCACGGGCTATATGATTGAACATGACATGACTCTTTATTCCAGAAGGGCAAAATTGGCAGAGGTTGCCTTTGGCGACGCCAATTTCCACCGTGAAGCGGTTGCCCTGGAATTGGGTCTATAACCGATTTTGGGGACCGACGTGACGCGTCACAGCACAAACGCAATTTGGGGCAAAAGGTCGCCACTATTTTGAGAGGAACAGTACAGGGGGGATCGCCCATGGATATCCTAAACACAAAAAATGCAACAATTCTTGGTCGCAACATCAACACAAGAAAGCTTCTTGAAAGAAAGGTCCGTCAACACGGAGACAAACCCTTTATTATTTTTCTGGATAAAGACCAGAACGAGGAAGTCCTGACGTATCGTCAGTTTGATGAAAAGGTAAACCGGCTTGCCAACTGGCTGCTTGGAAAGGGGATTCAAAAAGGGGACTTTGTCTTGACGCATCTCCCAAACTCCACGGGGTTTCTTGTGGCATTGCACGCGTGTACAAAAATTGGGGCAATCATGATCCCTTCGATCATCTTTGATGTAGCCGAAGATCTTGAATACAAACTCAATTTTTCAAAAGCAAAAATGGTCATTACGGACGGTGAATACTATCCCATGTTTGAATCGATTCGTCCTAAATGCCCGTCGGTAAACGACATTGTGATTTATCGCTCAAAGAAAGAGATCCCGGGCACCCATGTATGGGATGAGATCCTTAAAGCCTCTTCCCCGAGACTGGAACCGGTTGACATCGATCCCCTTGATACGGCGCAAATGCTTTTTACATCCGGGACCACGGCGCGGCCAAAAGGGGTTATTCTAACACACGCCAATTTTATCTATATTGGAGAGGTCTGTGCCAGAAGCTTCGCAGTAACCCCTGATGACCGCTACATGCTGGTGTTGCCCCTATTTCATGTCAATGCGCAGTGTATCTCCTACTGGCCATGTTTGACTGCCGGGGCAAGCATGGTTGTCTGTGAAGTATTTAGTGCAAGTGCTTTTTCAGCCCTGATTCGAAAATATGATTGTACCCTGTGCTCCCTTGTTTCTGCGACGCTGCGGATGATTCTGGCACAACCTGAAAACCCGCTTGATGGGGAAAACAAGATGTGGCGATGTCCATACGCCATCGCCGTGTCAGATGAAGAGTGGGACGCCTTTGAAAAAAGATTCGGGACTACCCTCATTGACCTCTATGGTCTGACCGAGACACTGGCGCCTTGTACTATCATGCCCATTTGGGGAGAGCATCGGAGGGGCTCTGTGGGGTGGCCCAATTTTGGTATGGAAGTAAAAATCGTGGACGACGACCGGAAAGAACTACCCATCGGGGAGATGGGAGAGATGGTGATCAAGGGCGAACCCGGGATATCCTTGTTTAAAGAGTACTATAAAAACCCTGATGCCACTTCAAAGGATCTGGAAGATGGCTGGTTCTTTTCGGGAGACTATGGAAAGGTGGATGAAGACGGTTATGTCTATTTTATGGATCGCAAAAAAGACGTGATTCAAAGGGCAGCCGAAAACATTTCCGCCCCGGAAGTGGAACGTGTCGTGAGTGAGCATCCGGCGGTCGAGGAGGTGGCGGTTATCGCCGTTCCTGACCCCATAAGAGATGAGGCGGTAATGGCGATCGTCCGATTTGAGGAGGGAGCTGACGCAACAAAAGAAGAACTGACGGAGTTTTGCAGAAAAAGGATGGCCAAATTCAAGGTCCCCGAGTTCTGGATCTTTCAGAAAGAAGATTTCCCCAAAACATCCATAGGCAAGATCCGAAAAAACATCATACGGGCTGATTTGCTCAAGGATTGGGAGCACCCGGCCGCCAAGAAATAGAGTGAAAGGAGATGCCATGTTGAGGCTTGTTGAATCTGAGAGGTTGAAACGCCTTATCCGTGAAGATGATGGGGCAGATCTTGGGTTTCCCACCCAGGAAATGATTATAAAGGCCATTGACGAGGGAAGATACGAAGAAGCCAAGGCCCTTGCCCGTTATATGGTTCCCGAAGGAAAAGGCCTCCATGACCTGTTTTGCGACTGGATATGGGATATGCTCACAAAGACAGCTGAAAAAGATGGAGAGGAAGCCGCTTACCAGTTGTGTCGTGCAACCCAGAAGACCTGGATGATGCGGCGCACATGGAAGGGACTCCTGAAGATGTCGGTTGAAGACAGGGTCCGCATAAATGCAGAGGTCATGCGATCGCATCGTTGCGGTCCCAAGCAGGACGGAGAAATCGAAATCATCGAGGAACAAGATCGCATCAGCATCAAGATGGATCCCTGTGGAAGTGGCGGGAGAATGCGAAGAGGCGATCCTGTTGCAGGGACCCCCTCAAGACTTGGTCCCCCCTATAATTTTGGCGTCACGAAACAGGCCCATCCCTGGAGTTGGGGGCTAAAAAATGTCCCTTTTTATTGCATCCATTGTGCCATCAACGAGATTCTTCCCATTGAATGGGGCGGATACCCCTTATGGGTAACGGGGTATTCCGACGATGCCTCAAAGCCATGCTACTGGCATTTCTATAAGAAACCAAACCTCATACCCGATAAATATTTTAGTCGTCTGGGATTTGAAAAACCCAAATTTGATTGACGGTCCCCCCCAAACCCGTCTTGGTTAAAGGGTAGGCGCAATTTAAGTTCTTGCAACGCATCTGCCACGCCCCAAATACCTTAACCAATCTGCCCAGGACAGGCGGGACAGCCAAACGTAATAGGGACATCATCTTAGGGGCTGTTCCGGGCAGGATTGTAAACCTCACCGCCGTGATGCGAGTATCTTCTGGCTTTTGCGCCTCTTAAAAGAGATGTCTGTATGTTCCGCAATCGCCAGTCGTTATCCAGAGATGTCCGCATAAATTCGGGTTCCCCGAAATATTGAGCAGATACAGCTTCCCTAAAAGGAGGATAGACAATGCATGAATACGAAATGATCATAGTGAAGATAGTAGCTCGCGTCTCCATCAGGATCTTGTCTATAATGTCCATGAGGACACGCCGCAATTGACATTTATTTGTTGGATGGAGATTTACAATGTCGGCGCAGTGGGACGAGGAATACGACATAGTCATCCTTGGGGCCGGAGCGGGTGGTATGACTGCCGCGCTTGTTTCTGCCATAGAGGGGTTACGTGTTCTTTTGATCGAGAAAAGTGATCAAATCGGAGGTACAACGGCCCGTTCGTCTGGAACCGTATGGGTCCCGGACAATCATTACCAGCGACGTCTTGGAATCCTTAACGACGCCGCTTTGGCACTCACCTATCTCGATGCATTGGTGGGCAGCCGTGCTGACCGCTCGCTTCGCCAGATGTTTATTGCTTCGGGGTCGAAAATGATCAGGTATCTCGAAAGACACACCGACGTTCACTTTCAACCCTACCCGCATCAACCGGACTACCGCCAGGACCTGCCCGGGGCCGCCACCGGCAACAGACCTCTTGAACCACTGCCATTGGATGGACGAACCTTGGGTAGGGGTTTTGATCTCGTTCGCAGTCCTATTCCTGAACTCATGCTATTTGGAGGAATGATGGTGACCCGGGGGGAGGCGGCACGGCTTACGCATATGGCGACATCCTTTGGGGCACTGGCCTTTGGCGTGAAGTTGACGGCGCGATATATCGCTGATCGGATGCGCTATCACCGGGGGACGCGGCTGGTCCTTGGCAACGCACTCGCAGCAAGGCTTTTCAAAAATCTGATGGATCGTGGCGTCCCTGTGTGGGTAAAAACAAAAACGGTCCAACTCATCAAAGAGGCGGGACGGGTGAGCGGTCTTGTCGTGGAACAGGGGGGGGAACAGTTAAGAGTGCGCGTGCACCGAGGAGTGGTGCTTGCCGGAGGCGGTTTCCCTGCCAGCAGAAAACTTCGCCAACGCTATTTCCCAAAACCGATTGCGGCGTACACAACCGCATTTGAGGGATGTGTGGGTGATACACTTCAACTGGCTAAGGATATAGGGGCCTCCCTTGGAGAGAAGGGCGAAGATAACGCCCTGTGGTTTCCAAGCTCTATCGCAATCCGGAGAGATGGTTCAACTGCCGTTTATCCACACATTGTCCTGGACCGGGCAAAACCGGGACTCGTTGCAGTGAATTCAGCGGGAAAACGGTTTGTCAACGAGGCGGTTTCTTATCACGAGTTCACCCGGGGGATGTACCGAACCCATGGTATTACCCCGTGCATTCCTGCCATGCTGGTATGCGATCGGCGGTTTCTCTGGAAGTATGGTCTTGGGATGATCAGACCTTTTACGCCGATATTAAAGCCGTTTATAAAAAGCGGCTATCTCCGTGTAGCCAACACGCTGCAGAAGCTTGCCCGGAAGATCCATGTGGACCCATCCGGGCTTGTTTTAACGGTTAATAAACATAACGGGTATGCCAAGACCGGGATCGACGAGGAATTTGGCAAGGGTGGAAACCCCTACGATCTTTCAAGTGGCGATCCCACCCATCGACCCAACCCCTGTCTTGGACCGATCAAAAAGCCACCTTTTTTTTCGGTGGCAGTGGTCCCTACGCCGCTTGGGACCAGCTTAGGCCTTCGCTCGAATGTTAATGGCCAGGTATGTGACCGCTCAAATCAACCGATTCCAGGTTTGTACACTTGTGGGAACGACATGCATTCGGTGATGGGGGGCGAATATCCCGGTGCAGGGGTTCAGTTGGGGCTTGCCATGACCTTTGGGTATATCATCGCAAAGCACGCAGCAAGAAAAGCTTGACCGATTGTTGTCTCAAAAAAATCAAGCTTCAGGCTGGCATCCCACTTCTGGCTTGCAAACATCAACAGTGAGTGTTTGGACATAAATACTGCGTTTTTTTCTATTCTTATGGCTTATTCAAATCCACGAAAATGAAAAAAGGTGTCAAAATAGTACTAATTCGCTTGTTTTTTTGATTTGTTACGATTTATTGAAATTATAGTGCTCTTCGGGTACAGTCCTGATGGGCTGAGTTTCCCAAGAAATAAGTACAAAAAATCGCCAGTCAGTTAATATGAAGTACAGTGTTTGGAATGGAGGAAAGTATGATTGACCATAGCCTTGACAAACAATCGTCGGTCTTGTACGTCCGCCCCACAGGGCCGCTCCAGAAACAGGATTTTGACGACATTGCACACACGGTGGATCCTTTTATTGAGGAGACCGGCGGCCTTTTTGGTTTGATTCTCGAAATTGAACATTTTCCCGGATGGGAGAACCTGGGTGCAACCATGCGCCATTTACGATTTGTGCGAGACCATCATAAAAAAATCAAGAAGGTCGCCGTGGTCACGAACTCTCCGCTTGGCAGCGTGGCAGAGCATATTGCCTCCCATTTTGTTTCAGCAGAGATCAGGCGCTTTGCCGCAGATCAACTCAATGGCGCGAAGACGTGGGTTGCCAAGTCTGACACAGACTAACGACCTTGGACAACGACCGGCCCAAACACGTATTGAAACGGGTTGAATAAAAACAGCCAAAATAAACATCTATACAATTCGAGGTACCACGTGCTGACAAACAAAGAAAAGATAGCGCTCTTGAAAACCAGAAAGGAAGAGGCCAAGCAGGGAAGTGGCCCCAAAAGGATCCAAAAACAGCACCAGAGGGGTAAATTCACTGCCCGTGAGAGGTTAGACCTGTTACTTGATCCTGATACGTTTTCTGAAGGAGGCATGTTCATCGTGCCTCAGGATACTTCCTTTGCCAAAGATGCAAAAAAGTTCTATGGAGATGGGGTGGTAACGGGCTCCGGTCTTGTCGATGGAAAAAGGGTATATATATTCGCCCAAGATTTTACCGTAATGGGCGGATCTCTTGGGGAAAGGCACGCCAACAAAATCTGTCGGGTAATGGATAAGGCCATACAGACGGGGAGTCCGATCATCGGGCTGATAGATTCCGGCGGTGCACGCATCCAGGAGGGTCTGGGGCATTACGGCTCTATTTTTTACAGAAATACCCTGGCATCCGGGATCGTACCCCAGATTTCTATAATACTTGGCCCTTGCGCCGGGGGGGCAGTATACTCTCCGGCCTTGAGTGACTTTGTGTTTATGGTGGAGGGAGTCAGTCGGATGCATATTACCGGGCCCCAGGTCATCAAAGAAGTCACGGGAGAACAGGTAACCCCTGAAGCGCTGGGGGGAGCAACGGTTCACTGTACCCGGAGTGGGGTTGCTCATTTTGCCGCTGAAGGAGAAAAAGAATGCCTTGAGCTGGTTAAGACACTCCTAAGCTATCTCCCCCCAAACAACAATGAACCACCCCCTTACAAATCGACCAATGATCCCGTTGATCGAATGGGAGACGAGCTTGAATCTCTGATTCCTGAAAACCCTAGGAAGGCATATGACATGAAGGAGTTGATCCGTCTGGTGATGGACGACCAAATCCTTTTTGAGATCCAGGAGGGATTTGCCAGGAATATTATCATTGGCTTTGCCAGGTTAAACGGTCATACAGTTGGGGTAATCGCAAATCAGCCTCGTGTTTTTGCGGGATGTCTGGATATTAATGCCTCGGTCAAGGCTGCGCGTTTCATACGATTCTGCGATGCCTTTGGAATCCCCATCGTGAACTTTGTAGATTGTCCGGGATATCTCCCTGGAACCCAACAGGAATACGAAGGCATCATTCGCCATGGGGCAAAGATGTTGTATGCCTATTGCGAGGCCACAGTACCCAGAATCTCCATTGTGACGAGAAAAATCTATGGGGGGGCTATGTCTGGTATGGCAGTAAGCAAGCTCGTTGGGACAGACCTGACGGCAGTGTTGCCATCTGCAGAGGTTGCTATTATGGGGCCGGAGGGGGCTGCGAACATCATTTTCAGAGAGGAAATTCAAAAAGCGGATAACCCCGAGGCAATACGGGAAGAAAAGATCCGGTTGTATCGGGAACAATTTGCGACCCCTTATGTCGCGGCCGAAAGGGGATGGGTGGATGTCATCATTGAGCCCAGAGAAATGCGCCCTTTTCTTATCACCTCCTTTGAAAGACTACGAGGGAAAAAAGAGATACGACCCAAAAAAAAGCATGGCACTATCCCCCTCTAAACTTGTTTTGGATTGTTCATTAGTCGTTTGGATACAGGGTACCCGTTCACGGGTTCAGAGGTTCACGGGTTCAAAGGTTGTATTCTGATCGCCATGGGCATTTTGTAAGCGTTTTGTACGGGAAAACCGACCGCTTTCACATCCCCACGAATCTGGAACATGGTACCTGGCAATGATGTTGCAAAACCATATACCTCATGTGACAAGGCTAATTGATACACACGCGTCTTACCTCATTCATATCTGTTAATCCTTGAAAAACCTTTTGAATCCCATCCTGTCTCAAAGTAGTCATGCCTTCCTTTGCTGCCTGGGCAAAAAGTTCCTCCGAACTTGCGTTATTTTTTATCAGTAGTTTTATCTGAGGAGTGCCTTCCATCAACTCATGTATCCCCGTTCGGCCTTTGTAGCCAGTATCAGAGCACGTTTCACACCCGACAGATCGATAAAGGACAAGGTCCTCCGTGTATACTATGTTTGTGGCTTCAAAACAATCGACACCGTAATCATTTACAATCTCTTCAAATTCATCTCTCGAAGGATGGTATTTTTCACGACACTCTAGACATAGCTTCCTGACCAGCCGCTGGGCCAGGACACCCAGTAAGGCGTCAGAAAAATTGAGCGCATCCAGTCCCATGCCTAACAGCCTGGCTACTGTTTCTGAGGCGCTGTTTGTGTGTAGCGTAGAAAACACAAGATGGCCGGTCAGGGCCGCTTTTACCGCAGTAGAGGCCGTTTCATAATCACGCATTTCCCCGATCATTATAACATCCGGATCAGCTCTCAAAAATGAACGCAACAGCCGGGAAAAATCAAGGCCAATCTTTGGCTTCACCTCCACCTGGCTTATTCCCGATTGGGTTATCTCCACAGGGTCTTCCGCGGTCCAAATCTTGATTTCCGGATGATTGATAGAGCCAAGGGCGGCGTGCAATGTGGTTGTCTTCCCGGAACCCGTTGGACCTGCCGCCAGTATAATACCATAAGGTTGAGCGATTATTTTTTTTATTACCTTCATATTTCGCTCATTAAGCCCCATCTCGGCTTCCTCCAGTTTCATGGCACCGGCTTCAGCCAGAATCCTTAATGCCGCAGCCTCAAAACCACCTGTCGTTGGAAGCGTGGCCACCCTCAGTTCAAAGTGTGGGAACCCTTTGCGTCTGAACTTGATCTTGCCATCCTGAGGTAAGCGTCTTTCAGTAATGTCCATATTTGCCATAATCTTGACTCTGGAAATCAACCCGCGAGCCATGGAGTTGGGCACCTGGGCATACTCCTGGCATAGCCCGTCTACCCGGAACCGGATGTCCGTCATCTTCGACATTATTGACGGTTCAATATGAATATCCGACGCATCCCTTCGAAAGGCAGTCAGAATAACCTGATCAATCAATTTTACCACCTGACTTGATGACTCATCAAAGGCATCTTGCTCCTCATCATCGTCATCAAGTTCCTCAAGAGGGACATGAGAAATCATATCCATCTCTTCAAACATATCGTCAACACTCGCCCCGGCATCGCTCCTTATAAAATGATTGATAAACTCTTCAATATCCTCCTTGATTCCCACCGAAAAATCGATCTGTTTTGTTTTCATCAAGGTGGTAATCTGATCGCTTTTTCTGAGGTCTCTGGGATCATCAATGAGAACCTCCAACCTTTCCTTTCCCCATCGCAAAGGGACCCATACGGCGTGTAAGAGGTATGACTTCTTTAATTTACTTACAATTTCAAATGGAATGGATAAATTGGCATCAAATGTCTGAAAGGGGCACCCATAGAATTCTGAAAGGGACTTCCCTATTTCTTCTTTTTTGATTTTGAAATGCGATATCAGAACAAATTCCACGCTTTTCTTAATTTTTTTGGAAATGTCCAGGGCCTTTTGAAGTTGAGCAACGGTCGTAGCATCCGTTTTCAGAAGATAACTGTATCTTGAACCGCGAGAGACCGTTGGTGTCCTCAAATCGAGTTTTTCCTTAATCCCCTCGTTTTCCGGATCGTTTCTTGAAGCAATTTTGAACTGGATGACAGCCAGATCCTTGTGCCCCCTATGTTCCAGTTGGAGACCAAAAGAAAATCTGATTTGGGCCATTTGTTGGTTCTTCAGATTTTGTTTGTTTATGGTCTGCTCCATCCTTTCTACGGCTTCGTCGGAGGAGAATACTTCCAAAAGGCATTCCCCAAAATCCGGTATGATCTTGGCTGCCGGGTAATCCATTTTAAAGAGTTTTTCATATTCGACCATCGCCTCTTCCAAAAGACCCAGTTCCTTGAAGGCTGTGGCACTGTTCAAGATTTCCACCGAGTCACTCCCATCAGTCGAAACAACCTCTTTGATCAAGGAGATGTCTTTCTGTGATATCTCTGGAACGCTTTCTTCAAGGTCTTTTATTTCCTCTTTGAGGATGGGTACTTGCTTGTTTATTATCTCCAGATTGTCCGGTTCATGTTCTGGGATAACTGATAAAAGTTCTTCGTAAATACCGAGAGACTCCTTTAACAGCCCCATTGAACGATAAATCTCCGCTTCCTTTATCCTGACTTTCACATCTATTTTTTCACTCGTTTGAAGCGCGTCCATAACCAAATCACCTTTTTTGCAGACGTGCGGTTTCAAGAAACCAGATTTTCACAAAAAACATTACCAACTGCTGGGGTTATCCCTCACCAACACCTCTGATCAGCACTAGGAAGGGGAGGAAGTTTGTCTCACAAAGAATAAAGATTAGGAAAACAACCTATTAGTGTCAAGATATAAGTCAAACTCACACCAGAAAATGGCCGCTATAGCTGATACTATAATGCTGAATAGACCCTAACGTTGCATAAAATTTGAGTTCAAAACGCTATAGATTGGACCAGCAAGGGATGTTTGGTCATTTTCAAGGACGAAAGCGTATTAAACATACGGTGAGGTCTTGAAAACGGGCAAACGTGTCTT
>VAPB010258601.1_pt1 | contig 12990 bp, 13 predicted proteins | sample 3395101 | NCBI WGS metagenome assembly VAPB01 (sample SAMN08290433, study PRJNA428436) | hydrothermal vent metagenome | isolation source: Deep-sea hydrothermal vent chimney | place: Indian Ocean: Southwest Indian Ridge | reverse complement strand
CCATCATCGGGATCCTCTGGAATGGACGTCAGACGCTTGTATTCAGCTCGCATTAGGTCCAAATTGAATCCACCAACTTCCATGCACTTCTTTGCCAAAATATCAACAACAGCCAAGTCCGGGTCGTCGTCGGGTCGTATGGTAACACGCCTGTTCCCGATTCCACCCGTCCAGCAAAACGTTTCTCCATCAAGCTTTTCCGCATCGCCCCATATGCCATTGCGCTCATGAAGTATGCGGTTGCGAACACCGTAGGCACGACGCCATAGGCTGCGCAAACTCACTCCGCCTGGTTCGCATCCGACATATCCGGCAAGTCTCTCACAGTAGATCCAGATTGGAATGCTTCCAGGTTTTTCACTACTTGTGCTATCGTCCCCGTCATCCTCGCTTTTCCCGCATTCACCAACAGCTCCAGCGTCTTCGGGTCCTGCGTCTTCTCGATCGTCGCATTCGTCATCGCCTCGGTTAGCTGATCTTGTGATTGCCATACTGCGGTAATGGCGGACCTCCTGCTCGGTCGGATAAAATCCAGCAGTGCCGCGCGAAGCGCCTTCTCGGCTCCTTCTATGACTTCTCCGTTAGCCATCGCTTCGCCGAAATCCTTCGACGTGATATCTTTCTTTTCTGCTTGCGACTCACACATGATCCAGCACGCTCGAACGATGTTCACTCCATTCTCGCATATCTGAAGCATCCCCGAACCATCTTCGGAGGCGATATTGATGGCCATAGCATCATGAATGGCATCGATCTTTGGACCATCAAACGACAGCTTCCACTCGCGTTCGTCCAAGTCAGTGAAGATGCAATCTCTTGACATTTTAGCCATGATTCGGCAATTCCTTTCGGCAGTCTAATGGTTGCAAAAATCGCACCGAAGGCGGGAAGCGACTGCCGCACACTTCACTCGCCTCCGATGCGTTAAACGTCGCTGACTACTGGTGGCAACAAGTCAGCGAACGGATCGAACTTCTCCCATCTCGGACGGCACCCTTCATCGTGTTCCTCTTCGCCCCAAGGAAACGTATTAGGAAACCCCATTACTCCGAAGTGCTTCAGTTTCACCTTGCGAGTCACGCATGATGTTACTTTGTTTTCCCAGAGACGGCGGCTGAAGTTCCAGTCTTCCGATTCGCCCTGCAACTTAGCCATGCCATCGTCTGACATATAGCAACGCTTGCGGAACTCAAACCATATCTTCAATTCGCCATCTGGTTTCGTCTCGCGAAACACGGGATCTCGCAAGTCAACCATAATTAGGCCGCTGTTGTGATTCAGTTGCCACCCGCCATACCCCGTATCGTCCACCGTAAATGTTTCCGGCAACGAATACAGTTCTGTCATGGTGAATCGTCTGAATGGAATCCATGTGTCTGCTGGATCACCGATTCCACATGACGTCAATCCGCGCCCATCCTTAATGGGTATTACGACGGAAATCACAGATGCTTCATGCGATTCCATCTCCTCTAGCATGATCTCTACCCAATCCTGACCAAGCTCTGGAGCAATGTCGGAATGGATCATAACAAAATGGGTCACGCCATCATGCTTCGACGCATTAAGAGCCGTGACCCATAGGGCATTCATGTTGTCCCAAGACGCTTGATCAGCACCAACTACGTCAACCTGATGGTTTTTACCCGAACAGAAAAACGCAGACTGAGCTGTCGCAAACCGGATATTTGGCCCCGGCATGGCCAATAGAATGTGGTACCTGTCCATCTGGCCCTCGGCAGTTAGGGTTCTCGTTACTTGTCGGCAGTTGCTTCCTTTTCATCGCGCCTTCGTCTCGAACGCAATGACCGTTGAGGCATTGGGCTGGGCGGCGGTTCGGGTTCGGGTTCGGAAACACTGGCTGGCAATGGATCAGCGGGCGGTTCGACTGCATCGACTTGCTCCGGAATGGGCTCCATTGCGTCCACTTCCGGTTCATCCGGGCCGACGGCACCTTCAGCAACTATCGCATCGAAACTCAATCGCTCATGCTGCCTTGATATCCAAAGTCGCTTGATCCACGACTCGCGAATTTCTTCAAGTCGTTCTTCGGCGATGCCCTCCAGCCTCACGAACTTGCCCGCCTTCTGCGAAGCAAACAAAATACGCCCCTCGTCATCCTTCATGGTAAACACTCCTTATAGCAACGGCAGTTACTCATCTTCGTCCTCTTCGTCGCTTTCAGTGACGCTTTCCTCGTCAAACACGCTTACGTCAGCATCGAATGTAATGACAGGCTCCAAGTCAACGGGATCAACCGGTATCTCGTCGTCTGGCACTATTGCACCATTCGTTGCCATGCCTTTCTCTGTTAGGATGCAGCTTCCTGGAACTACCCAGCCGCATAGAGTCCATGTCTTCAACACGGTATCGCATCGATCCTGGCTAATCCCGTCCAATGGTACAAATTCTCCACTGGCCTGGGCTGCACCTAACAGGTGACGTTCATCGTCTTTCATGGTTACATCCTTATGGCGTAGCATCTTCCAGCGACACAATCTGAACAGTCAACGCGCCGGTGGTTTTGCTTTGCGCCACTTGCGAATACGTAATTGGATTCCCAGTGAACGCATTTGCATCGCCACCCGTGATGTCCCAGATCCGTGGCACGTTTGCAACCAAGTCGATCTCGGCAATGGTTGCATCACCGCTATCAAGCATCTGGACATGCGCCACTTCGGTACTTCCTGAACTCGGATCTACAAGACACATGCCGATGATCTTGACGTTGTCACCATCAATTTGCGTGTTGACCTGAGTTACCTTGGATACTTGGCACGACGTCGTATTAACAGGAAATGCATCGCCGGACCCACTGGTCAACGTCATGACATTTGCAGTGATCGTTGCAGTGATTGCGTACTTGACGCCAGCCGAGAAGAAGCAATCATACGTACCGTTCGTTAGCCCATGATTGGCCAACAATGTCACGTCCGTCAACGCGTCGTTCGTCCGATTGACAATCGTAGCGGAACTTGCGGCTGGAATTGATGGCGTATACGGATTCGGATGATCCCCTGAGCGTGTATACGCTTGGTTCATCTGAATCCCGCCGATATTCATATTGATAGAATACGCTGCATTAGCCATGTGTATTTCTCCTATGGTTGATTACGTGATCCCTAGAACGATGGTGTACGCCCGTAATCTCTGGTAGCGGTCGCTTCAAAATCGAATCCGCCCTCGCCGGCCAGCGGGCCTTTTTCATTGATCGTAACATTGAAGTCACCGTCCATGATCGTCGTCTCCGCACTGGCCGCATCATATTCTTTGATGACCAGTGCAATCCCTGCTCCGGCCTTGGCTGCCGCGCGAATCAACGTGAGTTCTGCATCGTTCGGCTCGTGAAGCATTCCCCAGGAAATTTTCGGCGTGCGCTTTGTCGGCTTCTGTGTTCCAATTGGTACCGATGAACTGTCGCCGCGCGTGGTAGTATCACCAAAGTCCAGCGCGATGTCATGGTTCAAGTCAATAACGTTCTCAAGTCGGGTACCCGCTGTCGAACCAGCCGTACCATAGAACAAGGAACGCTCAAACCCAGAACGTATCTGAGGATTGGGCATTTGTATCTCCTTCTAAACGAATGAACCCGCTACTCGCGGGGCGAAAGTGTCAATCTCTTTTCTTAACGCCGGCCGGATCCACGGATGATGCTTCCATCGCTTTTGTCGTGGGTGCATTTTTTCCCCCGGTTTCAATGGACGGCCACCGTATTCAAACCATGTACCGAGTAGCTCAACGTCCAGATAACTGGAGCCTACTATCATGCGATCACCTTTGGCAGCCATCTCGATGCTCTCCGCAAACTCACCTGTATGCTTGCGAGGTGGCTCGCCTTCTGCCGCTGACTTATATCCTGGTGATCCGTATACGTTTCCGCCAAACACCATCGAATCGACTGCAGTGGCCATTACGGCCTTGGCCATTGAGCGTAAGCCAGCCTGAGACTGTTCGAGAATCTCGCTCTCAACAGCATCAAAATTGTCAATAATGGTGGTTTCTGCACCTATCACGTATCAGCCTCCCGATACTTGAACCCGGCCCTAAAGATGCCCGTATATTGCTTCAGCGTCTCCAACTGTTCCGGGTCCCATAATTTGACGATCTCAACATCGCCGGTTAACACTGCCGTTGGAACATCCGTCAGTCGTTGACCATGCCTGTATGAATCGTCCGGCAAGCAGAACTTCATCAGTTCGTAGAACAAGTCAACCAACTGAGAGACTTCGTCCATGTCGATCGACCCATCCGAGCGCCTCTTAGCTTTCGTCAACTTCTGCCTCAACCCGATCGTCAACTCCACAAAATGGTCATACTTAAACCTTGCTGACAATTGAACACGCGGCTGAACCGGCAACACGATGTCAACATGTGGAGTATCTAGTGCGTCATCCTCCAGACGCTCTGCAAAGTCCCCGAACCCGACCCTTGGCGTAAATGTCAGACTGAACGTATTGGCAACCAACGCAACCTCAAGATCGGCCAGCAGTGCATTCGCGATGGCTACGGGTGGGCTGCTCACTGCTTAGTTACCCCAACGTACAGTATGGACAATCCACCACTCGCCTCGACAGTGTTCCTCGATGGCTGGCCGTGACTTGGATATCTTTGCTGGCTCATACGTTGTTCCATCATGGGTCAATTTGTCGTTCAAGTGTGGCTCAACTTCACTGCCACTAATCAACACTTGATCCTGCGGCAACAGAAACTCCATGCGAGTCACCTGAGTCATGATTCCACTGGCATCGGGTATCTCATACGACGCCTCATATACAACGGCTTCAGTGATGGTCACGGCAGTCGTCCCACGAGTCAAAACGACAGACTCTTTGGCTGCAGCCGCTACCTGTCGTCGGTGGGCGGTTCTGGCGCGGGCAGCTAACGTAGTCACGGTTGTCGCCCTTCCTCTAGTGCAGGTCGCCAGCGGCTCGCAGTATCCTCGTCGCCATGAAAATACGTGCCGTATGGCTCATTGTTCGGGTACTCAGCAACTCCACTGTGAATCAACTTGACCTTTCGCGTGATAAACGTTCTGGCTCCTAATCGATGCAAGGCACGGCTGAAGTACCAATCTTCACTTTCCTGCGCTGGCTTAAATGTGCCATCCTCGGCACGGTACAGCCGTCGGGGAAACTTGAACGATGCAATCACGTCACCGTTTTCGTCTGTCTCTTTGAATAGCGGGTTGTCAAGATTCGCAATCCAGCAACCTGTGTTATGAAGCAAAATGCCACCTGGATACCCAGCGTCCTCGGCGTTGAATGTTTCCGGAAGCTCCAAAAGCTCTCGTACGGTAAATCTGCGCCATGGTTCCCATACATTGTTTGGATCACCAATCCCCGACGACGTTACTCCACGCCTATCTTTGATAGGAGCCGGAACAGATAGGAAATCAGCATTGAGACGTTCCATCTCATCAACGAGGATGTCTATCCACCCTGCCTCTGGAACGATGTCGGCATGAAGCATGGCACCTATATCCAGATTACCCATTGAGTGATCATTCAGTGCCTCGGCCCAAATCTGGTTGAAGTTATTCCAAACGCTACCATGATTCCGGACTCTCAATTCATGCTCTGTGGTTGCGTGCCATACTCCCTTGATTGCACCAAACACGAAATCAGACCCAGGGAATGCAAGTAAAATGCGATACTGCCGTTTGGATTTCTCGGCCGGCTTGGCACCATCAAAAATGGCAAGTGTTCCGATCCGGCGTAATGGCCGACCCGTCTCGCGAGCCAGCATTTTTACGGCTCGAACTACACCGATATCCGTCTTGCAAAAGTCGTGGAAACAAATCGTGGTCGTATCAGGTGCATTGGCAAATAGCATCCTTCCAGCGTCGTACGTGTTCTGGTACGAATGATCGGCGTCATGAAATATCACGTCGAACTTGGCCAGATCCATAGATGACAACACATTTTCCCACGATGATACGATCGGAGTCACCTTGTGCGCAACGCCAGCCAGCTTTATGTTCCCGAAAAACTCGGCACGCATAGATGAAGGTGATTCGGATTTAGTAGTCTCTCCGCGATTGTCTAATCGACTCGAATCCGGCACACCTCGAAAGTCATCAATGGTGACAACATGAGACGCACTCTTTGCCATAGTTATCGTGGACAAACCGACAAAGCACCCGATTTCCAGTACGCGCCTACCGGTAGTCAGCTTGGTGAGTTCGTCAGCTTCTCGACTGGATAGCCAACCTCGGACTTCATGGGCAGCGGCAGTAGTGCTCATTTCATTTCCAAATAAAAGTGAGTGATGGTGAAACCTCCGGGGCGGTGAAAGGTCGCCCCGAAGGTCCGGAGGGACTGATCCGTTACGGAGCAAGAGGTACCGAGTACCATGTCGTCGCATCGGCTGCAACGAATAACGCACTTCCCACATCGTCGGCCATGTTGTACGAAGTGTTGGCAGAAAGCGCGTTAATTTTGTCGCTAACCTCGGGAAAGATCACCAAGTTCTTGCCAGCGGTAGTGCTCTTGATGATGCACTGAGCGCCTGCAATGGCTGATGGCAACTGAACCGCGGCCGTGTCGTCGGCTCCGGTCACTACGTTGAAGCCTTCAGCAACGCTATTCGCGTTGTTGATGGCTGTTCCGCCGACGGCCGTTGTCGTGACCGGCAATCGCGATGGCGATGGATCTTGATTCAACACCACGCGAACGTACGTATCCGTAGCCGACGTGGCATTTGTTCCGTTCGGTTGCACAAGTGCAACGTACCCCACCGGAACTCCATCGCCACCGACCGCAGTCGCCGCACCACTTCCGGCTGTACCGCCATACGGATCGCCGTCCGCATCCCAGTACACCTCGTCGCCGTACGACTTGATCGACCCAATCTGCGGAATATCGAACAGTCCTTGCGTATAGACTGTTCCATCGGGTTGCTCGGAATAGTCCACCGCCGAAGCGGCGATAAAGCACCGATTCCCAACAACCACTACGTCACCAGCAATAGCATCAGCTGCGAACGTGTGTTCAATTTTGACACCTTCGCTTACCCACTTAGCAGGTGTTTGAACCATTGTATTTCTCCTCTGAGTTAAGTTGCATTTTTGTTTCAAGTGTCGGCAGCCACAACGTTATTAGCGACTGCCTTGATTTCGCAAGTCTTACGCGCCCTTGCTCCAAACACCGCCACGATAGTCCTGCGTATTCACGCCGAAATCGAGGAAGCCACGCATCTGGATGCCAAGCGTATTGAAGTCCGCGTCGGCTTGGTCCACCGTCGGGGATTCGTTGCCATACAAGAAGCACATCTCAATAGTCGGAACGTCTTGCGGATCAGCAAAGATGCCCCAACCGGTCGTGGTGTAACCCGTAAAGGACGTGTTGGCGATGTACCGGCTGACGACCGGGCGGAACTTGCCGGAGTGCGGGTTGCCCGTCGTAAATGTCGTATTCGCGGTAGTGTTCCGAAGCTCCGTATCACGGAAGATCGAAGCCGACGTGGCGCTCAGCGTTGTCGGTACCAACATGATCGTAGGCATGTGGCCAATCGGTACGCCTTGTGCATCGGTCAGGTCCATGAACATCTGCTCTGCGGTCGTCAACGAACTGATTTGCAGATTTGTTGTTCCACCGCTGAAATAGTTCCCGCGTCCACTCGTGAACGTGGTAGCCAACTGGCCGAGGAACTCCGTCCAGAATATCTTGTTCAACGAGATTCCTGCCCCGCGACCGAGCTTCTTCGGGACGGACGTGATCGCCCCAAGGTCATCGTTAATGATGTCCTGGCGGGTAACGTTCAACATCAACCCATAGGTATCTGCGCGGTTGGTGTAACTCTCTTCCGCCAACGTGCCGCTTTGGATCTCGCCGCTAGCAGGCACCTTCTTGAACTCTTCCGCACCAGTCAGGCGATACGACGTTCGGGTCTTGAAGTCGTTTACCGGCTGAATGTCGGAAATTTCCCGCCACGCCTGCTCCACAAAGAAGAACCCCTGCAGGAGGAACTTGTTGGCGACGTTCGACAGCAACCCGGAAATGTCCGCTTGGGACGTTCCGCTGGCGTGGATCGGGGGAATGTCGCCAAACGCATAACGCAGGCACATCTGCGGCTCTTGCTTAAACGACCGACCTTCCCAGCCATTGATTTCGGCTGCGGACTGGATGACCTCCTGAAGACCGATACCACGACGGAACTTGTCGTGGGCCGCTTGCAAGATTTCATCCGAGTACACGTCGTCAGGCCGCTCAACGATCTTCGTGACGGGTCGCCCGGTGTCGTCGTACGCCGTCTGAACCTTTTGGTATTTGCCAGCCGTTATGACGGCCGCACCCAAAATGTCCATCGACATATCCGGATCTCTCGTTTTCTTCGTCACGATAGTCGGTCCTTTCGGTCGGCTGTTCTGGACGAGCTTCAGTTCCGTTCCAGCATGAATCGCCCTGAACTTGGCTTCGTACAAGTCGCCAACCCACTTTCCGGTGATCGCCTTGGACTTCAAGGCACGCGACTTAGCCTTGGCTTCCGCCTTGATGGCACGAAACGCCTTTTTGTCCAGATCGTCATTGTCCTCGTACTTGGCGTACAGAAGTTCCAAGTCATCAATGCCATCGTCGAAGGCAGCGCGAATTACGTCCAAGTCAAACTTCTGACGTGCGCCAACTTCCTCTTCCTCGTCGTCTTTCTTTTGGAATTGCGGAGGAACTTCGCCAGCTTTCGCCTTCGGATCTTCCTCCTCTTCCTCTTGGGCCGATGCGACCTCTTCCTCCTCTTCTTCTTCGCCTTCCTCCATCGCTTTCATGGCCTCGTCGTACTTGGCCTGAAGGCGACCTTTCATTTCCTCTTTTTCGTGATAGTCTTCGGCCGTCAGGCCGATAGCGTTGACCCATTCGGAGAATGTGATCTTGGCCATAATTGGCTCTCCTTCTACTTGGTGATTCGCGAGCTGCTGCGCCGCGATTGAAACGATCGTATCCTCGTCCGCACCACGCGGCACGAAACTGACTCCGTATAACTCACTACGCCGTGCGATCAGCACCGGCCCCTTGACGGCCCGGCCGTTGACAAACGCCGTTTCACCGGCAGGTACAACTTCCGGCTTCTCCAATGGCCGTGCCTCAATTGAAGCGTGCCATGGAAACTTCTTCTTGGCTGACTTGACGAATTCCAGCGATGACGCACTCTCTCCAGAGACAATCCCTGAAATCGTCAACTCTGTGCCATTGTTTTCGACAGTATCAACATGCCCAACCGTAAGATCGTCGTTATGACGTAGGGTTGCGATTACCGACTGCTTGTTGATCGTCAACCCGCTTAAATCGACGATGATCGGTAGGTCGTATCGGGCTACCTTCAACGGTCCACCCGTATAGGCCGGACGAATCGTGAAACGTGCAGTCCGGTCTTTCGTAGCTGCTTCAATGACCGGGTAACCCGTCTCAATGTCGATAATGTCCGATGGTTTTCCGGTTGAAGCGTGTATCGGTGGATGTTTATGTTTCTGAGCTGCGAGAATCGCGTTGGCTACGTACTCTGAACCATACAGGCGACGTTTGATAATCCCCGGCCCAGTTCGTGGTCGAGTCTTCGGCGTAGAGGCATGCTCCGGAACAATCCGAGACCGTTCTGGCGCCAATGATGCTGTCGGGATGGGCGTTGGAGAGGCATGCCCCGGAACAATCCGAGACCGTTCTGGCGCCAATGATGCTGTCGGGATGGGCGTTGGCCGCGTTCGCGCAACTGACGGTCTACGAGATGGTGAACGAGGCGAATACGTGGGCACCGACCCCCCCTGTGGCGCCATGCTACTGACTCCGCGACTCACGTAATCAGTTAATGCCGACGAAGCTGCTGTGGCTGTTTTCCGAATTGTCTTTTTCGTGAATTCTTTGCCAAATTCCCTTGCGACACCGTCAGAAGCTGCTGTGGATTTCGTGACGTCTTTGCCAAATTCCCTTGCGGCACTGCCAGAAGCTGCCGCGCTTCCTCCGCCAGCACGACTGATCGATCGACCAGCCAAGCCAAATGCACCGTACTTGGCACCCGTTTTCAACGCCTTCCCCGGTACGCTCCTAATCTTTTGACCAAGCGTCTTTCCTGCCTTCGGGCTTCTGCCTAAACGATTCAGCAAGTAACCAGCCGCGGCTGTAGGAACCCCAACTAAGGCACCACCCGGCACAAGCGACACTGCGGCGCCACCTGCCATAGCCGTTTTACCGACTGTTCTTGCAGTACCACGAGTTAGCGCTGCCACGGCTCTTCCGACGGTCTTCAACTTGCTCCCGCCACCATCCGACTGACGTTTCGGCGATGTAAACGTTCCGCTATCGGACTTCATTGAGTGCTCAATCGCCTTCGACCGAAACTCTACCGCATTGCCTGCAGCCTTCGCCTGCTCGGCCTGATGCACACTTGCACCAAGTGCGTCCCCTTCAGCCATCGCGCGTTGCATATGACGCAAGCTACGTTCCGCTACGCTGTCGGCTACGGCAGCTGCCCTCTCGTATGATTCCTTTGCCGTCTTGTTGCTGCCTGTTCCAGCATCAGCCGCCTTCCCGGCACCTAACGCTGCTTCGCGAGCCGCATTGGCACCAGAATCGGATAGCTGTCCACCGTGACTACCGCGACTACCGCCAGAACCCGAACCTCTCGCGAACTGGCCTCGTTTATCGCGATTCGGATTGAACCCAAGGATAGATGCTAGTTCACCTGCTTCGATTTTCGGCTTCTCGACCTTAGGTTGCCCTATTGAGATCCCATCCCGCTCCAGAAGAGTAGTCAATTTATCAATCGACTCGATCAACTGACTCTCGTTCGCAGCGACTTTCCCGGGTGTCGTATCCTCCGATACCATCTTTGACTTACCGTCGCACCCCGCATCCACCGATACCTTTGTCGTATCGGTCACTTCTCCAACTTTGTCGCCGCTTTCAGATGGACTAGGTGTCGCCCACTCAGTACGAATAGGCTCATACTCATGATCGGCAAGCCATTTCTCCGCTTGTGGCTGATCGAACGTCGATGAGCTGAAGACGACCGACTGCACTACGCCATCGTCTTCACCCTTGAAACCCTTGGTGACTACGATACCGTCAGATACCTCGTCCTCTTCGAACCGGTCGAAGTCGTTAGGCTCTTTCAGTATGACTACGTGTTGTCGTTTGTCTTCTGCCATCGCACTTACCTAATAACTACTCGTCGCGTCCGGTGAACATCACCGCCTGGCGAATAGTCCGATTGCGAAACGTCCAACTGCCGTTCAATCTGCGCCGCCTCTTGCTCGATAGCAGTCCTGCCTGTCAAGTGTTCCAGTGTCTCGGAAACTTGCGCAGGGCTCGGCGTCTGTGCTCGATCCAAGTAGAAGTATGATTTGCGGTTCACAACACAACCTCCCGTGCCTGAATAACGTCACGCAACGCCTTCATCTACGCCTTCAGTTCAGCAACCAACATCGACATTTGTTCCATGTTCGGAACGTCGTCACCATTGGGTATTGGCGCCGCCTTGTTCAGCTCCGGCTGCGATTCCCCTTGGGCACCGCCGTCACCGCCATCCATCTCCAGCGTTCCTCCAGACACGGGAGCAATCGTCGCATCCCTAATGGCTGTACGTGCCGCCTTGATCGACTCTGGCTTCTCGTCTCCCCATAGGTCACGCGCAAACTTGCGTACCATATCCTCGAACGATTGGCCGTTCTCATGTGCTATGTCGCTTGGAGACGCTTGGCCCGTTCTCATCCGTTCTGTATTGGTTCGTACTTCGGATGCCATGTCAGCTACCGGGTTACGCTTCCAGTCCCACGTATGCTCCGGTGGAACGTCCGGATCCGCTTCCCACATCTCGCCTTTTGAATGCTTCAGCAACACGTACTCATGCCACCACAACACGAACAGTTTGTTCAAAACCAAGTCGTTGCAGTCTTCGCGATCCAGGTCGTCGATCACCATGTAATACGGGATCGTGTCCAGTTTTCCAGACGCAAACGAATGGCTGGAACTGTCAGCCATCGCCAAGTTGTACGGCATGGATCTCGGACGCGCGATCTCGCTGATATTGGACCGGACGAACATCTCGTAGGTTGCCGGTGGCTGCTCACCGCGGGGCTGCTTGAAGTCCCAACCCATCGGCAGCATCATCATCATGCGTTTCTGAATTTCGACGGTTCCGAACGGCGCAAACTCGTCCGCTCCATCGTCAGGCGCACCTTGCGTGTAGGCGATTCCTGCGATATCGGCTATCGTCTCAGCACCGGCAACCACCGCTTCACGCCATCGACGACCGACAGCACCAAGGCCCAGCGTGGACGTGAACGCAGGAATCCCGCGATGTTGACCAGGACGCTCCATCAAGTACCAGTGCAAAATATACTTGGCTGGCACGTGGTCTGGCTGAATGGTGTTTTGGATGCCAGTCGCCCCTGGATGTGTCGGCAGGATGTCGTAGTAAATCGGATTGCCCCAGGGGTCAAACCGTATGCCGTCCACGTATCCGACCACACCCATCGGCAAATAGGGCGTCTGACACTGTTCTGTCTCAAATAGACACATGTCCAACTTGACCGGATCAGCCAAATTGGGATTGTACCGAACAACTGCAAAGCTCTCGCCATCCTGAACGCGAGCATGGGCCATGCACCACAGTTTGCGACGAAGCTGGATCGCGGCGCACCATCGGTGCCAATCCCGTTTTACCTTATCGTTTGTCGCTGTCTGTTCGGGTTCCTGGCCATATGCAACAGCATCTAACCGCAATCTCGGCCCAGTGCGAACCACGAACGTCGCGTCCGTCTTCTGCAACCCATCGACGTACCCGTTGTTTGAGGCTTCCAGTCTCGACCGCCCCACCAATAGCCGGCGAATCGCTTGCGAATTGGCTGAATCGGCGTCATATGAATCAGCCGCACCCCAATGCTTGGCGTTTTCGTTATCCGTTTGCGCAAGGTCGTAACGAGCCTTGATATCCGGCTCACGACTATGGCGAACGTTGACAGCCTTGACCGGCGCCAACGGCCACGGACGGGGCTTGCCGTTT
>VAPB010779868.1_pt1 | contig 12993 bp, 10 predicted proteins | sample 3395101 | NCBI WGS metagenome assembly VAPB01 (sample SAMN08290433, study PRJNA428436) | hydrothermal vent metagenome | isolation source: Deep-sea hydrothermal vent chimney | place: Indian Ocean: Southwest Indian Ridge | reverse complement strand
TGGATTCGCCCTCAACTCCATCGATCTTGAGATACATATCTACTGACATCACTGTTCTCCTACGGTTGGTTTAACATACACTGCACTACGCCTCGCCCAAATCCCGGGTATTAACCTTTCGCCGATGGCAGCCTGGAAACCAGTCTTAGCGACACAGACAAACCCTCGAGTTGATAATGCGGTCTTAGATAGAACCTGGAGGTGTAATAACCCGGATCACCCTCCACTTCTTCAACCACCACTTCTGCGGCTGCAAGCGGCTTACGCGCCTTGGTTTCCTCGGTTGAATTCGCAGGATCGCCATCGACGTACTTCATAATCCACTTCTGCAACCATTTCTGCATATCGTCACGCTCCTTAAAGGAACCGACTTTGTCGCGCACAATGCATTTGAGATAGTGCGCAAATCTGCAGCTGGCAAAAAGATAGGGCAGTCGCGCTGCAAGATTTGCATTTGCCGTCGCATCCGGATCATCATATTCTGCGGGCTTCTGCAATGACTGCGCACCTATAAAAGCAGCAAAATCCGAATTCTTTTTATGTACAAGCGGCATGAAACCGTTCTTTGCCAGCTCTGCTTCACGCCTGTCACTTATAGCGATCTCGGTGGGGCATTTCATATCAACACCACCATCGTCTGTTGGAAATGTGTGTGTCGGCAAGCCTTCTACCGCGCCACCCGATTCAATGCCGCGTATCCTTGAGCACCAACCATACTCCTTGAAGGAACGATTGATATTCACTGCCATCGCATAAGCAGAATTAGCCCATGTGTATTTTCCGTGATCAGCTCCTTCAACATCCTCTTCAAAATCGAATTCCTCTACCGGATCAGTCTTGGCGCCGTAAGGCAGACGGGCAAGGAATTGCGGCATTGCCAGGCCAATGTAGCGTGCATCCTCGGACTCGCGCAGTGAACGCCAGGCTGCATATTCCGGCGTTTGAAAGATCTTCGTCAGATCACGCGGATTACTTAACTCCTGCCAGGAATCCATCTGCATAAGAGAAGGACTGGCTGCCGATATAAACGGTGAGTGGGCAGCCGCAGCCACCTGGGCCATCTCTCCCAATAACTCCACATCCTGCGGACTGTGGTCAAAAAGGTAGTCCCCGACAAGGCAGCCGAATGGTTCACCACCGAACTGTCCATATTCCTCTTCATACAGCTTCTTGAAGATCGGACTCTGGTCCCATGCGGTTCCCTTGAATTTCTTCAGGGTTTTGTGCAGGTCTTTCTTGGAGATATTCATAACCCGGATTTTCAGCATCTCGTCAGATTCCGTGTTATTGACCAGATGATGCAGCCCTCTCCATGCACCTTCGAGTTTCTGGAAATCGTCGTGATGAAGAATATGGTTGACCTGCTCAGTCAGTTTCTGGTCAATTTCTGCAATCATGGCTTCAATCGTACCGACAACATCGGCCGAAATAACTGCTGATTCCTCGAGCACCTGCCCTGCGAGGATCGCGACCGCATTTTCAACAGCCTCTCTCGAGCGCTCTGACTTGGGCTTGAATTCCTTTTCCAGTAACGAGGTGAACTCACCTGCTTCGATAGCGCCTGCTTCACCCTGCCCCTTACCTTCAGATTGTGCTTCCGCCATTGCCTAACCCTCCCCGCTACTTTCTTCTGACTTACCACCGTCATCAGGCTTGGGCGCCGATGCCAATGACTGTAACAACGCCGGATCATTGAGCACTTTTCCAATCAACTCTTCAGCGCCCGTTTTACCATCCATATAAGTAATAAGGTTGGATAACTGGGTTCGTGCCTCTAGTAGTTTATTCAGTGAATCAACCTTGCGCGCGACAGCTGCCGGAGAAAAATCATCCATACTGTCAAACGAAATATCCACGCTAATCTCGCCTTCTCCCGTCAGCATATTGGGCACCCGGAATGCTGCTCTGGGTTTGATCGCCTTCAATCTGTCATCGAAATTATCAACATCAATCTCCAGCGCCTTGCGGTCGGCTACCGGCGGCAAAGGTTCTGCCGGATTACCCGACAAGTCCGCCATAACCCCCATAACAAAAGGTAACTGTATTGTTTTTTCCGCACCATACAACTCCACGTCGTACTCTATCTGAACACGCGGCGCACGGTTACGTGCGATAAATTTCTGGCCACTTTGCTTCGCCATAACATCCTCCTAATACTTCCCGAAACCTGCTCTTGAAAATCTATCCCTTGCCTGTACCACCAACACTTTCTGCTTGCTTGACACCGTCTGGAGCAATGTCTCGCAGTATTTCCATAAAATCCATCGTGGCCAGCCGCTTGGCGCGCAACATCAGCAAGGGCACAGGACTGGAAGGCTCATGCCGTTTAAAATAATCACTGATCCTGTCCATCATAAGCGTCGCATCATGGCGTGAATTTATCTCGCCACTGACACGCTGGCCGGCGTCCGCCACCGATGCAGCAGTTTGAGATGACCCGGCAGATCCTTCATCACCATCGGCCACACCACGACGACTTAACTGTGAACTCATCACGACTCTTGCACCTTTCAGTATATCGGTCAATGCATCCAGATCCGGCGCCTGTGCACTACCGACCTTGTCCATCAGCATCGCATCTATAGCTGCCACATCCTTCTCCAGCCGCGCCAGAGCATCAGACGTACTTTGCAAAGATTCCAGATCGGCATCCATAAAAGCTGCGTCAATTGTTGCAAGATCGGGCACCGAAACATCTGTATCAGCAGGCGGAGAAATCTCGCCTTTGGCAACCAGAATTTGGCGCAGCGAAATACGCCCCAAAGCACCCGAAATCACAAGGTCCGCATCGAGAATACTGTTTAAACATGTTGCGCGGTCGCATAGGCTGGCAACTGCATTCACCCTGATGGCTGGATCGTTATCATCGTCGGGATCCAGTCGTGGGTATATGTCCTCCCAGTACTTCTCAAGCAAGCCTCTAACCAGCGCCAGGCCATCACTAAGACCTTCGTACCCGTCCGTTTGTATCAGCGCGCGGACCAGAAAAATGCCAGCCCTTAAATCCTTGCTTCTCCCCAGAATGTCGGTGGCCAGACTGTGCACCTGGCGCCAATCCGGTGGCTCTGCCTGGATGACAGAGTCCCCCAGCGACTGTTTAGGTCTCCCCTGTACTGCGCGCTCCAGCTCTGTAAATACAGGATCGTACTCAAGATCGTCGCCACACGGATTATCTTGTGCCACTTCAACCAGCAAGCTATTCACGTCAACTGAACTCATATTGGCTTTTTGTTATATCAAACGTACAGAACAGTATAGTATGTGTTTTCAATTTAACGAGTTATTGCACGACCATTGCGCCAAATTTATGGCGTACAGCGCCGGGAGACGCACCGCAAGGTATTAGTTCTCTCTAAATAAACTAACGACAATATGCAACATTGAGCTACAAAAGAGAACGCGACACCACTTGCAGCAGGGATGCCATGAATTCCGCGTGTCTTACTATCAGACAAGGACCCGTTCTTCCGGCTCTCAGCGCGCGTCACTCAATGTGCCCTGGCAGCCAGCATTTCATTGGAATAATTGATTATTCACTCTTATACATTGCTATTAAACCGAGGCTGTAGCGCCACTACACTTTACATATATTTGTTCAAAGCGCAAGCGGATTGCACCCGTGATCATTCGTTTATACAGCGTTGTGATCACCCGTGGGTGGGTAGTCCCTGTCAATTTCAGTAACCGGCACTACCGCCGTATAACAACCATCGGGTCGCGATGACTGCCAGGACAAGCGCGCCTGCCACCAACACAACGGTTACAAAACGCCCCGCTATGCCGGTATGCGCCTTCTGCTCCCGAGTCGCTCCCTGCAACACATCCGGTCGATCGCTGGAATCCGTATCAGTCGCAGTCATCGTATCCTGTCGTACCCTTTCGCACATTTGCCGGTCAATCAACTGTCTGCGCCTGCTTCTGTAATCATCGAAGCTTATCAGGCCGTTGGCGTAATCACTCGCCAGGTCACGGGGCGATTGTTCTCCATTCGTCTCCATAAGCCACCCGCCGGCGAATTCACAAGTCCCTGCCGCTACCACCAAATCTGATAACAACAACAGTAATATTGTCCTGACAGTCACGCTCCAGAGCCAATTGCACCAGCTGATTGCAGATTTCATCGCAACCGCTCTTGCGCAGACATTCGACGATTTCCCGCTCGCTCACTTCCTTGTATAGCCCATCGCTGCATAGCAAATAGACGTCACCGGCAGCCAGCTTCTCAAGTTCAATGTCGATATACAGTTCGTCAGACGCTCCCACAGCCCTGGTTATCACATTGGCGGCCGGGTGCGATTCAGCATCCTCCCGCAAAAGCACTCCACTTTCTATCAGTTCTTCGACCTGACTGTGATCCCGGGTTATCGTCTTAAGCACACCATCGCGCAAGCGATAAGCGCGACTGTCTCCTGCCCAGAGACAGGCGCAGCAAGTGTCCATTGCCAACAATGCAACCACAGTACTGCCAATTGTGCTCCCCCGGGAGCGAGTTGCAGCCTGCTCCAGAAGGTACCTGTTGACTGCCAGAAGACGATCTTCAACCTCGTCAATCAGCATACTCATGCGCTCCGGCGCCAGGAGGTCTGCCATGCTGTGAACAACTGCCTGACTGGCCAGATCACCCGCATCGTGCCCACCCATCCCGTCTGCAACCACCCAAAGACCTGCATCCGGACACGCTATAAAGGCATCCTCATTTACTTCACGATTCTTGCCAACATCCGTTAATCCGGCCGATATCCAGCCGGATTCCGGTTCGCAGGTCATGAATCCAGCCCCTCAACAAATTCGTTGCCCATGTCTGTCGAAACCGCATTCGTCAATGGCCACTCTTCCCACGCACTGGCCTTCCAGTCCCCGCTTAAAAGTGCTGCGAAGTCGGGAGCTTCAGGCAACCCGGATGCAATCAACAGGCTTGGCTGGACATCCTGTGAACCAGTCCCCCACCACATACTGTAAGAACCCAGCCGTTGCAGTATCAATTGATGCACAAGGCCCGGGATGACGCTGCTGACCCGGGCTTCCCGGTCAAGTGGTATTCTCCATTCCGTTCCAAAACCGGTCTGAACAGAACCGGCGCTACAGGCAGCAAGCTGATCTGGTTCTCCGAGCGACAGGACCTTCTGGTCAAAGGCATCCAGGTCAAAATCGCATTCATCGAGCGCACCCAAAATCACAGACTCTGCAGCAGAAAACCAGCCTTGACCTTCAGTAACAACCTGCATGAGATTTACATCCAGGGGGAGCGGCGCTGCGATTATCAATGGGTAATAGCGACCTACCCGATCAACGCTGGGCATGAGTATGCCGCACCATGGTTGCTCGCCACACAAACTGCCAGACAATGCAAACTGCCAAACAGGGCTGGTGAGATACAGATCCAGCCAGCCGTCTCCCAATTGCTCGCGACTCGTTGAAATACAACCTTGCAGCCAGTTATCCCAGGGATCCCGAAAGCTGCGCGGCAAGCGCCGGTTAACGAAATCGCCAAGCTGGGGAAATTTACCATAGAAGCCAGGCAGTGCTGACACTCCCATAGCTACAGATTCCCCGTACACCGGAATTGCTGGAGCTGTATCATCATAAACGGATTCACCACGCTGTCAGCACGTATTTCCCAGCTGGATTTTCGCCCGCTCTTGACGAACGTCGCGATAAACCGGTCTGCCGACGTAGACTCCAGCCGGGCCTGATCCAGGATCCTGAACCAGGCCCAGGGGCCATCAATTGTAGATGAAAGACGGGCACCGCTGTCATCCTCAAACTGAATTCTGACCTGTCCGGTACCGCCTGGATTCGGCCACTGCGCCTGTTGCACGCGCGTGGGGCCATGCCGGTACCGGAACTGCTGCCCTTCAAGATCAAGCCTGAAACTTTTCACATTGGCATCGAGGTAAACCGGCTTAAGTGCGAAACTCACAGAGGGTGTCTTTCCTCCTGCCTGGAAAAAGGTATCCCGAATCAGCGCAGCGCGCTGAAACTGGCGCAGTGCGGCATTCGATAGCCCCAGCGTCGCATTGCCAACAGGTTTCCAGCGCCAGGTTCCTCTTGACTGGTCAACAAAAGCCTGCAGGTTGTTCTTGAAAAAGCCATCTATCAGCCCACCGGGCGCAAACAATTTGCCAAAATCGGCTAATGTCATCTCCTTGCTGCTGTCTTTGTAAACAGGGTAGCGCCCTACCAGGGCCTGCTGACACACGGGTGCAACAGTGGACTTCCACTCCCTGTTCACCTGGGATCGCGCCCCTCCCATGGTGACACCGCGACTGCTGGATGCTATCTGCTGGAGCCATGTCTTGACCGGCTCCGGTTGACGCGCCCCCTCAACCTGAACACGACGCATGATATCGCCGCCCCCGGCACCGGCGGCTACGCTAAGCGCATCTGTACCCAGCCCGACACTCATGGATTCCAGCTGCCCATACAACTGGGACAAGAGATCCAGAAGCTGATCGATTGGCGCAAGACCACCCTGTTGTGCCTGCACCAAAGCGTCCAGTCGCTCAAACTGCTTGTCTACAACCTCAGCAGGGCGGTCAGGTTTGGGGAGTGTTTCGCTTGCGCTGACACTCTTTAACAACCTGGCCAGACGGTTTTCAGTTGCGCCTACCTTGTTTACCTGATCAGCCGCCTTTGCAAGCAAGCCACCGGACTGCTCCAGTGTCGTGTTGTATGCGACCAACTGCAACAAACTGCGCATTGGCGACAGTGGGCCTGATACCAGGTCTAGCACCTCGACCGCATGCCGCATATCCCTGAATTCAACTATACCAATGTCCGCCAGAAGCTTGTTCCAGGCGCGTATGTAATCAGCAAAGTACAATTGCCTCATTTCTTTCTGCAGCTGGTCTATTTCCGGTTCGGTAAGCTCACCCTTGTCCGGATCCAGTATCCAGTTTTCCGCGCTACTTTGCTGCGCAATATTCTTTACCTGTTTTCTGAAATAGTCGTGGTAACCCTCATAGGTGAACAGCCCGGGAATTCCGGACTCCAGTGCTTCACCACTCAAGCGTCGAAACACCTTTTTACCGTTTGGACCTGTAGCATCGGACAACCTGAAAGGATGCTTGTCAGCCGCTGCATAATCCCGTTTCATGCGTCCGTAGAGAAGCTGTGACAGCGGAACCTGATTCAGACTCAGGCGTGCCCGCTTGATAACCGTCTCGTCCAGCTCAGCGGGATCAAACCCCAGCTCCAGCATGGCAGCAAGATGATTCTGCAACTGCCCCTGTTTTTCAGGTTCGGTTGAAAACCGGTTGCGCCACTCCAGGCCCATCCACAGGCGCAACTGCTCACTGTCCAGATGTTGCCGGTCTCCCAACATCAGGTAGGTTTTCAGCACTTCATACAGGAAATCGGGGTCACCCCCCCCTGTTCTCAGGTGCCCTTCAAGCTGGTTACTGATAGCCGGCAAGAGCGTCGATTCCAGCTCACGCCGGTAGGCCTCCTTACCTGCCTCGGTAAGACTATCGCCCTGGTAAAGCCCCATACCCATCAGCAGTGGCACGCCATCATCGAAATCAGCATAAACCGCGTTAGCCTGACGCAGTGCACCAAGCGGTTCCAGTATCGACTTAAAGTCATCAGTAGCGGTCGGGGCAGCCCGCCTCAACTCCTGGAATTCCTCGAACCTGTCCTTGAAACGATGGACATAGACCTCGTTACGGGTAAAGCTGGTAGTCCATGCCAGAACGGCAAGGGCAGTTACAGCAATCGCTCCGGTATACGCTGCACGCTGTAGCCACCGGCGCTGGATTTCCAGCTTCCTGTTAGCACCTGCCAGATCCATTTCCTCAAAGACAACCTCTTTCAGTAATCTTGTCAGGAAATAGCTGCGCCCTTGCCCGCCATGAGCCGGCAGCATCTGCTGGCTCACGCCAAAAGTAGATGCCAGGGCTCCCATGACGCGATCTATTGGCGTCCCTACCTGGGTGCCACTGGTGAAATACGCGCCACGCAGCAAGAGTGGTTCTTCGAAGCGGCTGGTTGCGAATATTTCGGCAAGAAACTCGCCGCCAACCTTCTGGAGCGAAACCAGCTGCTGCGGGAACGTAAATATGCGTGCGCGACGTTGCGGATCCCGTTCCTGGTACATGCGCCACAGTACCCGCTGGCTTATACGCTCCATGAGAGCGCCCAAACCGTCAATCAGACGTCTGACTGACTGCCCTTCCTCACCGTCCTTTTCCATCGGCAGCGTAATACCCCATACCTGCCCTCTTTCATCGACACCAAGATCATCAAAGAACTCCATAAATCCTGCGATCAAGTCACACTTTGTAAACAATACATAGACCGGGAAACGTATCCCCAGATACTTGTTGAGTTCGTTGAGACGTTGTTTGATGGCTCGCACGTGCTGGGCGCGTTCTGCTTCACTTTGCAGCATCAGGTCAGAAAGACTTACGGCCACCAGCGCACCATTAATCGGTCGTCGCTTTCGGTGTTTCTTCAACAAGGAAAGGAATCCTTCCCAGGCGGCGCTGTCTACTTCCGCATGACTGTCCTGCGTGGTATAGCGCCCGGCAGTATCGATAAGCACCGCCTCTTCCGTAAACCACCAGTCACAATTACGCGTACCGCCAACACCGCGCAGGGCTTCCTTTCCAAAGTGCTCTGCCAAAGGAAATTTCAACCCCGAATTTACAAGCGCCGTTGTCTTGCCACTCCCCGGAGGGCCGATAATAATGTACCAGGGCAAATCATAAATGCCCGCACTGCCACTTTTACGTGCCGTCTTCTTGAGAACCTGCAGCGCCTCGTCAAAACGTTCCTTCAGTACACCGATTTCCTCCGCCGAATGATCAACTGCTGTATCGACACCCCCGACATCCAGCAGTGGTTCGGCCATGCCACTCACCATCTGGGAATTAGCCTTGTCGACCTGCATCTGTATGCGCAGGTTATTCAGCCCCCATGCGACAACCACTATCAGAATTGCGATTAGCCTGGGCACCTCGCCTGCGAGGGGTACAGTACCTGCAATTGCGACCAGCGGCCCCACAAACCAGACCAGAATGCTCAGCGCGAGCAGGCCGACTATTGTTATTACCCAGCGGTTTTTCAAAAACCCCAGAATGCGCTTCATTAACCTACCCCTGGTTTGACGCTGACACTTGCCCGCGTCTAGCGGCCGTCTCCGGTGCCATTTTGACCAATCATCTCGAGTTCTTCATATATCGGGGCGGAAGAACGTTCCAGTACGAACAGGAATCCAGCGAACGTAACCAGCAACAAAACTCCGGACAGTGCGCCAACAACCCAAAGCGGGACATAGCGAATAAGCGCATTGCGCCTGTTTTGCACACCTTGCCAGCTCGGGGACAAATCCCGTTCAACATCACCCCGCTGATAGCGAATAGCACGGAACAGGTTTTCCTGCACCTCCATCAGCTTGATATGCCCTTGCTCCAGCACCCTGTATTTCCCCTCAAACCCGATCGAAAGGCAAAGGAACATTAATTCGATCATATTAATATTGCTGGCCGGGTCCTGGAGCATACGATCCTGTATCATAAAAAACTTCTCCCCGCCCCATGTCTCCTTGTGAAAACTGCTTAGCAGGCTTTGTGCGCTCCATACGCTTTCACTCCCCCAGGGTGTATTCAGTACAATCTCATCCAGAAAAGCGCACAGCACATAACGGGCAGTCAGCACCATCTCGGGGGTTGCGCCTTTGGCTCTGGCTTGCTGTTCAAATAATTTGATCTGTTGCACAACATGCTCACGCAATCCCGCCACGTCGGGCTGACTTGCCATATTTCGCAACTGTGCCGCGAGCGCCAGCAATGCTGCTGCGCTATCGACAAGGGGGTTTATCCCCGGGGCACCTAAAATATCCGTCTGTGGTACGTAGGACTGATTTGCGCCCAGCGGCGGAGGTGATGCGGGCTGACCAACCGCGGGGGGTACAGGCGATTGGGAAGGCATACCCGGCGATGACGGCAACTCCCGCCGCCCGCCCGGCGTTGGCCGTATTACTGTACGGGCACTGTCACCCGAATTCGAAAACGGATCATCAGAACTCATAGCCGCTACCCCTTGATTACCCAGAACTCCATCTTAATGCCCGGGAATTCACCGCCCAGGTGGAATGCAAAACCACCTGATGTTTTCAATTGTTGCCACAGTTCACTGCTGTTATCCAGTTCAAAATACACGTAACCGGAATGGTATGGAATCTGGCGTGGCGCGACCGGAATGGGTCTCACCCGGATACCCGGCAACTGCACATTAACCAATTGCCGTATCTGCTCAACCGGTCCAATCTTGATTTGGGCCGGGAAGCGCTTGCGTATATCCTCAGTGGGAATATCCGCAGCCACGGCCATAATAAACATCGCATGGTCAAGAAGCCCCCGATCATTTACTGTAGCCACACGAATACCATAACGACGTTCCTGCATGGGGATCGATACGGCTGACTGCTCAAGAACCATACTGAGTGATTGCCGGAGCGCCTCGAAAACCGGACTAAACGTGGATTGCAGGTCGTAATGCTGATAGGGCGGAAACTCTGGCGCACGCTTTTCGGCACTGGTGAACGAAGCCATCTCTCCAGCCATAGAAACAACCAGCCGGTAAAAATTTTCAGGGTGATAGCCTTTTAGCGTCGAAAAATGGGCGATGAGTGGTTGATAACGATTTACCGCCTGAAGCAGAAGGAAGTCCGAAATGTCGGCAGCACCACCGCGACCCGAGACCGAGATCCGCCCTGCGAGCGCTTCGGCCCGATGATTCAAAAGACCGTGCAGCTCCTTCATGAAACCCACCATCCGTGGTAGCGCCTGACAGTCCATTGCAGGCGCCAGGTAATGCTCATCCAGAAGCAGGCTTTTATCTACCCGGGACTCGATAATCCGCAATACCCCCATGCACGCGTACTCGTCGCGATGGTCGCCCTCCAGCAGCAATCGCATGCGCAATTTTCCGACTTGCACACCCGCCATTCCACCGCCAATAGTTGTATCGTCCTGGGTATCGAGTTCAATCGGGCGATACCGTGCAAGGCCTTCAGGGTCGCCGCTGTTATCCACTTCCGGAGCACCCGCACGCCGCAATGGCAAACTCAGGTAGACCTGAACATCATGGGCGCTTTCCGGCACCTCCAGCGCGAGTGGCGGCTCATCATCGTCCGGAATGCTGAAAGGTGTTCCGTCCGGAAATACGCCACTGGCCCTGCTTATCGCTATTTTTCCCAGTCCCAGCAGCTGTTGATCAATCTCAAGCTCGCTAAATCCCCAAGGGAAGGTGCGCAGCACTGAGCTGCGCCCCTCGATATAGTTCTCTATATAGCGGGAATACTGCTGGAAATGATGGGGTCGCAGGAACATACCCTCTGACCATATAACTTTATTATTTCGTGACATCCGAGCCTCCGCCACAGTTTTCTGTCACATTGGATCTTTGTAATACGCCCGTACAGACCAATGAATATAACGCTGGAACGTATCCCGATACCCTGCTCCAGTAACGATACACTATCTTCTGCGCATGGTGGATAAACGCTGAATCTGCTCTTCGTACGCACGGGCAAATTCCTCACCAAACAGCACCTGAAAACTTCTCTCTGCGTCTTCTGTCACGGTGTCGTAAAACCCGCAATAGTTATCCCAGAACCTGGACTTTCTGCCAACCGATATCAGACCAGCACGGACTCCGCCTTTTTCCTGCCCATGGAACCTCTGAGGCTCAATGCGCTTTAGCATACTCCGAAAAGCTGCTTGCATACCGGCCACCATGGCCATCTGATGGTTCTTGATATCATCAAACCCTTCATGGATCGCCTCAGTCGGGCTTAAATACCCCCCGCCCTGATTCGTAAACAGGATCTTCAGGGCCTCATCGGCGCCAGGAGCAAATTTGAGCGGATTATTTTCCACCGGCTGGATCATGGTCAGCGGCATCCGGAACTCATTCTTCAAATTCGCCCGCGCCATCAGCACGTCCATCATTCCCTGAACAATCTCATGGAACAGCGCGCCATACTGTTGCATGGCTACAACGGGATCCGTCGGATTCACTACACCAGGGTCCAGTCCCGCACCACGCATAAAAGCAGCAAATAAATCTTCATTTGATGCAGATGGTGCAGTTGAAACGTTACCCCGCACCCCGACAGCAGGAGAACCACCAGCTTCCGGGTAAGGTGGTGGGCTGTCTGGCGCGGATAATGGCGAAGCGTCCGCTCGCTGCATATCACCGGGAAACGGTACCTGTGGTTGTGAACCCGACGCAAGGCCGACATCGTTCGATTCTTCCAGCGAAATACCTGTCCTGTCCCAGTTATCAGGTATCGCTTCCCGGCTGACGCCCGGCGGCTGAAACGACTCCATCATTGGCGACACGTTGTCAGGCTCGGCGGCGGGAAAAGGGCTGACCCCTTCTTCCGGTAGGCCAGCATTTGCCGGCTTCGGGGTAAAATGCAGCGGGTCCAGGGTATCCGACAGGCCTGCATCGGACAGCTGCCCGGGCAGACCGGCAACAACATGGTCTGGCACAGAACCTGCCTCCGGCCATATCGCGCCGGAAGAAGAATGTGGTATCGACGCCGCTGCAGCACCTACACGAATCTCGTAATCCCCAAAGCTCAGAAGGTCACCTTCATTCAGCTGGATCGAGTTACCTTTGCCGACAGGATTACCGCTGCCATTAACGAAAACGCCATTAGTACTTAGATCAGTCAGGTAATAGTGACCATTCCGAAAGAAAATACGGGCATGGTGACTGGAAATGAAGCGCTCCGGATCACGCAGGGCCCAGTCATTGTCCGGGGCTCGCCCGATGCTGCCACCGGACTCCGTGAAGGTTTTACATCTATCAGCGCCCAGCACCTGGCTTTGGTAACTGGTGATTGTTAGAGTTATCGCCATAGAACCACGACCCCAGAACCTGAACAATACCCGCACCCGGGCAGCATATCCGGAAAACCGCACAATACGACACTGCCCGCATACCCGACCCTCCGCTCCGCAGGGGACAGAAAATCACTAT
>VAPB010226465.1_pt1 | contig 13049 bp, 9 predicted proteins | sample 3395101 | NCBI WGS metagenome assembly VAPB01 (sample SAMN08290433, study PRJNA428436) | hydrothermal vent metagenome | isolation source: Deep-sea hydrothermal vent chimney | place: Indian Ocean: Southwest Indian Ridge | reverse complement strand
GCCTTTAAATAACATCCGCATGAAAAGACTGGAGGAAGTCAGAAAAACAGCCAGAAAAAAAGGGGTAAGACCAAATATAAAAAATGTGCTCCTTGCATTTATTGAGCCTACTCTTTTATTTAGAGAGTCAAGCCCGGGTGCAAAGAATTTTTTTACTTTTATCGGAAGGTCGTTTACAGATCCTGACGACACTGTAAGAAAGGTTTTTTTGCGTTTTATAAAACCGGTATTTCAGTTGCTGTTCAATGCTTCTTGTGAGGCATTACCGCACCATAAACAGGACCTTGTTTTCTGGAAGCTCCATTTTTCAATAGGCTCCCTTCTTCATGCAATACATGTATGCGGAAATATCAAGCCTGAATTAACTGGAATAAAAACAGATGTTGACGCACAAACTCTGGTTAACCTGATCATTCCATATGTAACAGCGGGGATGAATGCAAAATGATTAAAAGTGTATTAATAAATAAATTATTGATTGTGTTCATCGCTCTTACATTAACTGGATGTTCTATTCACAAATCAAATATCAAAGAGCCTATAATAGAAGTCCCTTCTTCTTATTCAGAAACCAAAGAAGTTCAGACCCTGCCTGCTCGCCTCGATTTGGCGAAGCGGGTAGGTAAATGGTGGGAGCAATTTGATGACAAAACATTAAATAAACTGATGGACAAGGCTTTTCAGAATAACTTTGACATTGCCCAGTCATACGAACGTCTTCAGCAGTCACTGGCAAATGTGCGAATAACCGGCTCTTCCAGGTGGCTTAATGCAGGTATTGACGCTTCAGCGGGCAGGAACCGCCAATCAGGTTTTTTTCGGGGCAGTACAAGTGATTCCAATGGATTTGGGGCAACTACTTTTAACACTTACTCTCTATCTGCAGCGGCAAGTTACGAAATAGACCTCTGGGGAAAACTCAGGGCAAATACTAAAGCAGCACAATTTGATGCCCTTGCTTCAGAGCAGAACCTGAAAGCAATGTATATAAGCACTTCTGCCCAGCTTGCCGAGCTTTTTTATCTCGCTGTGGAGCAGAGAGCGCAACTTGCACTTTCTGATCAGACGATCATATCCTTCCAGGATACATTGGACAGGGTTGAGCAGCGCTATCGTGGAGGACTTGTATCAGCAATTGATGTTTACCAGTCAAGGCAAAACCTTGCCTCAGCCAGAGCACAAAGACCACTTTTTGAGCAGAACCTTAGCGTTACGCTCAATGCACTTTCGGTTCTGGCAGGAGATTTTCCGGACAGCGAGATAGGCGGCAAAGCCGAAAAGTTAAAAAATGCCCCTGAATTTCCCTTTGGTATCCCCTCTGAACTTCTTACAGACCGTCCTGATATCAAATCAGCATATCTGCAGCTTAAGGCAAGTGATGAAAGAATTGCAGCAGCTGTTGCAGACAGGTTCCCTTCCTTTAATCTTACCGGCAGTTACGGCGGTTCAAGCAGTGAAGTGAAAAGCATTCTTGATTCACCAAATATTTTCTGGAATATTCTCCTGCAGGCGGTCCAGCCTGTTTTTGACGCGGGCAGGAGAAAAGCGGAAGTTGAACTTACTGAAGCAGTTTTCAGGGAAAATCTGGCCATATACCTTAAAACTGTGCTAACAGCATTTCAGGAAGTTGAAGATGCACTTGCACAGGGTACAGCAACTGAAAAACGCATCAGAATTCTCTACGAAAGGGTTTCTGCATCAGAAAGCGAACTTCGCATTGCCCTTGATAATTATTTGCAGGGTTTATCAGATTATCTGCCGGTGCTTACTGCTCAACAGCGTTTTTACGAAGCAAAAAGCACCCTGCTGACTGCAAGGCGGCAGCTTATTTCAGCCCGTATTCAGCTCACACGTGCACTCGGCGGCGGGTGGGCAGATGATGTCCTGAAGCAACATTCTTTTACCCCGTTAGAAGGGCGAAGTTCTTCTAATGGGATAAACTGAAAAATAGGGGAAGAGAAAATGAGCCAAAAAACAAAATTACTGAAAATAGCAGTACCAATTTTTATCATCATTATCGGAGTTATCATAATGAAGACATTAATATCCACACGTCCCGCACCTGATAAAGAAGTTAAGAAAGATCCGGGCATACTCGTTGAAATTTTAAAGGCTGAAAGAGAAAATACGGCTGTGATTGTAAAAGGCACGGGCACTGTAGAAGCTGCACAGGAAATCTCTGTTATACCGCAGGTGAGCGGACGTATAATTTATACTGCCCCGAATCTCAATGTAGGAGGTTTTTTCGAAAAAGATGCAATACTCTTTGAAATAGAAAACACTGATTATAAACTTGCCCTTGAACGTGCACTGTCTGTCAAGGCAAAAGCTGAATATGAGCTGGCAACAATAGAAAGTCAGGCAAGTATTGCACGTGCTGAGTGGGAACTTATAAATAAAAACACTGCACCCCCAAACCCTCTTGTGCTTTATGAACCTCAGCTCAAGAGTGCAAAGGCAGAACTGGCTTCAGCGTCTGCCCAGGTTGAACAGGCAAAGATTGACCTTAAAAGAACAAAAGTAAAAGCGCCATTCAATATCCGGGTTCGGTCTGAAAATATAGATATCGGCCAGTATGTAAAATCCGGCAGCAGTGTTGCTATGCTTGCCGGAACAGATACAGCTGAAATTGCCGTTCCCCTGACCCTTGATGATCTGCAGTGGCTGAACATCCCCCGTCACGGTGAAAGGCAAAACGGCGCTGACGCCTCAGTGCATATTGATGTCAGCGGTGTTTTACACGAGTGGCACGGCCACGTTGTGCGCTCTACAGGAGAAATCGACCCCAAAAGCCGCATGATGCAGCTTATAGTAGAGATAGAAGATCCCTACGGATTAAAAGACCCTTCTTCTCCTGTTCTTGCTGCAGGCACTTTTGTTGATGTTCATATAAAAGGTACGATGCTTGAGGATGTGTTTGTTATTCCCAGGACCGCCTTTCGTGATAAATCAACAATCTGGATCATGGATAAAGAGAACAAGCTGCAAATAAAAAAGGTTGTTCCTTTGAAGATCGAAAGAGAAAAAGTCATTATCCGCGAAGGCATTGATGACGGAGAGCTGATTATCATAACAAACATATCAGGGGCTGCCAACGGAATGAAATTGAGACCAATTAAGTAAAGATAAATGACAAATAACAAATCCCAAATTACAAATCCATCCTCCGTAGCAGAGCTACTGCGGAGGACGGGCAATTACCAATATCCAATGACCTAAACTTTAACGGTTGTATGTTGTAATTTGGTGCTTGTATTTTGAAATTTCAATGTTTGGCTTATGGATTTTATTTTTCTAATTGAGAATTACTAAATAGGAGAAACGTAATACATGAAGGGTCCTATAAAATGGATGGCCAACAACCACGTGGCCGCTAATCTTTTAATGATGATCTTCATCATTGGCGGGCTGGTCATGTCATTTTCTATAAAGCAGGAGGTCTTTCCTGAAATTGATCTGGATATTGTTCAGGTCTCTGTGGCATATCCAGGGGCAGGCCCTGAAGAGGTAGAAGACGGAATAATCCTTAAAATTGAAGAGAACCTGAGCAGTATTACCGGGATCAAGGAACTCAGATCCATTGCATCTGAAGGATTCGGACTGGTCAATGCAGAAATTCTCGAAGGAGAGGATATTGATATTATCCTTCAGGACATCAAGGCAGAGATAGACCGTATAACTACATTCCCGGAAGACTCTGAGAAGCCGGTTGTCACAAAAATAGCAAACCGCACTGAAGTTGTTTCCCTTATAGTATATGGCGATGTCCCTGAACGAAGCCTGAGGGAACAGGCAGAAGCAATCAGGGATGAACTCCTTGCCATGCCTGAAATTACACAGATTGACCTGAGGTCTGTGAGGCCCTATGAAATCTCCATTGAAGTAAAAGAAGAGGCTCTGCAGCGATACGGACTGACACTTGATCAAATAGCTGAAAGAATAAGACAGGCTTCAGTGGACCTTCCGGGCGGGGCGATAAAGTCCCTGGGCGGAGAAGTACTTATTCGCACCAAAGAAAAACGATACAAAGGACTGGGATATGCTGATATTACTGTACTTGAACAGATCGACGGAACAGAAGTGAAGGTCAGTGATATCGCTGAAGTACGGGACGATTTTCAGGAAACAGATGAATTTGCACGTTTAGACGGTCTGCCGGCAGCAATGATAGCAGTTTACCGCGTGGGAGATCAGAAACCCCTTAAAATTTCTAATATTGTAAAAGACTTTGTTGAGCTCAAGAGCAGCTCACTGCCTGATTCGATCAGCCTTGCTGTATGGAATGACTTCTCAGACATATACAGGAGCAGGCTAAACCTTCTTCTGAAAAACGCTTTCCTGGGCCTGATATTTATTTTTCTAATACTGGGCCTGTTTCTCCAGATCAGGCTTGCAACATGGGTAATGCTGGGCATCCCGATCTCATTTCTTGGAGCACTCCTGATGATGCCTTCACTTGATGTCTCTATAAACATGCTCTCTCTCTTTGCCTTTATTCTGGCGCTTGGGATAGTAGTGGATGATGCTATTGTTGTCGGTGAGAATGTATATACTCATCGCGCTATGAAAAAACCGTACATTACTGCAGCAATTGACGGAACCATTGAGGTTGGCAGACCGGTGATATTTTCGGTTCTCACAACTGTAGCGGCATTTCTGCCGCTCATGTTTGTCAGCGGAGTAATGGGCAAGTTCATAAGGGTCATTCCGTTTGTAGTAATACCGATTCTCATTGTATCTCTTGTTGAATCACTATTGATCCTTCCTGCGCACCTGAGCCTTGGGAAACCAGTACATTCTTCACAGGGTGTCTCAGGTTTCATAACCCGGATCAGGGAAAAGTTCGGAAGCAGGCTTGAACATTTTGTCGGGGGGCCGTACAAAAACTTCCTGTCTTTGTGCACTGAATACAGATACACTACTCTGGCAACAGCTATTGCTATTCTGTTAATTATTGCAGGCATTGTAGGCGGAGGAATCATAAAGTTCCGCTTTATGCCTGAGATTGACAGCGATCTGATAACAGCAACAATAAAAATGCCTATAGGCACACCGGTGGAGGAAACAGAGAAGGTACAGGATATCATAGTCAAAAAGGCGCAGGAAGTTGCAAAAGAATATGATAAAAAAACTCCCCAGGGGCAAAACATTCTCCGGTATATCTATTCAACCATGGGAAGCAGTATCCTTGCCAGTCCCATGGGATCAAGCTCATCATCAGGCACTCATATCTCTAACATTGCCTTGCTCCTGGCTCAGGCTGAAAAGCGGGATGTTACCTCTTCAGAAATAGCCCGCGCATGGCGTGAGGCTGTCGGTGATATACCGGGTGCAGATTCAATTACATTTGTCTCCAGTCTTGTAGGTTTTGGGAAAAATGTAGACATACGTCTTGCACACGATGATTTTGATGTGCTTACCAACGCAGTAAGCAGAATAAAGAATGCCCTGAGCGCATATCCGGGCGTAAGCGATATCGATGATACGTTTACAAAAGGAAAACGGGAGCTGAAGATAAAACTAAAGCCAGAGGCCCGCACACTCGGAATTACTGAAGCAGATCTGGGGCGGCAGATCCGCTCAGCCTTTTACGGGGCAGAGGCTCTCAGGCTCCAGAGAGGCCGTAATGAAGTAAAGGTCATGGTGCGATATCCTGAGGAAGACAGGAAAAGCCTGGGGGATCTTGAGTCAATGCGTATACGTACACAAAACGGCGGAGAAATCCCCTTTAGCCAGGCTGCTTTTGTTGAGGAAGGAAGGGGCTTCAGTGAAATAAACCGTACTGACAGAAAAAGAGTCATTAATATTACTGCGAGCGTGGACAGCAAGATATCAAATGCCGAGGAAATTGTGCTGGATATGCAGACCACTGTCCTGAATAAGCTGAAAGCTGATTATCCCGGCCTTACCTATGACCTGGAAGGAGAAGAAAAAGAACGCAAGGAATCTTTGGGAAGTATGGGACAGGGATTCTTGCTGGCCCTTCTGCTGATCTATACCTTGCTGGCTATCCCCTTCAGGAGTTATCTGCAGCCTTTTATTATCATGTCGGCAATCCCTTTCGGATTTGTTGGTGCCGTATTGGGGCACCTGATCATGGGTTTTGACCTCAGTATGCTAAGCATATTTGGTATTGTTGCACTGACAGGCGTTGTGGTAAATGATTCTCTCCTGCTGATTAATTTTATTAATGAAAAAAGAAGGGAAGGTATTGAATTGCAGCAGGCAGTAACCCAGGCCGCCCAGCGCAGATTCCGTCCCATAGTGCTGACCTCACTTACTACTTCCTTAGGCCTGACCCCGATCATCCTTGAAAAAAGCATGCAGGCTCAGTTTCTCATCCCTATGGCAGTAAGCCTTGGGTTTGGTATTCTTTTCGCAACATTTATTACACTGCTAATAATACCATCACTTTATCTGATTCTTGAGGATATTTTGAAACCGTTCAAGAAACAGCATGTTCTATAGTGCACATATAATGAAAAACAAACCTAAAAAACCCGTCATCCCAAAAGAAAGACACGAAACTATACGTCAAAAAATAATTTCACTTCTTAAAGAAAATACTCTTTCCTCCAAAGAGATATCAGCAGATGCCAGCGCTTCTGAAAAAGAGGTTTATGCACATCTTGAACATATTCAGAAGACTATTAACAAGAAAGAGCATAAACTCATCGTTACACCGGCTGAATGCATAAAATGCGATTTTGTGTTCAGAAAAAGGGAAAGGCTTAAAAAACCCGGCAAATGCCCAGCGTGCCATAGCGAAAAAATTCAGGAACCGCTTTTTTCAATAAAATAGTAACCCCTCCCCGTGATAAATCACGGGGAGGGGTTACTATAGGGAGATGAAACTGCGCCGAAGTCAGATAAGCCCGCCTTCGTCCTGCCATTCATCCCCCCTTCTTGCTTTCGCAAGAGAGCAGGGGGGCTTTCTGGCAAAGGCGAGCAGAATATTTTAAGCACTTATTTGTTCTTAATGATATAATTTGCTTACAGGTTTCTAAAATGAAAGAAACGAGCTTACCAAAGTCCAGAAAACCGGAATCAACGCATTACTTAAAAAAAATAGCTTTCTTCGAATGTCTTTCCGATAAAGAATTATCCGAGTTAAAACAATTTCTGATAGAAAAACCCTTTTCGAAAAACAAGGTGATCCTTTTGGAGGAAGATACCCCGAATTATATGTATTTCATTTACACCGGCAAAGTAAAGGCTGTACAGATCAGTGAACAGGGAAAAGAGCAGATCCTCGCTATACACAAGCAGGGCGAATTCTTTGGTGAGATGGCCCTGCTCGATATGAAAACCTCGCCAGCAACTGTTATAGCTATGGAAGATTCTTATGTAGCGCTAATTGCAAAAAAAGATTTTGATAAATTTATATTGGGAAAAGAAAAGGTTCTTAGGCACATAATATCTTTGATGTGTTCAAGGCTAAGAGAAGCATGGATCAGGATCAAGGTATTAAGCTTTGCAGATGCCGAGCAGAGAGTAAGAGCTGTGTTAAAACTTCTGGGAGAACAAAACGGTATAAAAGACAGCAGAGGGACTTTAATTACTCTTAAACTTACTCATAAAGACATTGCAGGTTATGCTTCGGTTTCAAGGGAAACTGTTACACGCCTGCTTGACAGGTTTTTAAAGAACAAAGAGCTTGAAATACTGGAAGACAAAAATATACTGCTAAAACCTTCCTTCACAGAAAAGCCGGTAATCCTGTAAAAACCTTTAAAGCAAAAATATAAGGTCTTCTGTTCACTACGCATTATTTCAACCTGAAAACAACCGGAACCTCTATCGGGCTGTCCACATACGGAAAAGGCGCTGCCCTTCTAATAATATCCCGTGTGGCATTATCAAGAATGCTGGAGCCTGATCCCTTTGAGATTCTGACGTCTAAGGGTTCACCTTTAGAACCGATAAGGAAACTTATATAAACAGTCCCTTCTATCCCTCTTTTTCTGGCAAGAACCGGATAGGCCTTTGCTTTTTCAATAGAGCGTCTGATGATTTCCATAGTTTCCAGAGGAATAATTTCCCCGCCTTCTCCAATTTCAACGGTTAATCTGCCTGATGAAAAAGTTAAGTTTTCTGCGGATTTTTGTCCGTCAGAAATAGCATAAGCGCTTCCAGCACCAGTTTTATCGCTGTCAGTAAAAACATTCTTTTCAGCCTCAGTATGCTGATTTACCCCTATTTCATACATGTCATTGTCAGGTTTACCGGCTTCAGATGTCTCAACAGTCATATTGTCTTTGCTATCTTCAAACCGGCTAAAATGGACCGGCCCGGTAACAGCAGTGATGATCCCGGCCTCGGATTTATACACTGCTGTCTCCTGTGTTTCTTGTAAATCAATCGTGGTTTTCATAGCCTCGTTGTTTACAGCATCTCCGGCAAGTTTGACAGAAAATATCCTGCTATCAGCAAATTCCCTGCTCATCCCGGACAGACTGTTAAGATCCGTCATTTTATCTGACAGCAAAACCAAAGCTGAAACAAGGCAGAGATGCAGAAGTACTGAAAACATCAATGAATTCTTCAGTCTCATTTAAACACCGTTTTTATTCTTTTATCTTATTACAAAAAACACCCCTACCTGACCGGTCCTGACAACCGGGTTTAAAAATCAACAGACAGTCCTGCAAGAAAATTCCTCTTTGATGACGGATAAAATGCCTTTTCAACAGGAAAGCCCCCTTTAACTCCATATTCAGAGTATTCCTCATTTGTTATATTGTTTATATCCAGAAAGGCTGTAAAAGATTTCCACCTGTATTTAATTTTACTGTTTACAACTATATAATCTTCCTGGTTGCTAAAATCGTTTTCAAAATCGCTTATAAAAGGACGTTCTCCTATAAAAACCCCGTTCAAAGCTATAGAAAAACCTCCTCCAGGATAAATTACAGCTTCCAGTGTTGATTTATGTTTCGGGACATTTGGAACATCACTGGATTTAAACGGCCCGTCTTTTATAATTGCCTCCATATATGTATAGCTTCCGTTAAGTGCAAGCCATTTACACGGTTGAGCGCTAAATGAAATCTCCATTCCATCCCTACGGCTTGTGCCGTCAAGGTTTTCATTGGCAAAACTGGAAGGATTGAAAAATATCTCGCTGTCAGTATCAATCCTGAACAAATTTAAATGGGCATAGAAATCGTCAGTAAAATAATACCGCATCCCGATCTCGTAATCATTTGAGTTCTGGGAAAGCAAACCTGTATCTATTGTATTGGTAAAAAAGTTGAAAAGCTCATCCATGACAGGATATCTGAAACTCCTTGAAAAACTTAGATATGCGTAAGACTTTTTAAAGAAGTTGTAATTAATACCTGCCGTAAACAGGTCCTCATCCATGGTTGCATTATCAGGCGTGCCCGGCTGAAAGTTAAAAACAGCGCGGTCATATCTGTATCCGCTGGAAACAGATATTCTGTCATTTATCTTAATCTCATCATGGACATAATAACCATAACTTCTTTTTTCAAGCTCAAACTCACCGATCGAACGGGTACCAAAAAATAGCGAATCATTTATAATGTCTTCTTCCGCCTTCTGGAAATCAAATCCCGCTGTTAATGTATTGTCCAATCCTTTTATTTTATTTTTTAAGAGAATCTGAGGTGAAAAAGTCACGGTTGTGATTTCTGTATCTCCAAGAAAATTTCCACCATCAAAAGATGCAAAAGACAGGAAATCCCGCTTCCTATAAGAAATATCCAGTCTGGCAAGACTGTCACCAAGAAAATATATCTCAGGTCCTCCTTTAAAATAATAATCCTCAACTTCGGCAAAGTCATGTGGATGAGTTGTGTCAGTCCTTGATATTCCGGAAGAAAAATCGCTTGCTTTCAACGCACCTGGCAGCCCGGTATTATCCTTATGATAACCGCTGCTGAAATTAAGTTTTACATGATTCCCAAGATAATACCCGAAATTCAAACCAAGGTCCTTTGCTTCTGTATTGCTGTTATCCCTGTAGCCTTCAGAAGTCAGGTAGCTTCCGGACAGAGAATATGACAAGCTCCCTGAACTTCCGGATAAATAAGCATTCCCCTTGAATGTATCATAACTGCCTGCTGCCAGGCCTCCTCCTGCTTTTAACATATCACCATCTTTCGTAATAATATTAATAACACCGCCTGTAGCATTGTCACCATAAAGGATACTTCCTCGTCCCCCCCTTATGATCTCAATCTTTTTTATCCTGTCAATAGGAATCTGCGCCCAGTCAGTGCCGCTCAGATCAGCCTGGTTTACCCGTCTTCCATCAACCAGCACAAGCGTATTAAGACCTGCCGACTCTCCAAATCCGCGGATATCAACCGTAATATTACGTTGGTTGCCTGCAATATCATTTACATGAATTCCCGGTTCGGTTCTTAAAAGGTCCGGAATGTTCTGGGCTGTAGAATTTTTTATTTTTTCTTCAGTAATAACAGTAACGTAAGCTGGAACAGAGCTCACCTTTTCTTCATAACGTGTAGCCGTTACTACTACCTCTTCTATCTTTATCGTATCTTCTCCTCCAGCAAATAAAGGTGCTGCTGTAAACACATAAATGAGTATTAATAAAATTATGCGCTGCATTGATTATCTCCTTTAAATTTATTTTTTATTAACCGGAAAGCCCGGCTAACAGTATTCAGACAATTTCTATGTAAAGGTATGCTTCAAGACGTGTTGTTTATCATATTTGCCTCCTCCTTCCCTCGAAGGGGTTATGGATTTTACAGGTATCCAGGGTTTCCTGACTTAGGGCTGTCTACTTGCCCGCCTTCCCATGCCGACGCTTCGGCATAGTGGCTTATTGGGCTTTCGCTCCCATCACAGTTGCGGGGCAGTTCTCGTCCTTCACGAGATTCCCCTGTTATACCTGTGTAAGACTCTCGCTGATTAAGTTAGAACCATTTATAAAAAGTCAGCGTATATAATTTATTAGTTTTACTACAGGAAAATCATTATAAAACTCAATAAAATTGAACGCTCCAAAATCCTGCTCGATCCTGAATATATTTTCAAGCGGCATTCCAAGGAAATGACACAGAACTATTCTGTTTATTCCGCCATGTGAAACTATTGCAATGTTATAAGATTCACGATGCAAGATGCATGATTCATGATTTTTACTATCCTGTATCTCGGTACGAGTCGATTCCGACCTGTATCTTGTATCCCGGCCTTCACCTTGCCCCCTGACCCGCGACCCACAAAAACAGGGTGCTTCAATATCTCATCCAACGCATTGATGGCCCTGTCTCTCACTTCGAGAGTATTTTCTCCCTGCATAGGGCTGAACTCTAAAGGGTTGTTTGCCCAGGCATTAAACTCTTCAGGATATTTTTCCTTTATCTCGTCAAAAGACATGCCTTCCCATATGCCGAAATTCCGCTCTCTAAAAGCTTTTACAGCAACAGGTTCAATGGAATACGGTCCGGCAATAATTTCTGCACTTTTCACTGCCCGGACAAGGTCAGAGCAATAGACAGCACTTAGCTTTGAAGTTGCTTCTGCGCTGATATATTCTGCAAGCCTTTCCATCTGCTGTATGCCTTTTTCAGAAAGCGGCACATCAATATGACCCTTATAGCGCTCTGCATCAGCACCCTCAGTCCCACCATGTCTTATTAAATAAAGCGTTGTGACCATGTAATCACCATTATCAAAAATAATGTCTCTGAAATCTCAGAAACCGCACCAAATGAATATCAAATGATCAAATGTCAAATTAGTTCTTTAGTTTTTGGGCTTTGAGCTTGATTTGCCATTTGAACGTTGACATTGCGATTTAATACTTTATATATGTTCCTCCTGAATCATGTCTTTTAATCTCAACTTCCACATCAAATGCCTGCTGGAGCAGGTCTTTCGTCAAAATAGCAGCAGGGTTTCCGATACCAAGCAGTTTCCCGTCTTTGATAAGCATTATCTTTTCAAACTGCAAGGCTATATTTATGTCATGAAGCGCCATAATAACTGTCAGATCCCTCTTTCTCCGTAATTCCTTTAGCAGTCTCAGCAGTTCTATCTGGTACTTTATATCCAGATTTGCAAGAGGCTCATCAAGCAGGAGCAATCCAGCTCCCTGAAGCAGGGTCATCGCAATAAAAACCCTTCTCCTTTCACCGCCACTCAAGTTACTTATGAGCGACCCGGCCTTATCATAGAGTCCGACCATCTTAAGTGCATCATCAACATTTAATGTTGGCGATATTTCGTATGGATATAATCCCATACTCACAAGTTCCTTAACCGTAAATGGAATATTCATATCAAGTATCTGGGGGAGATAACTCAGCAGTTTTGCCCTGTCTCTGTTTTTAATGGATTGGATATCCTTGCCCCAGAGGCCTATACGACCCTGCGATGTCTTTAATATCCCGCTAGCCATTTTCAGGATCGTTGACTTTCCTGAACCATTGGCGCCCAGAAGACCGATGAATTCGCCGTTTCCTATGGCAAAAGATATGTCATTGACAAACAGATTATCACTGTCATAGGAAAAATCAACCCGTCTGAATTCCAGAATAGTATTTTCAGATGCTGAGGACATCCTTCCTCCTTAAAAGATAAAGAAAATAAGGGGCTCCTATTACCGCTGTAATTATGCCTGCCGGCAGTTCCATGGGAGATAATACGGATTTCCCTATCAGGTCTGCAATACACAGAAGCATTCCTCCTCCAAGTGCTGAGACAGGAATGAGGATCTTGCTGTCTGAACCAATAAGAAACCGCCCCATATGCGGGATAAGAAGCCCTATAAAACCGATCATACCGCCCAGGGACACTGAAGCGGCAGTCATAAGACCGACAGAAAGAAAGAGAATAAATCTTTCTTTGCGCGGAGAAAACCCAAGGCTGTGCGAGAGTTCATCGCCAAGGATCAGGGCGTTCAAAGCTTTTGCCCTTGATATGGAAACAGCAAGTCCTATCACTATAAATATAAAACCATAAGGTATTACAGACCAGTCTGATATGGACAGGTCTCCGAATATCCATAGCGTTGCACGTCTCAGCCCATGATCGCTGGAAATACTCAT
>VAPB010784876.1_pt1 | contig 13050 bp, 12 predicted proteins | sample 3395101 | NCBI WGS metagenome assembly VAPB01 (sample SAMN08290433, study PRJNA428436) | hydrothermal vent metagenome | isolation source: Deep-sea hydrothermal vent chimney | place: Indian Ocean: Southwest Indian Ridge | reverse complement strand
TTGATGTCCGCATTATTCATGTATCATGTATCGTGTATCAGTTAAGCAGATGTTGACTTAAAAGTGTAATTCTGTTAATTTTGAGACTCAATTTTTATTGACCTCTCGGCGGTGTAGCTCAGTTGGTCAGAGCACGCGGCTCATATCCGCGGCGTCGCTGGTTCAAATCCAGCCACCGCCACCAGCCTTCGCTTCGAAACCTGTTGAGAAGAGAAGGCTGCCGCGACGTAGCCTGTTAGGCGAAGTCGGGCATAAAATTAATTAAGACAGTATCTTAGAGCTACGGCTTGGCGCGCCACTAAAATTATTGAGGTCGGACCTCGATAATTATCTGGGGAAAGCCTCCCATCATAAAAAATGTTGATAAAAAATGCCCCTGTTCGATAAGATTTAAATAATACTTAAAAGCGATTTCTTATTATCTATCTTTAATTAAAAGATTAACCCTTTTCATTCATCAGCAAGAAACTTGTTGCACAGTTAAGATAAGCTTATATTTTTACTTATTAGGAGAAACAGATGATTAGGATAATTAGAAATATAGTTTTCAAAAGACCTATTTTAGCTATATTTGATGTCACAAACCATAGCTTAGGATATCCTATGAGTTGTCCAAATTTACCTGACGGGAAACAGTCTTTTGTGCCTGTGTTTGGAAATGGAGAAAAATTTGAACAACCTATATATGTATATGAGTTGGCAGATTATATACATAAAATACTATATTCTCAATCATGGAATCATTTGATTGAAATCGGCGGCAAAGAAAAATTTAAATTCAATGAATTAATTAACAAACTGGCGTTTATTTCCAAAAATAATATTAAAATTATTCATCTACCAGTCAGTCCGTTTTTATTCTTTACAGGACTTTTTGAAAAAATAAATATATATCTCCCAATAACATCAGAACAAATTCTGCATATGGATTCAAACCTTGATGTAGATAATAAAAAAGCAATGGAAATTTGTGAAATAGAAATGGATATAATGGAAAATAATTTAATAAAGTATATTTAATTGTCATAGTAGTAAAAACCAAAAACAACTTATAGCTCATTATGCGGAAGTGTATCCTGGTAAGATAAATCACAAGCCATTTGATACCTGCTGGACACAAACCGGGGACGCTGTTGACATTCAGCGCAAAGAAAATCAAAATAAACAATATGAGCCGTTAAAAGGAGGTGCAGGCGATTGAAAGCCATCTGGATGAATGCAACACTGGCAGAAAGCAGTGAAACTATTGAGGTAGAAGGTAATCATTATTTTCCTCCTGATTCGCTTAACAAAGAACATTTTCAGTCAAGCAGTACACATACAGCCTGTCCGTGGAAGGGGGAAGCCAGCTATTACAGCTTGATTGTCAGCGGTGAAGAAAACACGGATGCTGCATGGTACTATCCTGAGCCGAAAGAAGCGGCAAAAAAGATCAAAAACTATGTTGCTTTTGGAAAAGGTGTGGAGGTTTTATAATCTTTTAAACAGTATTTTTGGTATTTGTCTGTTTTCCCCGGGGTTTTCTAACTATTTCAAAATGTCTGCCCGATAAATCCTTTCAGCTCCCTTTTTGGCGAAGTAAACAGACGATTCACGGCTCTACATCCCAATTCCAGTATTTTTTTGATCTTAACATCTCCTATCTTTTTAAGTATAATCCTATTTTCCGGCCTATGTTCGAGTTCACTATCAATCCGGCTTTGCCGTCGAATCTTTCCACTATGTTTCAACTTGTTTTTGATTCAAGGAGAAAGTGGAAAGTTACTTTTTCAGCATTTTGAGAAAAGTCTCATATTTCTCTTTGTGCCCTTCAGCAACAGACCATCTTTTTATATCCTTAATATTTATTTTTTGCGCTTTCGCCACCATGACGGCCTGCTCCAGGGACTGGGGGTCATTCCAGTGATAGTACGCTGCCAGTCTGTCTTTTACGCTGTCTGTTGAGGTAAGAAGCGTAAAACTTCCAAACCGCGTTTTGATTTTCTCTTTCTTTTTGACCCTCTCACTGCCAATTGACAGGGGAGGTGCGACAAACTCGATAAAATACGGACAGTCCTCCCGGACAAAATGGCGGGTACTTTCTCTTTTAAAACCTAACTCCTTCAATACCTCTGTAATATCTTTCAGTCTCGCATATGATACGAAATCAAGATCATATGAGACATACTTGTTCTCTGTATAAATTGAAACACATGCCCCGCCTACTAAAACCGCGTCTATATCCTTTTCATTCAGTTTATGACAGATAAGCGCTGCGAGTTCTTTTATTTTTATTTGTTTCCAGTTAATCTTCAAAGCGGTTTACCTGCTCTCCTCGGTCTTGTGCGCTTACTGTAGAATCTCTTTTTTTCAGTTTCTGGAACAAATTCATACGCCTTGGAAATTAATGCTTTTAATTCCTTTACAAAGGCATATCGGGGACTAAACGTATAGATCCGTACCCTGCCGACAAGTCTGCTGACAATGATTCCACCCTCTTCCAGCCTCTTTAACTGCTGCTGAAACTTATTTACCGGCTCGTCAAAAGTCTTCGCCAGTCCAAGCGCATAACTTTCGTTATAGACTGAAATCGTAAAGAATATTTTTTCAATTACCGGATTACCGAATAAACCCTCAAGCATACTTTCCCCATTACCATATTAATTGGCAATATAACCATAAATAATGGTACTAAATATTAACTGGTTATGTCAAGAAAGCAGGAAAGCGGGGACGGTAAAACATGTGCTGGCATTATCGAGTGTTTCAAACTTTGCATTCGCGCTCTCTGATATAATTACAGCTTCTTTGCGAAGCATTGACACCCCGTCTCTTGAAGTGACTCTTAATCAATGTTTTATACATTCAACAGCATACAAACCCCTGGCTATCTGCTATCATCAGTTGAAAGGTTGATTAAAATCTCAAACAATGGCATAATTGCCCTTATTTAACAACTGATATTTTTTAGTAATCCTTTAGTAACCATGAAATAAATATGAAAAAACTGATAGTTCCAGCCATAATTTGCTATTCACTATTCACTGTTTATAGTTCACTGTCTTTTGGTGCTGTACTGCTTGACAGAGTAGTTGCAACAGTAAATAACGAGGTTATAACCTGGAGCGAGCTTAGAAGGAAGATAGATCTTGACGGAGTTGAACTTTTAAAAGGCCTTACCGCTGAGGAACGCGAAAAAAAGATAAGGGAATTTGAAAGAGCTTTTCTTAACGGTATGGTAGATTTAAGCCTGCAGTTGCAGGAAGCTTTTAAAACAGGTCTTAGCGTTAGTGAGTCAGAAGCTGATAACGCTATTGCTGATATCAAGGCCAAATATAATTTAACAGAGGAAAACCTGGCTGAAACCCTGGAATCTGAAGGCCTTACTCTTAATGAATATAGGACAAGGCTTAAAGAACAGATATTGCTTTCAAAGGTTGTAAAATATGAGGTTAATAACAGCATAGTGATTTCGGATGACGAGATAAAAGGATATTATGAACTGAACAAGGGGAAATTCAGAGGTAAGGAGAGAGTCAGGATCAGCCAGATATTCTTTCCGGGAGATGTAAACAGTGTAACGCAAAAAACTGAAATTGATAAAAAAGCCGAGAACATAATAAAGAGAATAGAAAAAGGAGAAGATTTCGGTAAAATTGCAAAAGAGATCTCAAGCGATACCAATAATGAATATGTCGGTGACCTTGGATATGTGAGCCGCGGCAGTGTTCTAAAAGAGATTGAGGAGGTTGCCTTTAAATTAGAAATTGGAGAAGTAAGCATCCCTTTCTGGGAGCCTGCGGGGCTTCATATAATAAAACTGGAAGACAGGATGGAAGGCAGTGACGTAGATGAAGTCAGAAATGAGATCAAGGAAATTCTTTTTGATGAGATGTTTAAAATAAAATATGATGACTGGGTAAAGACTCTTCGAGAAAGAGCGTATATAGAGATAAACCTATAAGATCGCTTGATTGCACAGATTTACCCCGTTAGACAGTAAACATCTAAACAGGGTAAAAGACATAGATTAAACAGATAGAAACAAGTTTAATAAATATTAAACCAGGGGTGAAAATATGCTTCGAGATAATGTAAAGATGGGGCTTACCTTTGATGATGTGCTTTTAATGCCTGCAAAGTCTAATGTTTTGCCAAGGGATGTGGATATAAGTACGCGTCTTACAAAGAATATAAAGATAAATATCCCTCTTCTTAGTGCAGCTATGGATACGGTTACAGATGCTAACCTTGCTATTGCCATGGCAAGAGAAGGCGGCATAGGAATTATTCACCGCGCCATGGATTCGGAAATTCAGGCTGCTGAGGTAGACAGGGTGAAAAAATCAGAAAGCGGTATGATAGTAGATCCTATTACATTACAGCCTGACGCCAGGCTTTCCAGCGCACTTGCTCTTATGAAAAAATACAGGATTTCAGGGGTTCCTATCACAAAAGGCAACAGACTTATAGGCATACTGACTAACAGGGATCTCAGATTTGAGATCAATATGCAGAGAAAGGTAACAGAGGTGATGACTAAAAAAGGTCTTGTGACAGCTCCTGTCGGCACTACTCTGGACAAGGCTCAAAAAATACTTCATAAACACAGGATTGAAAAGCTTCCTATTGTGAGCAGGAACTTTAATCTTATAGGACTTATAACAATAAAAGATATTGAAAAGAGGAGAAAATATCCAGGGTCATGCAAGGATAAACTTGGCAGACTTAGAGTTGGTGCTGCAATCGGAATAGGAGAAGAAGCGTTCTCAAGGGCGGAACTTCTTTCAAATGCCGGGGTGGATGTGCTTGTTGTAGATACGGCTCATGGACATTCAGGCGCCGTTATATCAACTGTAAAGAAACTAAGAAAAAAATTCCCCGGGCTGGGAATCATTGCCGGTAATGTAGCTACTGCACAGGCAACCAAAGAACTTATATCTGCCGGAGTCAGCGCAGTAAAAGTTGGTGTGGGACCTGGTTCCATCTGTACAACAAGGATTGTTGCCGGTGCCGGTGTTCCACAGCTTACCGCAATAAAGGAGTGCTCGAAAGCCGCTGATTCTGCCCGAATACCTATCATTGCTGACGGGGGCATCAAGTTTTCAGGAGATGTTGCAAAGGCAATTGCTGCTGGAGCAAGTTCTGTTATGATAGGCGGTCTTTTTGCGGGCACAGATGAAAGTCCCGGAGAAATGGTGCTCTTCCAGGGAAGAAGCTACAAAGTTTACAGAGGAATGGGTTCTATTGGTGCTATGGAATCAGGTGCCAGGGACAGATATTCACAGGAGGGCATAGAGAGTAAAAAACTTGTGCCTGAGGGGGTTGAGGGACGGGTCCCTAATAAAGGACCTCTTTCTGCAAATGTTCATCAGCTTATCGGTGGTCTAAGGTCTGGAATGGGTTACTGCGGGTGTAAAAACATAGAGGAACTTCGTAAAAAGGCACAATTTATAAGGATAACACCTTCCGGCCTGAGAGAAAGCCATGTCCATGATGTCATAATCACTAAAGAGGCCCCGAATTACAGGCTTGATTGGTGATAAAAACATAGGATTCAAGGGGCCAAGGGCTCTAGTGCATAGGGAAATGAAAACGCAAAGAGAAAAAAGCAAAATTAAGGAATTAAATAATATTTCTAAAATATTGATTTTTTATTCTTAATTTATTTCTCACTGGGATCCTTAAATCCTGGAACCCTCAGTCACTTTTTTAATAATTATGAATAAAGAAAAGATTTTAGTCCTTGATTTCGGTTCTCAATATTCCCAGCTTATTGCAAGAAGGGTCAGAGAAAATAAGGTCTATTCTGAAATATTTCCTTTTAATGCAAGTCTCAGGAAAATTAAAGAATTTGCTCCAAAAGGGATAATACTGTCAGGCGGGCCTTTCAGTGTATATGACAAAAAAGCACCTTTTCCTGATATGGAGATATTTGAACTCGGAGTTCCTGTGCTTGGTATATGTTATGGAATGCAGCTGATGGCATATTGTCTTGACGGGAAAGTTTCAAGAGCAAAGAAAAGAGAATATGGCAGAGCAGAACTGTTTACCGATGATACAACAGACCTTTTTAAAGGTATAAGTCATAAAATCCGAAATCCGAAATCCGAAATCCGAAATAAAAAACCTGTCTCTCGTCCCTCATCCCTCAGTACGGTAGTCTGGATGAGTCACGGTGACAGGATCAGAAAAGCTCCTCCGGGTTTTAAACGAATGGCGCATACAGGAAATTCCCCAATTGCTGCAATGGCCGATAAAAAGAGAAGACTGTTTGCCTTACAATTTCACCCTGAGGTTGTACATACTGAGGAAGGCTCTAAAATCCTGAAAAATTTTCTGTTTAATATATGTAAATGCAGGCCGGAATGGACAATGAAATCCTTCATAGATACAACTTCAAAAGAGATCAGAGAAAAGACTGGCAAAGATAAAGTTGTTTGTGCAATAAGCGGCGGTGTTGATTCCGCTGTTACAGCCGTGTTGATGCACAAGGCAATAAAGAAACAGCTTACCTGCATATTTGTTGACAACGGTGTTTTAAGAAAGGGTGAGGCAAAAAAAGTAGAGAGCACTTTAAGAAGACATTTCCATATGAAGATTTTATGTGTGGATGCCTCACGGAGGTTTTTAAGGAAATTAAAAGGAGTTACTGATCCTGAAAAGAAAAGAAAACTTATCGGCAATGAATTCATACATGTTTTTGAAGAAGAGGCAAAAAAAATAAAAGGGGCCAGGTATCTTGCACAGGGCACATTATATCCTGATGTCATTGAGAGCACATCGTTCAAGGGGCCCTCGGCTATGATAAAGAGTCATCATAATGTAGGCGGGCTTTTAAAGAATATGAAGCTTCAACTGATAGAGCCTCTCAGAGAGCTTTTTAAGGATGAGGTTAGAGTTTTAGGAAGAGAGATGGGTATGCCTGAGGGGATTATTAACAGGCATCCTTTTCCAGGACCCGGTCTTGCAATAAGAATTATCGATGAGGTGACACCTGATAGGGTTGAGATTCTCCGTAAGGCTGATGCGATTGTACTTGAAGAGATAAAAAGATCAGGTCTTTATAATGAGCTCTGGCAGGCATTTGCAGTGCTCCTCCCAATAAAAACCGTGGGTGTGATGGGCGATGAGCGAACATATGAAAATGTTGTGGCTGTAAGAGCGGTTAAAAGCCTTGACGGTATGACAGCAGACTGGGCGAAACTTCCTTATGAAGTTCTGGAGATCATTTCAAACAGAATAATTAATGAGGTAAAAGGCGTTAACAGAGTTGTTTTTGATATAAGTTCAAAACCACCCGGCACTATTGAGTGGGAATAGGCAGATTAAAGAAAATATTTCAGTGAAATGCAGGAAAGACTACAAAAGATACTATCAAGATATGGCATTGCCTCCAGGAGGAAAGCTGAAGAGTTGATACTCGAAGGTCTTGTGAAGGTAAACGGGGCGGTTGCCACACTTGGTATGAAGGCAGACCCTGTCAAGGATCATGTAAAGGTCAGAGGAAAGCTCATAAGAGGGTCCACCCAGATGGCCTATCTGATACTTAACAAACCCGATAAATGTATTACATCAATGCACGATCCTGAGGGAAGACAGACTGTTAAGGATTTTATAAAAGGGGTTAAAATCAAGGTCTTTCCTGTGGGCAGGCTTGACTATAATTCTGAAGGGCTGCTTATTTTGACCAATGACGGTGAACTTGCAAACGCATTACTTCATCCCAAGAAAAAGGTTAACAAGACGTATCTTGTTAAAATAAATGGTTTTCTTGAAGACGAAGATATTCTGAAACTGGAACACGGCATAAAGCTTGAGGACGGGAAGACCGCTCCTGCAAAAATAAGAAAAGTGAGAAAACTTGAAGCTAATTCGTGGATCGAAATAACAATTTATGAAGGCAGGAAAAGGCAGATACGAAGAATGTTTGAGAGGATCGGGCATTCTGTTATAAGGTTAAAACGGATCAGGATCAATGGTATTGAACTTGGCAAGCTTCAGCCGGGAGCTTTGCGTTATCTTACCAAAGAGGAAGTCGGGAAGTTAAAAAAAGAAGCATTAAACTAATATTATGAGAACACATCTATGCGGTGATATCCGGGAAACTGATATAGGGACTACTGTATCTGTAACCGGCTGGACTAACAAGTGGCGTGACCACGGGGGTGTTGTATTCATTGACCTGAGGGATAGAAGCGGTATTGTCCAGGCAGTGTTTAACCCTGAGATAAGCTCTGATATTCACAAGCTTGCGCATAAGATAAGGAATGAATTTGTGATTCAGGTGAAAGGTGAAGTAAGAAAAAGACCTGATGGCACTGAAAACCTTTCAATGCCTTCCGGACAGATCGAAGTGATCGCAAAAGAACTTAAAATAATCAATGAGTGCAAGCCTCTTCCGTTTATGATTGAAGACGATGCCGATGCCTCTGAATTTCTAAGGCTCAAATACAGATATCTTGACCTTAGAAGGCCTGTGGTCCAGAAGAATTTAATTCTTAGACATAAGACGACAAAATCTGTACGTGAATACCTGGACTCAAAGGAATTTCTGGAAGTAGAAACCCCTATGCTTACAAAAAGCACTCCTGAGGGGGCAAGGGATTACCTTGTACCCAGCAGGGTGAACCCGGGGCATTTCTATGCCCTTCCACAGTCGCCCCAGATCTTCAAACAAATACTAATGGTATCAGGCCTTGAGAGATATTATTCTATTGTAAAGTGTTTCAGGGATGAGGACCTGAGGGCAGACAGACAGCCTGAATTCACCCAGGTTGACCTGGAGATGTCTTTTGTAAAGACAGATGATGTGATGAAAATTATAGAAGGGATGCTGAAAAAGATTTTCAGTAATGTGCTTGGCACAGAACTGAAAGAACCTTTTATCAGGCTTTCATATGACGAGGCTATTGAGAGGTTTGGCACTGACAAACCTGATCTGAGATTTTCACTCGAACTTAAAGATATGAGCAGTATTGTAAAGGATTCTTCTTTTAAGGTTTTTCTTGATGCTCTTTCAAAAGGCGGTTTGGTTAAAGGTATAAACGCAAAAGGCCTGGCAGGCTACTCAAGAAAAGAACTGGATGATCTTACAAAAGAGGTCCAGTCATTTGGTGCAAAAGGGCTTGCATGGATAAAAATAAAAAATGGTTTTGATTCTCCAATAGCAAAATTTTTCCCTGAGCCTACATTAAAGAAAATTGCAGAGACACTCGAGTCTGAAGAAGGCGATTTGCTGCTTTTTGTTGCTGATACAAAGCAGGTTGCAAATGATACTCTTTCAAGGCTTAGGAACGAACTGGGGAAAAGACTGAATCTGATAGAAAAAGATGTATATAAATTTGTGTGGATAACAGACTACCCTCTCTTTGAATGGAATGAAGACGAGAGGAGATATGAGGCAATGCATCATCCCTTTACCAGCCCGACGGAAGAAGACATCAAGAAATTCTTTTCAATAGATAAATCCGAAATCCAAAATCCCGTAAAGGGACGTTGTCCCAACGGGACTCTACGTCCGAAATCTGAAATTTCTTTATTAAGGGCCCAGGCCTATGACATTGTGTTAAACGGATATGAAATAGGAGGCGGAAGTATACGTATACATAAAAGGGATGTTCAAAATAAGATGTTTGAGATGCTGAAGATTAGTCCTGAAGAAGCAGACAAAAAATTCGGTTTTCTCCTTGAGGCGCTTGAATACGGCGCCCCTCCTCACGGCGGGATCGCACTTGGTCTTGACAGATTAGTAATGATCCTTGCCGGGGCACAGTCAATCAGGGATGTTATTGCATTTCCAAAGACACAGAAAGCGGTATGCCCGCTGAGCAATGCACCTTCATTAGTTGATGAAAAACAGCTTAAAGAGCTTAGTATAAAGCTTGATGTAGAGGAGGATTGATTTTATAAATGTGGGCGTTCCGCCCCATACCCCTGACTGGGGTTGCGCACCCCAGACCCGCAGAAATACTTAAATATTTTTTATGGGTGTTTCACCCCATACCCCGACCTACTTTCTTTACCTCTAAAGAAAGTAGGCAAAGAAACGTGCCCCTCGAAAATTTCCGGGCGGTTTGCTCGGTCAGCCTTCAGTAAATTAATTCAAACTCGTCGAATCGACTCAAACACGAATTAATTTTTACCCTACGGCTTCCCTTACTCACCTGAAACTTTCGCATGGGGGAAATAAAAAATAAAAAATGATCAATGATAAATGCTTCTGATGTCCTCGCATTACCTTGCAGATCTAAGACAATCTAACTGGTTCTAACGCAGACATCTCTGATGCTCAACCTGTATGGTGTTTCAAGCAATAAATATAATTTGCAAATCTCAAGCTAATCAAATTCAAAAAGGGTTTTGCGGTTGAGCATTCAAGAGCGTGTTGTTAGGCCTTATTTAGAACCTGATACCATCCTTTACGCAGTCTTGAAAAAATCGCTTCGTCTGTATGAGCACAAAAACATGCCCCTTTGTTTGTATGATTTATGCAATGATCGGACGGATAAATTAACTGAACATCCTGTGCTAACTCAGGCTCGTTTTCGATTAATTTTCTAATATCTGATGTCTTTAATTCTCTTCCCTGATGACGTAGCATGAGGTTTCGCAATTTATCGTGGTATCTTGCGGATGTTGCTGACCATCCGTTTATATTTTTGTTTTTCGTGCTTTTGTTATTCTTTGAAGCTTTAAAGTTGACACTCTTCCGAGCCGCCTCAATGCTACTAGTCCAAAGGCTGAGCTCCCATTCTGGTAGAGGTATGCCATTTGCTTTCTTTTGAGCAGCTTCTACTAATGCTTGATAATCTTTAATATCGTCTATTGATGTCCACTTCAAATGACCGCAATCTGGGAGATGGCTAATAACAATCGAGTCAAAAGGACAATGAGGAGGCAGTGAAATGGCATTAACACACAAAAGATATTTTAAGTAAAGATTAAGGGCTTTCTGGGAGATTCCTATTCTAAATCGACCTTTCTTCAGGCAATGAGAGAATCTTGTACTCAACTCGCTTGATAATTCGCTGATGTTGAATAGATGCGCCTCATCGGATACTGGGGAGCTATATGCCCTTGAAATATCGTCCAGCTTTTTCCTGAGAGCATTGCGGACTCTATTTTTATCTGCCTCGCATGCGGATTCAATATAAGTATTCGATCTCCCAAGAGCTCCATTTACCGACATAGTAAGAAACTCATTCTTGAGAAATTTGATTTTTTGTGATTTCATTTCTTTGTGCCTAATGACATGGTGACTGACGAGTGCCTGAATGATGTTAGCGTGCTAAAAGAACATTTTGCACACATAAAAACAATCAAAATCAAAAAGAGCACTGCTGGCACTCGTTCAAGTCCACTAAATTGTTATCTATCTTTATTATGCTACCCTTACTAAATTAAAGAACATCCTTGAAACTTTTCATGCTGTCTTCGAGCTTCATTTTTTTTATTGATTGCATAGCTGTATCAATTACCAACATGATGACATCGTGGTTCATTGGGTTTCCAGAAACATCTGCAACAGTAATTCCCAATTTAGAGAGTAGAGAAGTTCCTTTAAAATTAATATCTTTTGTTAATAATTCTTTGCAAGATGAATACTCCAATTCAGCATCGTTTAAATTTTTGTAAAAATCGTTTTCTATGCCTTTCTTTTTATCTTCAGGCCAATGATCAAAATATGCTGTGACAACAGGCTCAACAATCAAAGGCCCCAGATTTTTTTGAAGAATAGTCCTTTTCTTCTGTTCTAAAATTGAATGAGTGTATCTCATTGCTAAATGAGAGTAGAAATATAAAAATTCGAAGCATACATAAATTGAGATGGTTAGTTTATCTTCATCTGAATTAGGATTAAAGTGAGGTTTCAGTTTTTCACTGGACACAAATGCATTTTCAAATAATGTCTTAGCAAGATCAATGATTTTATTTTGTGTTGCTATATCGTCAATAATCTGACCTGACTTCTGATTACCAAACAGTTTAGAAAAGAAACCCATTACTTACTCCTTCATTCAGATAACATTGGCATCACCGCGTCGCCGAAGGCAATCCAGTGCATGTATTTGTTTTGTGATTAGTTCGGAATTAAAATAACTTCCCCAAAATAGTCTTTGAAAAAAATGTAATCGATGTCTTCGTATTCATTTTTAATATCCGTCAGTTCTTCTTTGTAATCTTCGGTTGTCATTAAAGTTGAAGTACCAAGTCTACGTGTATAAATTGCTAACATTTTGAAATCACATGAAAAATGAATTTTTGTATTCTCTAATTGTTTGATAACCCTTCTATTTTTATCTTCTATCTTAGTTTTTAAATTATTTCTGAACATTGTCTTCCACCAAGAAGGTAGCATCGCATTTCCAATAGGTTTTCCAGAAATTGGCTTAGGTTTGTTCTCCATTCTAACAGTTTTTATTTCTATTGCATATTTTTTATCAAAACGATGTGCTGAAAAATCAGCAACAGAGATTTTACCACATTCATGCTTTATGGATTTTGGAAGTTTTTTAATATCTGAAAATTTGTTTTTTGAAAGATCTACAACCAGGATAGGTTCAGCTAAAATATCATGGACCTTTTCTGGATCAACTGAAAGGAGATCTTTTGAAAATCCAAAAATATTTTTAAAGTCTTCTTCAGTTATACCTAAAATTTCACGAGACTGGATTAAATGTGACTCCAGATATTTTAGCTTTTCAGTATCATTTTTTAATAAAGCCTCAATAAGATCATTGTTATTCAGATCTGCTTCTGGCTGTTTCGAAATCCAGTCAATGTAAGGCGTAAAAAGCTTTGCAGTGAATGGAAATTTATCAAGATAAGAAAAGATCGATTTAAATTCCATTTTTTCCTCAAATAACTCTCGTATTAAATCCTTTTCCCATCATAAAAAAAATGCAGGTTTATGCTGTCAAGTGCAAGGGATATTTTTTTGCCGGTTTCCTCATGAAAATCAGGTGGGGCTTTGGCAATGATACGGTTACTGCCTGACAGCAGGTAAACAATTGCTTCTGAGCCAATATGTTCAATAAGTTCAATTTCGCCTGTGATCATGCCTTCCCC
>VAPB010046206.1_pt1 | contig 13074 bp, 24 predicted proteins | sample 3395101 | NCBI WGS metagenome assembly VAPB01 (sample SAMN08290433, study PRJNA428436) | hydrothermal vent metagenome | isolation source: Deep-sea hydrothermal vent chimney | place: Indian Ocean: Southwest Indian Ridge | reverse complement strand
TTGTTAGGTACCAACTCTCTATTTTTCGCGCTGTCTTTTTAGGTACTGCTAAAGAGTTGGATTTTTGTTTTGCCGAAGTTCTGAGTTAGAACTAAGAACTAAGGACTTCGGAGTTAAGCGCGCTCCGCGCCGCTAAAATTATTTGTAACTTAGTGAGTTGAGTTTTCATTTTGTTTGCCTACGTTTTGTAGTAAATTTTTTGCGTGGTTTATTGCTATATCGGGTAGGTCTGAGTCTCTTACATTTGTGTTTGGGTTGTTTAGTATCGCCATTAAAGCGTCTGCCGCTATTTCTAATGTTGGTACGTAGTTACTTTGCATTTACTAATCCTATTACGTTGGGTTTTAATATGGTATTTTTTAGAGTTTCTTCAGTGTTTTTGAAGTCTATTTGTATACCTTGTACTGTTTTATTGTCCAACTTGCAGGTTTTCATTTCTAGTCTATTTATTGTACACATTCTAGAGAATTTAGTCGGGGATATGAATTTAGCTTGTTGTAAATATGCATATGCCGAACTTAACTCTTCTCGTGTAATAGTGACTGTAGAATCACTACATGCTGTCCATCGTTTTATTGCTTTTTCAAATTCTATATAAGAGTTGTCTGGTGATAGTGGTGCTTTTTCTCTTATGTATTGTATAAAGTAATTTAGGTTTCCATTTCGTATTGCTTGGAAGAATGCATCGTGGCTTGTCATGCCAGCTAATATCATCTGTTTTTTAGCTTTGTTATCTAGTACTTTATTTACCTTACTAGTGTCTACTTTGAATTCTTGTAAATAAGTTGCAAAGTTTCCTAACTCATTTTTTATTTGCGCTACGTCCATTTGTGACAAGGATATCATTTTCTCTTGCGCTGGTGGTACATTAAACCGTCTGTCGTTTGAATCCATTGGTATTGGATCGGCATGGTTTGATGCTATTATTATGTTGTTATACACCTGACGTTGTACTGGGTTCCGTCTCATACCTCGTATAGTTATATTGTTTTCAGTTACGAGGTTTTTTATTTTGTTCATTAATACTGAGGCACCTTTACTGTCCCCAACATTAAATTCATCAATCCATAGGATTAATGACGTTTCTAGGTATTGGTTAAACTGGTCCGAGAGGTTGTCTATTATCAGTTCGTTCACGTACTTGTCCCCCAGTAATGGTTTTATTATTTTGTCAAATAATACTCCCTTCCCGGTACCTGTACGACCATGAAATATAAACCCCGTACCTGACTTTTTTCTATATTTAAAGATGTAGGCGAGCCAGTTTAAGAAATGCTCTTTTGAAGCATTATCATCCCCACAAACACTTGTTAGTATTTTGTCTATGGTTGGGGGGATGCCAATATTTGGTATACCTTCCTGTTGCATATACACGGAAGGTGAGAATTTATTTACCCATTTATTTGGGAAATCTATTACTTTGTTTGTCGTAGGGTCAAATACTAAATCCCAATCTTCTATGAAGTCTGGCATAGTTTTGCCAAATTGAGCTAGGAAGTGTCCAATCCGCTGAGTACTAGATACTGGGTAAATATCTACTTTGTTTTTTCCGGGCTCATATGTACCATTCCAATATGTGTCGGAGTGCAGGTCTCTAAATACTACGGGCACAGTACTAGGTTTCGGAGTTTGCGGATTTACTTGTGCTTTTAGGTTCCTCCAGTATTCTGGTGCAATATCTTTGAGGAGTACTGGTGGTTCTCCCTTGAAGTTGTATACAATATCTGGCTTATCATCTGGGTAATAATAGGCCCAGCTATCCCCGCCATTTAGGTTGATATATGTGAATCCCCGTTCTGTTTTAACCCCTGTTACGATTACTTCATCTGGGTTAGATAGTATTTCATCTTGTCCTATGTATTTATATTTTGGGGATTTTTTCTTTAGGCCTTTAGCTGTTCGTAGCTGATCTACTTTTGTTTTTGTTTTTTCCCTGTTTGTTGCAGCGTTTGCATTAAATGTAATGGGGGATTGTTTTCTTGATTTAGTTACTAATTTTAATCGTTGCCCTTGTATTGGGTCTTTGAAGTTGGTGCATATAGGATCAGCGATAAATAATAATTTATCATTTTGGCAAGTTGATATATCTAGTGGGTATTTTATAGATAAGGAATTAGATGCTAGTTCTATACGTGTATCTAATACCGGGCTGTCGAAGTTTTGTTGTATTAACCACTCTTTTATTAGTAATGGTGATACTGTTTTTTCGAGCATCATAAAAATATGCCCACGTATACCTGCTTTACTTTTTATACCCGCTGAACTACTGTCTTGAAATATGTAGCTTACGTCACTTAAATCTGGGCTAAGAGATGCTAAGAATTCATCTATAGAATTGAATCCATCCTCAAAATCTAGGTCCAACATTATCCATTGTGTGTGGAAATCCGCTACGGTCTTACCTGCTCGGGACTGGTTACTAAGTGGCTGGGTTAATAGGCCTTTTATTGCTGTGTGGCCTAGTTTAGAGTGTTTTTCAATAATTGGGAATAGTTCTTCCACAGTTTGTACTGATTCTGAAAAACTATCAAAGTTTTTTACAAATGGGTAGGGTTTTGTTTCAAATCCGTCTGGGGTTTTTGTGAACTCTTTTGAGATCGCGACGTTTCCTGCCGCTTTTAGAAAGTCAAACCGCATTTACTTACTCCGGGGGTATTGGGCTGAGGAATTTCAGCCCAAGTTTTTAGTTTATTCTTATTATCTGTGGGACTGCTTAATTATTGTCCATTCTAATTACTGATCCCCACGGTGCTTCTGTTCGTTCTGAGGTACTTACCCATAGAGTAGGGTATGAAGGTTGTGGTCCAAAGTCGTTGCAGTACATATCTGTTAAGTATACTAAGCATTCTGGCGGTTCCATTAAGTGTTTATCTACATATTCAAATACTGGGGAGAATGCTGTACCGCCCCCACCGTGTTTGTGGAGCTTAACAGGAAATTCATCGGGTGTAAACTCCTCTGTGTGTGCTACTCGCGTATCACAATATACAACTGTTACTTTAGAAGGGTTTGCATTCTCTAATATTGAATTTAGTTCCGAGGAAAACTGAATTAATTCTTCTTTTGTTATACTTCCTGATGTATCTACAGCTACTACCATTTCTCCTAGTGTTTCACTGTGTAGTGATGGTAGGTAGATGTCTTCACCTATGAAGCGGCGGTTTGGTCGCATCCACGTGTAGTCATCTTTACCGAAAGATCCCATGTAGTTTTGGAGTTGTTCTCTCCAATCTACTTTTGGTTCGTTCATATCGTCTATTAACTCAGCGATTGATCCTGGCAATTTACCCATCATTTTAGCTGCTTTAGCTGCTTGGTTAGCTGCTATTTTCCATTCATTTTCTTGCTCAGTTCTATCTGCTTTGGATTTACCGCCTGGGTTGTCCCGTATTTCTCCGGGTGGTTTGTTCCCTTTTCCTTCTCCTTGACCGTCTCCTTGACCGTCTCCTTGACCGTCTCCTTGACCGTCTCCTTGACCGTCTCCTTGACCGTCTCCTTCTCCTTCTCCTTCTCCTTCTCCTTCTCCTTCTCCTTGGCCGCCTCCTGGGCTATCTTGTTTGGGTTGCTCGAGTAAGTAAGCGTATATATCTTCTGCTGATTTATTACGGTGTATTGTGTCTTTGTCAATACCATCCGGTAGTAAGAAGTTACTATCTACTAATATTGGTGTTACTGCTTTTGTAGCTGCTTGGTTCCACATATCTTCGGTTCTTTCCCCGCGACGTACGTGGTGGCATAGTGCGCAGTGCATTACTAATTTAGCTACTAAGGTTTTACATTCAGACATTGTGATGCTGTCTATGTATTTTGGGTTATAGCCGAGTGTAGTGCCATCTGTCCACATGTTCTCGCATTTGGGGTCTTCCGCTAGTTTAATTTTTAAACTTAGTGCCCCAAAAAATGGGTGGTCTAGTATTAGTGATGTTCTTGCTTGCATTAGTTTTTGGTTGATTTTTTTAGCCATGGTGTTCTCCTTTAGGTAATTTCTGCTTCGGGTTTATATGTTTTGTATTGTTTGTTAGCTTCTGCTAGTGCATGCATCCGTAGTTCCGGTCGTTTTCGTGATATTTCTCTGGAAACTGTGGTTTCAAAGTCTGTTTTATTAAAGGTGTATCCGTACGAGGAGTTGCCTGCTTTCATTATTCTTTGTATATTATCTAGGGTTGGTGTTTCCTGCTTTAGGATTTCATATAATTCGTGGGCATTTAAGTCTGTATTGTCTGTCCAGTTCCGTCTATTTCTCCTTTGGTCATCTTGCTCGGTTAGACTGCCATTTATTAGTCTGAACAACGGTCTTGCTCTCTTTTTGAATCTCGATATATGTTTCCGTAGGGTTGAGGTAGCTAGTTTTTTCTCCTCCTCCGTATAAGGTACTCTTGGGGCTGGGTAATTAATAACTTCTTGTGTAGCTGTATTAAACATTAGTCCCGCTCTTATTGGGTAACCGTTTACTGTCCATTGCCCGTCAATTTTATAATACTTCATTCCTGTGGGTAATATTTGTTGCTTTTCTAGAGGTCCACACATTTCTAGCATGTAGTCTGTTTTGAAATATATTCTATTCTTTGTCAGTTCGAAGTAACCACATTCTATAACTTCTTTATCCTCTATACTATATCTAAATTTTAAGTTATAGTCGTAGTTGTATGGGTTGTATAGCTCTGATGTAATTTCCATATCTGTTGCAAATTTATCTAGTAGTTCTTTGTAGTCTTTTAATTCCATAATTTCTTACCCTGTTAATTTGCGTATTAGTATTTGTTTGTTTGCTTCTTGTATTGTGCTTTCAAATTTTTGTGCTAAATGTATTTTTACTGCTCTTTTTTGTTTCGTTACTGCTTGTAGATATTGGGGTGGTATAAATACTTCTAGTTCAGGCCAGGTGTTTAGTAGTTGTTTTACACTTTTACACTTAAATATTATTTCTTGGGCTAGTAAATGTACTTGGTTGTTTACTTTAAGCTTTGCTATTTTTTTGTCCACTCTAGTCATTAGTTTAATCCACAGGTCTAATAATTCGTCACTATCTAGTTTTAATGTATTGTGGATCCTGGTTGTATTTGGGTTATAGTTATTTATTGTGTGGCAGTGGGGTAAGTATATAGTTTTTTCTAATTTTATGTTTATATATCCCGCCGCTGTACCCTGTCGTTGGTAGTCTGATCTATATATTTCGGGTATCTGTATGGTAATGCTGTGTACTGCGGTTAATAGTTCCTCCTTCGTATAACCTAATATTGTTGGTAAGCTAAGTATGGTTTGATTTTTTATTATGTCTTTTACAATTAGGCGCTGGATTTCTTTAGATTCTTTTATTTCTCGGTTTATTAAATTGTGAGCCGCGTAATTAGGAGTTCGGGGGAATAACCCCCCGATATTGTGTAATATTACCCGTCGTTTATTGTGATTTAGTAATTTACTCTCCATTTGTTTTATGCCGCGTTACGTAGTATTTTAGAGTTTTTATCCGCCCATGCTCCAAATCCTGGTGTAGTAGCGATGTTTGCATCACGTTGGATGGCATCTCTCATTAGGATTACTTGGAATTCGGTTGGTACTCGTGCTGCGTATTCAACTAAGTTATCAAAATTAGTTTCTGATGCTCGGTTGGCTAATGCTCCCATTAAAGCAAATAATGTTGCCGGATCTTCTGGAACTTTTGCTTTCTTTGGGTTCATTAATACTGCGTCTGGGTTGGGTAAGCTTTTCCATACTCGTAGGAATGCTAAAAACTCTCCAGCTACTCCCTCCCCAACAATTCCTTTAGCGCGTTCAAATTCCATCTTGCCATCAAAGGTCATCTTAGATGTAATTTCCCAAGATCGTGGTGTAGGGAATGCTACAGCGTCTGATTGTGGGTCAAAGTCATGTAAGAATGAGGGTTTGAATCGTAAGAAGGATGTAATTTCTGGTTTGATATTACCCATGTTTTCGTCATTCGCCCATTCAATCCAATCATCAAAACTGACTTCCATGTCGATATGATAAAAACGATTGGCCAGAGGGGTAGGCATTCTTGTTGTGACGCCGCGGTCTGTCATTCGATTGCCCGCTGCGATTATGTGCCATCCTTCTGGGAGTACGTACTCACCGATTCGTCGGTCCAAAATTAGTTGAAATAAAGCGCCCTGTACTTGTTTTGGTGCTGAGGTTAATTCATCTAAGAATAAGATTCCTTCACCTTTGTCATTCGGGTCAGGTAAGAAGTCTGGGATAGCTGTCATTGCTTTGTTGGCTTCTTTGTCCACCCAGGGTAGGCCCCGTAAATCTACAGGATCTAATAAGATAGTTCGAATATCGTTCAAGCCAATTTTCTTTTTTGCAGCGTACTGAGCTACTACGTTTGATTTACCAATTCCTGGTGGTCCCCAGATCATTACTGGTTGTTTTGCGTTGAATGAGGCTTCTAATTCTTCGGCCATTTGTGATGAATGCATGTTATTTCCCTTTTTAGTTAATTAATTTTTTGTTGGTTACTGTTGATTAATGTTGCGTTTCTTTTTTAGTTTTTTCTTCCGTATTAAATTCGTCTACTTTAAATACGCCAGATGTTTCACCGTTTTTTATCATTTCTTCAATTTTAGGTCCCAATATTTCCATTGTGGCTTCATTGAGGTCGTGGGCTTGTTTTGCGTGCAGAGCTAAACCAATTACTAAGTGGTATGCAAATAGTGTGATTAGTGCCGAGACCGGGCCTGCTTCAAAGTATACTGCTACTGGTAATACGAAGGCTAGTATTTTTAAAAGCCAGTAACTTTTCATGATGTAGCTTGTGAGTGGTCCAATTATTTTTTCCATCGTTTATTCCTTAAGTATTTTGTTTATTATCTTGTATGGTAGGTTCTATTTTTTCTTTAGTTCTTTTATTTTGAGTTTGTTTGAGAATTTATCCAGTCGTATTTTTCTCCTAGTTGTTAGAGTTATGTTGTATCTATTTCCGTATTTATTATCATTTATAAATATTGGTATCTGGTTTATATTGAACATTTCAACTCCTTATAATAGGGTGCTGTACTTGTTTAGTAACTGGAAGGAGTTAAACCAGTATACGATCATGGCTAATCGTAGGGCAACAAGTACAGCGTAGCTTTTTAATCGGTTTCGTAGTTATCCCGATAATTTAATTCATCTTGAAATATAGATCTCAAGTCTTCACTTATGTGTGCTTGCGTTAATAATATTGCGTTTATGTGGTTTGAGTGTAGTTTCTTTAGGGCTACTCTTTTTACCGGGTCTTTGCCAGATAGTCCTCTTGTGCCCCACTTTACGTTATCTCTATATTTTTTGTGGGTGTCCAGTTTTAATTGCGTCCATTTCTTTTCTGATGTCATCTAAGGTTACGGGGTATCCGCCTCTGGTGTCTGTGTTTACGTTTATATACCTTGGGTCTTGTATATTTCGTCCTTTGTGGTGTATATGCCCGTGTAAATTTACTTCCCACCTAAAGCATAATTCATTTGGGTGGATTGGTACGTGGGTCATTATCATTTCATATTTTTTGAGTGCCCCGTGGATACTATTAAAATATGGTTTATAGTCTTCTATTTTTAAGCCCCTACCTTCACAGTCGTGATTACCAAGGACTAAGTTCTTAGTACCATTCATGTAATTAAGCCAGTCTAGCCCTGCTTTAGTCCAGGCTACGTCGCCTAGTATCCATACTATATCTTTAGGGTTAACCATGCTATTCCAGTTATTTACAAGCCATTGGTCTACGTCGCCTACGTCTACCCAGCTTTTATTGTGGGCTTCATTTCTAAATTTCATTAGTCCTATGTGATCTAGGTGTAGGTCACTTGTAAAAAGTATTTTTTGTGCACTCATTTTATTTCTTCTCGAGTGTTGAGTCTACTATTCGTTGTGTTAGTTCTTGTAGGGCTGCTAGGTTATTTAGGATACATTGAGTTATAGCTATAGCTAGTTCGTTCTACTATTTGTTTTACTATTTGTTTTTCCAGTGCTTTAGCTAGTTTTTTAGCCATTTTATCTTGGTCTAGTGTTTCTAGTGCTTTAACTATTAGTTGGTCATTAAAAATTTGTAAAGCTACACTTTTCATCTCTTGTTTCCTTATTTTTGATTGTAGTTACCAGTTTGTTTGAATTTAGTTATCGTATGCTTACGTGGTTACTAACTTTTCCCCTATAAAATACAATTAATTTGAGGGGTATTTTATAGGACATTCAAACCTGTGAAGCCCCTGTGTACATTACTGGCTGGGACGTTATAGGTGTTCTGGAGAACTTGTAACCACCCTCTTTTTGTAATAATGTGTATAGCCCATTTCTGCAAAGTTTATATCGGTTATATAAAAATAGCCATTGTGCTTGCATATGAATTTTATATTCCCCGTTACTCTTGCTGCGGCGTATTCTGCTTCAGTCATTGGGTTGTAGTGACAATTCAGGCAGGTTCTTAGTTGTAGGTGTGTTTTTGTTTCTGGTAGTGTTGGTTTCATTTTGTTTCATTTTGTTTTTGTAGGCAAATAAAATTGTTGTTAGGGCATTGTATTATCAATCTTTTTTGTCGGGTACAGTAGTGTTTTACCTCCCCTACTATTCTATATACCGCAAAATCTTTATTATCTGGGTTAAAGAATAAGCACCCGGGGCAATTTTTTACTCTATATATTTTACGTGCGGCCACTGCTTTCCCCTGCGTAGTCTGGGCAGTTTTTTCTTGAAAATCTTGGTGAGTTTGAATTTTGTGGTTTTTCACTGTTTTTAGCTGTACATGTGAAACCAAACCATCTCCCTTTCATTCGTAGTAGTGCTATATCAGTTGCGGATATGTCATTTTTTTTGCATGTTGGGCAAGTGTGTGTGGCTTGTTTTCTTTTATTCATAGCGTTAATTGCGTTCCCGCTATGAATAATAGAGTGAATATAGACCCTGTTTTAATTATATTGCTTATACTATATAATATAACCGCGGTGCCTGATGCTGTAATACTTATATCTTTAAATTTGTGGTTTTTGATGAAGTTTTTAGCCTGCGCTGCTACTATGGATGCTATCGCTAATGTAACAATAGTAATTAGTGTTATGTTATTTATGTTGTCCATTATTATTCTCCTATTTGTTTGTTCTTGCTGGTATGTAGTGCTACTAACATATCTCCATATTCCTGTTGGAATTTTTTTCTGTCCTTTTGTAAGTTTTCTTCTGTGAAGGATGCCATATTTAGATTGTTTATGTCCCCGATCTCGCTGTTTTCAAATGTGTCTGTATTTATGTCTAAATCATCCTCTATTTTACTTAGGAGATCCTCGGGGTTGTTATAGTAGTCTGTCATGCTAGTTGTTTGAGGGCGCGACCTATTGCTATGTCCCTCCCTCTTTTGCGGTTTGGTAGATCTTCACGTGAGCAAGTTGCAGTGGCAGTTGCAAGTATGTGGTTTTTTCTATCCACAATATTTACTAGTGTTTTGTAACTAGCACCTGACCGTTGTTTTTTCGTGCTGTTACCTTTGTGTAGATGTTGTAATTGGATGTGTAGGTCACTTGATAGGTTATATTCTTGATCCAGTTTATTCATACTTCTCTCCAGTGTGTTACTTCGGTTGCTTGTAGAATCTCATCTTGTTTGTTGTCCCATATGTGATATCCATCTGATGAGACTATGTAGTGGTATTTACCCTTAATCCATTTGTTGTTTTTGTGTTTTACTTCCACAATTCTATTGGGTTTTGGGAATACTCTTGTTGCGTCGTTCCATGGGGTTTTTACTTCTTCCGGTTTAATATATGGGAAGATTGCTTCTAGTACTTTGCTAACTGATGTATTGTAGTGCTCAGCAAATTTACTTAGTACTATTCCTGGGTGTACGTGTAAACTTCTTTGTCCCCATAAGTTTTTTAGCTGTTGTTTGTCATTGTCTGTCATTTAGTCATTTCCTATAAAAAGTTGCTATATCCCGGTTGGTTTTGTTCGGGTAATAATTCAGTTATTACTGTTATTCCGTCGTCTTCATATATGTACATATTATTTTGTTGATATACTAAGTCGTCAGCGTCTAGATATAAACTGCGTAGGTTATTAACTCTTTTTGGTGATTTAGCGCCTACTACTACTGCGTTGCGGGGGGTGGGGAGTTGGTTTGTTTCTGGGCCATCCTCGGTTTCTTCTGTTTCATTTTTGTTTTTGTGGTAATCTACTCGGAATTCGTATTCGGTATTTACTATTTTACTTTTCTCCGTTAGTCTTAATTCTTCCCCGGTTTCATTTTTGACTACTTTTATTACTTTTGATAGTCGTGGTGTGTTTTCTTTTAGCTCTACGTTTAAGGAATCTAATGCGTCTTGTAGTGGTTCTTTGTATCTTAGCCACTCTTCTACTATTGTTTGTAATATATCAAAACTAAAAATTGTACTTTTCCGGGATAATTCTATAATTTCATTTGTAATTTTACTTGGGATTTTTTTATTGTCACAGAAATCTGTTATTGCTGATTCTTCTAGTTTTTTATACTTATAGTGGTAGTAAATTCTGCTTGGTCTGTTTAGCATGAATTCACTGATGTCCCATTTATCGTTTTCCGTTAGAATTACTAATCGTTTAGTTTTATTTACTCCGTCCATTAAACCTAGTAATGCGTGTTGTGTAAATCCGTCTTCTTTTTGTCGTTCCGGGTACATTTTTGCGAATTCATCAAAAATTAAGCAGCATTCTCCAATATCTTCTATAAAATTAGTGAATGCAGTTCCCCCGTATGCTTGTTTAATCATTATTACTGGTTTTTTGTTTTGTTTAAGGAATGTATTAGCTATATGGGCCATCTGTAGAGATTTGCCCGTACCTTTGTCACCTGTTAGTAAGATGCCTGTAGAGCATTGTCTGTCGTTGTATGTTGCTAGGCATTTTTCAGTTCGACGAAAAGTTCCGCCATATATTGTTGTTGGGAGACTTAGTACTTGGGACGAAGTTTCTAGGTAGAATCCCCGCGTTGGTTCGAATTTAACAGAGTAGATTTTAGGTGGTATTGTGTCAGAGATTGTGTTATCCCCAATTTTTAGTATTTGTACGGTTGGGTCGTCTATAATATATTTGGTTTTCATTTTTTATTTCCTGTTGTTTGAACCCTGGGCAAGTTCTTAGTGCTGTTCCTACGGGTAAAGTTTTTATAGGGGTTGATCTGCATTTTATGTTTATATACCTTATTTTTCCAGGGTTTAGTCTGTGTATTGCTACGTCCGTTGTTGTTTCTCCCATATCTCGTAGGTAGTTATGTTTACAGTGGATGCAGTTTCTGTTGCTTTTTTCAGTTTTTATATATTCGCATTCCATTTCTCTGTCCTGGGAGAGTAGTCTTTTTGGGTATTTCCTCCCTTCCGATCCTTGGTAGTTTAATGCTTTGCATTTAAATATCCATTCGTCTTTCGCCATTTCTATATTTTTGTTATCATAATTTTGGCATGTGTCGCAGGTGGGCATGTTAGATTTGGACTAGTAGTTTGCATACTATTACTTCCGCATCTATCACGGATTGTTCTAGTCCGTATTTATCTGTGTAGTGTCCGCCATCTCTGTGTATAGTTGCTAGTAGTCCTTGTAGATAACTTCTTAGTCTATAAACTTCTGGGTCTGTCCAATCTACGTAAATGCAGGCACAGTCGTTTTGATTTCTTGCTGCACATAGGCACCCTTTTCCTGGGTAATAGTTTGGGTCATAGGTTAGTATTGTCATTTATATTTCCCTTTCGTACATACCATAAATAGTTTTCCACCATCTGTTGGTGTGCAGGTTACATGGATATTATTTACTATTGGCATATTTGCTTGGCAGCCATCGCACTGATTTACTGGCTTATTGGTTTTTTTAAAGTCTTCACACCGTACTATTTTAAATCCTTCGTTGTCTGTTTTGCCCATCCGTTTGTATGTGTCAAATGGGAGATGGCTGCACGTTCGGTGCAGATGTATGCAAACTGTGCACATTTCGCCGCTAGGTATGGGTATCATTTTATAGCCTTATAGTTTTTGCATTTTCTTACGCTCAGGTTTACAAGGTTGGTCATGTCTCCGTGTCTGGTTTCTAAGAACTCGATGCTATGTCCGTTGTGTAAAAAGTGGTCTTTTTTACATTTGCTTTTTATAATTGATTTAGTATTATTAGTTAGTTTTAATTTTGCAAGTTTTATTTGGTCAATTACTAGGTGTTTGCAGGTTATACATGCTTGCGGTTCTTCCATTCTATTCTCTGAAGTCTATGTTTATGTTTGTTGGGTATAGTATAGTGCCAGCTATTAAGAACCATCCCCACCCAGTTGCGTATTCGAGAGAGCCGTATATGGCGGTTATTAGTAGGAGGAGGGCTATAATTACTCTAGTTACTTCTAGTTTCTCTTTTAGTGTTAGCATTATTTTTTCTCCCTTTAATTATTTGGATTGTTTAAATAGTGGGCATCTATTTTGTAGCCAGTCCATACCTTGTTTACGTTTAAATCTATTTGTTTCTTTGAATTGGTGTGTGCATTTGAACTGATATGTTCCTTTGCAATTTTGTGCTGTGTTACATATTTTATATATTAATAAATCTTTGTTATACCTATCTTGGTCTTCTTGTGCTATTTGTAGGTGCTTACAGTTTGTGCAATTATTTAGGCTTTTTTTACCCATGATCGACACTCTCCAAAAATTAAATTTTCTGTTTGTGTTATTTTTATTTTGACTTTTTTGCAGTAGGCTTTTATATCTGATGTTGGAGTGAGGCGTGAAATTGCTATGTTTCTAGTATCAATTACTAGATATTTACACTCTAGGCAGTTGTCGTATTCAATTTTCATTTTTTATTATTACCAATCACTCCCAAGTATATAGCTCGTTTTTCCAGTTTTTAGGTGGTGCGCCTCTGTACAATAATTTAGCTTTGGAGTGGTAGCGGTCACTCCAAACACTAGAGGTGCGACCTAAGAAAGGCATTCCAGAATACTCCCAGCACGCCCCGTCTTTATCTACCGCTATCCATTTACACCAATCTGAAACATCTTTTCGATTAAATTTAGTTTTCATTACCGATTACCTCGTTGATTCTATCCCAGATAAAACCACTTATATCAACAACACCTTCTTCATTGACT
>VAPB010382794.1_pt1 | contig 13085 bp, 11 predicted proteins | sample 3395101 | NCBI WGS metagenome assembly VAPB01 (sample SAMN08290433, study PRJNA428436) | hydrothermal vent metagenome | isolation source: Deep-sea hydrothermal vent chimney | place: Indian Ocean: Southwest Indian Ridge | reverse complement strand
GTTCGATTTTTTACCAAAGTTGCATCATTACGATCGATTAGTGATAATGAATCGCTTGAGGAGGGAAAATAAAGTCAAAGGAAAGGCAATTGAAATAGTTTCCACAACTTAAAACTAACATAACAGGAAAATAAAAATGTATAAATCTATCTCGGCTTTTGCCAAATTAGTAGGGTTACTGATTTTCATTTCTTTCTCCAACAATGCCGTGGCTGCAGAAGACTGTTTCCGGGGCACGCTGGATAAACAATATTGCGACCGCGATCGTGACCTGGTCGCCGACCTGCCGCTTGATCCAAGTAAATGGATCGATCCTGACACAATCATTTTTTCATATACGCCAGTCGAAGACCCGGCTATCTACGCCAAGGTGTGGGATGGGTTTATTGAGCATATGGCAAAAGTAACCGGGAAAAAGGTTGTATTTTTCCCAGTTCAATCTTACGCGGCGCAGTACGAAGCGATGCGTTCCGGGCGCCTGCATATAGCCGGGGTTAATACCGGCGGAAACCCGGTCGCGGTTTCCTGCGCTGGATTTGTGCCATTTGCGATGATGGCCTCAAAAGATGGCTCTTACGGTTACGAAATGGAGATCATCGTTCCTGCGGGCAGCGATATCAAATCACCTGCGGATATCAAGGGGCGTACCCTGGCTTTTACCTCGCCTACTTCCAACTCGGGCAACAAGGCGCCTTCTGCACTACTTAAATCTGAATTTGGCCTGGTCAAGGACGTTGATTTCAAAACCGTTTTTTCAGGCAAACACGATAATTCCGTGCTTGGAATAGCCAACAAAGACTATGAAGTAGCAGCCGTCGCGAACTCAGTAATGAATCGAATGTTCGATCGTAAGGTAGTCGATCCCTCACAGATCACAACGATTTACAAATCCGCTACCTTCCCGACCACGGGATATGGTCTTGCCTACAACCTGCATCCTGAAGTGGCCGCCAAGATCAAGCAGGCGTTTTTCACCTTCAAATGGGAGGGATCAGAACTGCAGAAGGAATTTAAGAAAGAAGGCAGATTTGTCGCGATCAACCATAAATCCGATTGGGATGTAATCCGCAAAATCGATGCGGCCAACGGCGTCAGTTACGCCTGCAAGTAGTACTATTCCGCACAGCTGGTAAACGATTAGCCACGAGTATTCTCGTGGCTAATTGTTCGCGGCTGGTCTCAGACAACTAATCGAATCGGTGTTACTTAAGTTACGGGTCCAACTAGATGCTTCGAATTGAAAACCTGGAAAAACGTTACCATACAGGCGACCTGGCGCTCAACAAGGTCAGTCTGGAAATCCCTCGGGGACAGGTATTGGCCCTTATAGGCCCTTCTGGTGCTGGTAAGAGCACGCTGATTCGCTGTGTCAATCGGCTGGTTGAACCTACCTCAGGAAAGGTATACCTGGGCGATCAGGAATTGACCCAATTGAATTCGTCAAGCTTGCGGCATGCGCGCAGTCGTATGGGCATGATTTTTCAGGAATACGCACTGGTTGAACGATTGACAGTGATGGAAAACGTGTTATCTGGGCGGCTGGGATATGTCGGCTTCTGGCGCAGTTATTTTCGCAAGTTCCCGCAGTCTGATATCGATGAAGCCTTCCATCTACTGGGAAGGGTTGGGCTTGATGACATGGCGGACAAACGCGCCGATGAGTTATCTGGTGGTCAGCGCCAACGCGTCGGTATTTGCAGAGCGCTGATCCAGAACCCGGATTTGTTATTGGTCGACGAACCTACCGCAAGCCTCGATCCAAAGACGTCACGCCAGATCATGCGCTTGATCTGTGAACTCTGCCAGGAAAGACAACTAGCCGCCATCATTAATATTCACGATGTTTTACTGGCGCAAATGTTCGCGCGACGTATCGTCGGCCTGCAGCTCGGGGTGATCGTCTATGATGGCCCGCCAGATGGCCTGACGCCTGAAGCACTGACCCAGATTTATGGTGAAGAAGACTGGGAGGCAACGATCGAAGAAGTCAAAGACCACGATGAGGACGATGACGAAAGAATAGCTGTCAATTCTAATTTCGATACTCCCGAACTAAAGCCTGCCTCTTGAACCAGGTAATCGCCAGGCGCAGCTGGAAACGCCCACCATTTATCAAAAGCCCGCTGCTGCGCTGGGGATTGTGGCTCGGTGCCGGGATTTACCTGTCGCTCGCCCTGGGTACGATGGAAATCAACTGGATTCGTGCTGCGGAAGGTGTTATTCGGAGCAAGCGATTCGTGATGGCCTTTTTCCCCCCGGACTTTCTTTCCAGATGGGACTCGATACAGGATGGCATCCTGGAGAGTATCTGGATGGCTGTCACGTCTACGGTGGTAGGGATTATGCTGTCTATTCCGGTAGGACTCGGTGCGGCCAGGAACCTGGCCTATAAACCTGTCTACTATTTTTGCCGAGGGATCCTGGCGGTCTCGAGAACGTTTCCTGAAATCATACTCGCGATCTTCTTTGTCAAGCTGTTTGGATTTGGTCCCTTTGCAGGTTTTCTCGCGCTCAGTGTCGGCACCATAGGCTTTTACGGGAAACTGCTCGCCGAAGACATAGAGGCCATGGATCCGGTGCAGGCGGAAGCGGTTAAGTCCGTCGGCGCAGGTTGGCTGCAGTGGTTGAATTACTCGGTGCAACCCCAGGTCATGCCACGCATGATAGGTTTGGGTATTTATCGTCTGGACATCAACTTCAGGGAGTCATCGGTCGTTGGTATCGTGGGTGGGGGCGGAATCGGCGCAACGCTGTTGACGTCTTTTGATCGCTACGAGTTTGATTCTGCCGCGGCAATTTTGCTGGTCATCATCGGCATTGTCATGCTGTTGGAATACAGCTCTGGTTATATTCGCCGCTGGGTCCAATAATGCCGACTAAGCATATAGCTGATAAAAAAGTCTGGCGGCGGCGCACCACGCGAAAACAATTTGCGGTGTGGCTGGGCTGGCTGACCGGGGTTTCAATTTTTGTCTATTGCTGGCGACTCATATCGGACAAGACCATCTGGTTCTTTGTCACCGATGCACCGCGCCAGGCCGCTGACATGGCCGAACGAATGGTGCCGCCAAAATGGTCTTACATGGATATACTCTGGGGGCCGGTCTGGGATACGATTAACATCGCTACATTGGGTACGGCAATCGCCCTCGTCGTTGCCGTGCCAGTGGCGTTTTGCGCCGCGCAAAACACGACTCCCAGTGTTCATCTGGTCCGCCCAATAGCCCTGTTTATCATCGTTTCTTCACGTTCTATCAATTCCCTGATCTGGGCGCTCATGCTGGTTACCCTGATCGGGCCAGGCGTCCTCGCTGGAGTAATCGCCATAGGACTGCGTTCGATCGGGTTTTGCGCCAAGCTACTGTACGAAGCGATCGAGGAAATCGATCACAGCCAGGTTGAGGCGGTCATCGCCACCGGAGCTACCCGGGGTCAGCAGTTAAGCTTCGGCATCATCCCGCAGATTATGCCCGCTTTCGCTGGTATTTCGGTATTTCGCTGGGACATCAATATCCGCGAGTCAACGGTACTGGGTCTGGTTGGCGCGGGCGGCATTGGCCTACAGCTAGATGCCTCAATTTCCACCCTGGCCTGGACCCAGGTATCGGTGATTCTAATCGTCATTCTAGCCACCGTGATCGTGAGTGAGTGGGTATCCGCACGCATTCGACATTCTATCATTTAGCATTACTGTTAACATGAACAGGTTAAATCTCCAGGGCTGGAGCTTTCCGCTATCGGTTACCTACGGTCTGGTTCGTTTGAAAGATATTGCCAGTCTCTGTAGTGAGGCGGGCATGAGTAATCCCCTGTTAGTCACCGACCGCGGTATTGCCATTTACCTTTCATAGTCGAAATCACGGACCGATTGAAGGATAAGGAGATACCTTCCGATATTTATACCGACATCTCGCCCAACCCGAAAAGAACTTTGCAAAATTAATAAATCGATTTATTGATCAATATCAACTGTCGCTTTTTTTTTCCACATAATATCTGGAATCAACTATATATAAACATGTTAGGGACTCCTTACCGAGGAAAATCGCTATGTCCTTGAGAAATAACCGAGAACTTCACGAGAGCAATTCATCCACTCCTGAGGGCTACCACGCTTCCGCAATTGAAATCGTCCGCCGCGAGGATTTCTCGGATGTTACTTACCTGCTGGAAATTCGGCATCCGATGATGGCGAATGCCGCTCAGCCCGGACAGTTCGTGATCGTGATGTCGCGTGAAGAGGGAGAACGAATTCCGCTGACCATTGCAGACTTCGACCGTGAACAGGGCACCATTACATTTGTCATACAGGCGGTAGGGAAAACCACCAAAGAGATGCAACGTAATTGTCAGGTAGGCACTCAGTTGATCAGCGTGACCGGCCCCATGGGTGAGCCAAGTCACATTCGCAACGTCGGGAAAGTCGTCTGCGTTGGCGGCGGTCTTGGTGTCGCACCCGTGTTCCCACAGGCACGAGCATACAAGGAAGCAGGCGCTTATGTGATCGGTGTCGTCGGCTTCCGCACCAGGGATCTGGTTTTCTGGGATGACAAGTTCTCCGAATACTGTGATGAGCTCATTATCTGTACCGATGACGGGTCGACAGGTATCAAGGGGCGAGTCACTGATGGCGTCCAGCTGGCGATTGAAAAGCACCCGGATATCAAGGAAGTGCTGGCGATTGGCCCGCCTGTCATGATGCAGGCCTGCGCCGAAACCACGCGACCTTATGGAATCAAAACGACTGTCAGTCTGAACCCGGTAATGGTTGACGGTACCGGCATGTGTGGCGGTTGCCGCGTCAAGCTGGGTGATAAGATGAAGTTCGCCTGTGTCGACGGCCCGGAATTTGATGGCCACCTGGTGGATTTCGCCGACTTGATAAACCGTCTGGGACGATTTTCCAAAGAAGAAAAACTTGCCGTCGAAAAATGGACTGAAAGCTGTAAAGCGAGAACCTAATCATGGCTAAAAAAACTATTAGAACCATCCCCCAGGACCGCACAGCGATGCCGGTACAGGTGCCATTAGAGCGTGTAAAGAATTTTAGTGAAGTCGCCATCGGCTACAGCCTGGAAGACGCCCTGGTCGAGTCGGAACGCTGCTTGATGTGCGCCCATCCGGCCTGCGTACCCGCTTGCCCGGTGCGCATCGATATTCCAGGCTTCATCCAGAAAATAATCGACAAGGACTACCGTGGTGCCTACGACGTCCTCAGTGACGCCAACCTGTTGGCCGCCATTTGCGGCCGGGTCTGCCCCCAGGAAGATCAATGCGAAGGCGTATGCCCTGTTGGCGAAACGCTGGAACCGGTTGCTATCGGACGGCTTGAACGCTGGGTTGGTGATCAGGCCATAGACAATGGCTGGTCAAATATCCCTTACATGGAGGCAAACGGCTACAGGATCGGAATCGTCGGCTCCGGGCCTGCCGGTATCGCCTGTGCGGCGGATATGGCAAAAGCCGGTTGTGATGTCACGGTTTACGAGGCTTTCCACAAACCAGGTGGTGTGCTGCGCTATGGCATCCCTGAATTTCGTCTGCCCGACTCCGTAATCGCGGCCGAAATCGACAAGCTGACCAAACTGGGCGTAAAGATTGAATGCAACACCCTGGTCGGTCGCCTGTTTACCATCGGGCAAATGATCGATGAACTCGGTTTCGACGCAGTGTTCGTCGGCACAGGTGCCGGCACACCTCGTTTCATGGATATCCCGGGTGAGTTTTTAAATGGTGTATTGTCTGCTAACGAATTGCTAACACGTTGTAACCTGATGCAGGCCGGGGACTTTCCAAACCACGATACCCCGCTGGGCCTGGGCAAGCATGTTGCGATAATCGGTTCGGGCAATACTGCTATGGACGCAATGCGTGTTTCGCTACGAATGGGCGCTGAAAAAGTATATTGTATTTACCGCCGCACCATCGAGGAAAGCCCTGCCCGCAACGAGGAAATCGAACATGCTGAAGAAGAAGGTGTCGAGTTCCACTGGCTTAGCGCCCCGCTTGAAATCCTCGATGATGGCAAGGGTAACGTGAGCGGCATGCGTTGTATCCAGATGGAACTGGGTGAGCCAGATGAGTCAGGAAGACGGCGACCTGTCCCGCTTCAGGGCAGTGAATTCGAATTTAAAGCCGACACGATTGTATACGCCATTGGCACCAGCGCTAATCCAATCATCGGACAAACGTCTAACATCAAACTCAATAAGTGGGGATTCATCGAAACCGATGCAAACATGGCCACCTCGCTTGCTGGCGTTTACGCTGGCGGGGACATAGTGACCGGCGGGGCGACAGTGATTCTGGCGATGGGCGCGGGGCGCCAGGCGGCTGCGTCAATGAAGGAATACCTTGGCATTCGGGATACTGACATGGTGTACCAAAATGAAAGAGCAGGTCCAGAAAACAAGCTTTTCGGGATTGTTCGTGAGGAAAGGAATTTTACTAGAATACGAACCTTGCAGGAGGTCGTGTGAATACTTCGTTAAAAGACAGAACCGCTAAAGGCAGGGTAAATGCGGCGGTGAGTAAAAAGGCAGCTAACCGTAAACCCGATACGTCGACTGTAAAGATTCAACCCAAAGATATCTCCAATAAACACCGATCTGCAGTGATTCTGGAAGAGCACACTGTCGAAATTGTCAGCGACTCCGGTGAAGGTGCGCAAAAGTGCGGCCAGTCTTTTGGCACAATTGCGGCTCGCATGGGTAACAGTATTTGGACGGTGGAGATCATTCCTGCTGAAATTCAACCACCGGCACGCAGTATCGAGGGTGCCAGCGGCAACCGCGTCCGATTGGCATCGCGCCGCCTGACTAACGGTGGCGACGAGGCCGACCTGATGATCGCTTTCAATGATCAGGTCATGCTGCGTAGGTTTCGCGAGCAAGAGTTAAAGCCTGGCTGCATAGTACTACTGGAAAATAAGTGGAAAACCCACAAAGACCCGACCATAGCGGCAATGTATGCCGACGCCATAAATGAAATGCTCCAGGGCGGTTATGACGTCCGCGAAATTCCGATGGAAGAAGAATGCCTGCGCCTGGTCAGCGACCCGCATCGCGGTAAAAACATGTTTGTGCTGGGGATGTTGTGCCATATCTACTCGCTGGATCTACAACTTGGGCGCGACCAGATTGCCTATATCTTTAGAAAAAAAGGGGCAGCCGTTATCAACCCCAACATTGGGTTGCTGGAGGCCGGATATGAGTGGGCGGCAGATAACCTCGATATCCACTACCAGATTCCACCTGCAAAAGTAACCGAATCCCAGATCGTCATCAACGGTAACGTTGCCATCGGCATGGGCGTAATGGCATCGGGAATGGAAGTCTGTGCGATGTACCCGATCACCCCGGCAACCTCCGCATCACATTACCTTAGCGAAGTATTTAATCAAACGGGTGGCCTGGTACACCAGGCAGAAGACGAAATTGCGGCCTGCGCTTTTGCTATCGGCGCGTCCTATGCTGGAAAATGCGCGGTGACCATTACCTCGGGCCCTGGATTTGCGCTCAAACAGGAAACCCTGGGGCTGGCGGTCATGGCAGAAATTCCGCTGGTAGTCGTCAACGTGATGCGCGGCGGTCCCAGCACCGGTTTGCCCACCAAAACCGAGCAATCAGATCTGCTTTTTGCCTGCTTTGGTGGTCACGGCGATAACCCTAAAGTGGTAATGGCCACCTCAGATATCGAAGATTGCTTTTACTCAATGATCACCGCCCGCAAAATAGCCGAGACTTTCAATGTCGTCGTCGTGGTGCTGTCTGATGCCAACCTGGCTTCTGCTCAACAAATATTTCCACGACCAGCCTATAGCAAAGACTGGCATGCCCCACCGTTTGACCAGAGCCCGGTGCCCGAGGATGCGCTGGCCTATGACTGGGATGCAAGTACCGGAATCGCCCGCCGCTTCATCCCTGGACAGCCTGGAGGCATGCACACGCTGACCGGTTTAGCGCATGACCGTAATAGTTGCGTTGCCTACAACAGCGAAGCAAATGTGGAAGGTGTGCGACACAGGAGCCTCAAGTTGGCTGCACTCCAAAAGACACTAAAAGCACCTACTGTTTACGGTACGGAAGAAGGCGATTTGCTACTGATTGGATGGGGTAGTACCAAGGGTTCAATCGAAGAGGCTGTCGACCGGGTACGTGCAAAAGGTCACCAGGTTTCTTCCTTGCATCTGAAATTTATCCAACCTATGGCTTCCGGTATACGTGAGGTGCTCGGACGCTTCAAGCAGGTGATGACCATCGAGAACAACTGGTCTGATAGCCTTGAAAGCGAGTTAATCGATGAAGATAACCGTCGCTATACCGAGCTTGCCCTGATATTACGTTCGAGGTTCCTGGTAGACATCGACTGTTATTCAGAAGTTAACGGCCAGCCGCTAAAACCAGGGGTCGTGGAACAAGTCATCCTGGACAAACTGCAATCACTGGAGGTGCAATCATGAGCGCCGCTGTTTCTTCATGCATGTTGAAATTGCTCGACAACAATTACCTTTTGGAAGACTACGAAAGTGCTGTACCACGCTGGTGTGTGGGCTGTGGTGATCACGGTGTACTTACCGCGGTTCAACGCCTGTGCCGCGAGGAAAAACTGCCCCCTGAAAAAACTGTATTCGTCTCGGGTATTGGCTGCTCAAGCCGTTTTCCACACTACATGAAAACTTACGGTTTTCATGGCTTACATGGCCGTGCACTACCGGTAGCCCAGGGTGTCAAAATTAAGCGTCCAGATCTGAACGTATTTGTGATTATGGGTGACGGTGACTGTTGCAGCATAGGTACCGCGCACTGGATTCACGCGGTACGCTACAATATGAACATGACAGCGATTGTCCTGGACAACGGTATTTACGGTCTAACCAAGAACCAGGCTTCACCGACATCACCGGTTGGGCAAGTCAGTAATACGACACCGACAGGCGCGTACCTTGAACCACTGAATCCCATCAGCGTAACGCTGGGCATCCGCAGCGCCTCCTTCGTAGCCCAGGCCGTGGACTGGATGCCTGATATTACGCACAACATCATTCAACAAGGTTTCCGCCACAAGGGTTTCTCTTTCATTCGAATACTGCAGCGCTGTCCGGAATTTCTCGCTAATCGCTACGACGAATGGGTACAAAATCCTGAGCGCATGCTATTGCTCAAGCACGAGAACGGTCTCGACATCAGTCCGGAGCTGGGGCGGATATACCGTAACCAGGAAGTTCACGACCCTGCTGATCGCAATCGGGCACGCGAAATCGCCTCCAGCCACGACCCGATACCGGTGGGCGTACTATACAAAAACCCGGACATACCCTGCTACGAAGATGTCCAGGTTCCAGATACAATGAATACGACGGAGGGCGTGGCCGATTTCCTCAGGAGTGAATTCGACAAAGTGGCCATCGACCCCATGGGAGCAACAGCATGAATCTGGAATCTGCAATTGGATCAGGAAATGAAGAGATTCCCATTTCCTTCCCACGCTCAACTGCAACTCCCAAAATCAACCTTGCTGCTTTTTACCTGCTCGGTGATCGCTCTGGATTGCCCGCTGAAAAAATTAGCCAGCAACAGTTGCGACCCGCCCTGTTTGCAGATTACCGCGATCTGTCGAGACTCCGTTATGACTTTCCTCTCATTTTGGTTGCCGACGACCAGGGCCATGAATGGATCAGGTCGCTAACCGACGCCATTGATGCGAGCTTGCAGGAAGTCGCCCCGGAAGGGATCAATAGTGAGGGAATAAGGCGCCAGATTCTCAGCCAGGAACAGGAAATCAGGAACCTGGTGAACCAGGGGGGAAATGGGTCCCTGTCTTTATTATGGAAAGAGGCGAGGTTAAAGCTGCTTTCCGGCACGAGCAAGCCGCTTCGTTCAACAATGGATAGCAATCTCGCAAAAGCATACGCTGAATTGGGTGTCGATGGAGATATTATCGACTGCGATACTCAACTTCCAGGACGGCTTATCACGCATGCCTGGAATCAGAGTCAACGAATTAAGTCTGTTCAACTGCGCACCAAAATCGATCGCTTGATGCAGAGGCTCTCGGATATTCTTCGTATCGATTACCTGCGTTCGGGTAAGGCTCGAGAGGCTGGAAATCTTGAAAGTTCCGTGGGTTCTGGCGACAGGTCGGTGTTTGATTTCCAGGCCATGGCCCGTATCTTGAAATCAGCACCGGTTGGCGAACCCCTGCCTGAAAAACGCCAGCTGCGGATTAAAGAGGCTATCTCGGTATTTCAATCTCAGAGCTTCGTGACCGCCAATGGTGACAACAATTCGTTCGGTTTCACTTTTGAAAACTGTGAAGAGGCGCTCAAGGCTTTCCGGGAACGTTTGCCGGATATGGCTGCTCTTGTCAAGGCCATTAGCATAGCGGAGTTAGAACTTGAAAACCGTTACGATGAGTCACGCCACGATTTCTTTTATAACCAGTTCGACGAAGATCAACTGGGGCCCGAAGACCTGTCGTTGTTCCCGTCTTACCTGGTGTATCTGCAAGACGGGGATGAGGCAACGAATCCGCAAGCCGTACTCGATACGCTTCGTAGTGGCTTCCCATTCAAGATAATCACCGAAACAGATAATACAGTCGGCGAACTATCGACCGCTTCGGGGCAATTGTCTTTTGGTACGCAAGGCCAGCAAATAGCGCGTATGGCGCTGGGTCTGAACAACGTATTCGTGCTGCAGTCGGCCGCATCATCGCTTTACCAGCTACGTGATCGGATCATGAGTGGCCTCTGTAGCGATACGCCTGCCCTGTTCAGCGTGTATTCCGGTGAGAAGAGCAATCAGTCCTCTTATCTGGCAGCTGCCGCAGCAACGGAATCACGCGTCTTTCCCAGCTTTGTATTCGACCCGGCATCCGGTGAAGACCTGGCGTCACGATTCCACCTCGACGGCAACCCCTGTCCCGAGCAAGACTGGCAACAGCATACACTCAGATTCGAAGATTCCGAGCATAATAGTGATACAGAGAAGACTGCATTTACCCTGCTTGATTTCATCGCCTGCGATAGCCACGTAGACGCGCACTTTGCCTGCATACCGAAGACGCACTGGAGTAGCGATATGGTGCCCGCAGAATTATTTTTGGACCTCGAGTCAAATTCGGATAAGGATAAGGTGCCCTATGTACTGTTAATCGACGAAGACGACGTGCTACATCGGGCAGTTTGCGATATCAAGCTGATTGACGCCGCAAAACGCTGTCGTGAATTGTGGCGTAACCTGCAGGAACAGGGTGGAATCAACAATTCCCATGCATTGAAGGCACTGGCCCTGGAAAAAGAAGTCTGGGAGGAGGAAAGGCAGCAACTGATCATACAGGCTTCAGCCGCTCCAGCATCGCCTACTGTGGCGGTCACCACGACCCAGTCGCAGGAAGCCGTGGTCGCCGAATCACAGCAAACACCTGTCGCAATCGATACAGCAGTGGAGCCGGTCCCAGAAGAAGCGCCTGAAATTTCTTCCGATGATGCCTGGATAGAGACCATTCGCTGCACGACCTGTAACGAGTGCACCGAGCTCAATGACCGGATGTTCGCCTACGACGAAGACAAACGAGCATATATCGCCGATCCGGACGCAGGCACCTATCGTGAACTGGTGGAGGCCGCCGAAACATGTCAGGTAGCCATCATCCACCCTGGCAAACCCAGAAATCCCGACGAATCCGACCTCGAAGAATTAATTGCTCGAGCGGAACCTTTCTGCAACTAGGTTAGCCATTATTATATGGTGTGATGATTTTCGGTAAGAGTAATTGACCCAAATAACATAATTAAGTATCGTCTCACCGTTACCCGATCATTCAGGCGTCCCATGATTCGCTATATAATTTGGCGACTTCTGTTTGAAGTCTGCAACATTACTCGTCTTTTCGGCCACGGAACCCAACAGGTTCAGTACCTGGCCTTCGGTGCCAACCTGAGCGACATCGTGCTCAAGGAACGGCGGATTACCCCATTCGCAGTAAAGCATTTCACGCTCAGAGATTACGGCCTGCGCTTTGATCATCCGTCACCATGGTCAGGCTGCGGATTCGCTTCTGCCGAACCTGCTCCCGGTGAATCACTTCACGGTTTTCTCTACACGCTCTCGGGCAGGGACGCCGCACGAATGGATTTTTATGAGGTAGTACCTGTTTTGAACAGGTACCGGCGTACATTTGTTGAACAAGACGGAGTGAAGCTATTTTTTTATCAAACCAACCGTTCTACCCCGAATTTGAAACCTTCGGCCGAGTACCTCGGATATATCGTCAAGGGCCTCAAATCGCACCCTGACGCCAGCGAAGACTATCGCATCGCGGTTGCTGCTACTGCAATCAGCGAGCCAGACTGCCTCGTGACGTCTCACCTGTGGAAGCAACCTGAAAATCGAGTACCGTGGCTACGTTACACCATCGATTTGTACCAGTATATTGCGCTGAGGCTTTTCCTGATTTTTCTATATAAGCGTTCCCTGACCGACCATTTCATCCGGCCCTGAAGCAAATTTAATCATTGTCCGCTAAACGTCCCGGGATACGATACGACGCTATCACTAACGCTTGATTAACCCGGTAATTCTATTGGGGATCAAGGGAATTGGCTGCGCCGCTTTTTAAAAATGTATTAGTGGCCCGCTCCCATCTTGTACTTTATGGTGCTGGCAACACTATCGGCAAATTCTTCAAAGTTTTCATATTTCATTTTTTCGGCAATCGCTATCAAAACGCCTACCGGTACCATCATTTCAGCTATCTCTTCATGGCTGCGACCACAACCTTCACAATGAGTACCTTCGTCAGTACATTTTCCAATACAGGGACTAAATTTCATCGATTATTTCCTCTGGTAAATTAACAGTAGCAAACGAGTAGTAAACCTGCCGGTTACTAAACGAATCCCACATGATCTGCGTATCTAAATAAGTAAATCGGGGTCCCGATTAATGCCGGGCAGTATACCTCAGCCTTCGCTTTAAATAAATTTGGTGCTTCCCTGATACCCGGTTAATCCCGAAAGCGTTGCCAGGGATATATTCAAGGATGCCGATATGGAATTATCGGTATATTTCACGGTCAAATTT
>VAPB011100867.1_pt1 | contig 13098 bp, 20 predicted proteins | sample 3395101 | NCBI WGS metagenome assembly VAPB01 (sample SAMN08290433, study PRJNA428436) | hydrothermal vent metagenome | isolation source: Deep-sea hydrothermal vent chimney | place: Indian Ocean: Southwest Indian Ridge | reverse complement strand
TTAAGTACAACGTAACCAACAATAAAAAGACCTACAATAATAATTAATAAAAAGAAAAAATCATAAACAGAAGCCAAACCACCAAAAACAAAGTAAACAATAATTAAAATAAAAATAATGAATAATCCCGCAATCATTACTTTTTGAAACAAGCCCATCCTTTCAAAAAAACCTTTTTTTTCCTTACTAGAAAATTCTACTTGGTCGCCTTCAGCCATTAAATCCGCTTCCTAGATTTTAGAAAAAGATATGTTCCAAACGCGCCCGCAATAGTTGAAAGGTGAATTAAAACAGTTAAAATAATAAGATTGTTAATTCTTTCATCACTAAATTCGTTTAGTTGTTGGGCTATTGCTACCGATTCGTCTTTAGTTGCAATAGTATCTAGTTTTTCATTTATTATAATAATTTGTTGTAGAATTTCCACTTGGCTTAATTGTTGTTGTTGAATTTTTCCAACTTCGCCGGAATCAGTAATAATAGTTTCGGGTAAATCTTGAGCTATAACGAGATTAATTAAGAGAACCAAAAACAAGAATATGGCTATTTTTTTTAAATCCATAAATTATCACTTTTTAAATAATATAAATTAGGGGCTGAGCCTATACCCCCTTAATAGAAAAGTCTTTTGTCTTTAAAAACCTATCAGTTGCTTGGGTTTCCGTATTTAAAGATAAACAAAACAATACCACTTAAAAAAATTAGAATTACAAAAAGCTCATAAGAAAAAGGAAATCCAAAAATATTAAATGGAAATTCTATAATCGGCTTTATAACTGCGGTTCCGATAGAAATATTTAACACCGGTATAGGTGCATTAAGAACAAACAAAGTTGCTAGAAAAATAATAAACTTTAACCAATCGGGCAATCTCCAAAAATCGCCTAAACCAACAACCAATTAAGTCACCCTCCCGAATTTCTAGTAATATAAACAATTATTACAAGCAAGGCTAGAACAACAGTTATTAATAAAATGTTTTGGAATAAGGTTTCTGTTAACGTTGGCACGGGGTCGTCTATAACAGCGTTCACCCAATCAACTAAACTTTGAAAGCCTAGCTTTTCTTTTACATCATGGAAAATGACAATTGTTAAAATTCTTCTAATGGTGCTTAATTCATTATTATAAGTCAAATCACTTATAACCTCAAAATTTAAACGAACTGGTACAATGTTAAAATTTGAAACATTGTTTTCATCTAAATTAATTTGGTTAATTAGTTCTTGGGTGTCGGGGTCAACATCAATTATTAACGGACTTTGCACTTCTTTTTCGATTACTTTTTTAAAGTCGGAAGCGTAAACCGTCATTTTTGTTGTTGGCACTTTAACCCTTATGTTTTCCAGTTTTGCAAACCGCCTAAAAAAAACGGGGTTCAAAGATTCAACGCCATTCCTATTTCTAAAGTCATGTATGTTAATTACTTCGACACCGTCAAACTTAATGAAGAACGCACCGCTTATGTTTGTTGGAGAAAATATTTTGTTTAGGTTAACATCAAAACCAAGATTAGTAATTATGCCGGAATTTGTTAAAAGTTGTGCTTCCGAAACTAACGGGTTAACACTTCCAACAAGCAAACTATTAAATCCTTCAGCAAGAAATTCCGCTACTGTGTCAATTGTGTTTCCTTCTTTTTCAAGTGCCTTTTGCATTAATTTTAAATCATTGAAAGCTATTAAGTCAAACGGAATTGTTTCCCTGATAAATTGTTTTTCGTTAGGGTCATCAATTGAAGTGTCCGAAAATTCGTTTAAAATTTCATAGGAAAAAGTGTCCGGTGGCGATTCTCCTAAAGTGTAAATAGAAGCACAAAAAAGGGGCTGTCTTAAAGAATTTCTATAAAGTTTATTATTATCGGGATTCAAACAAATTAAAGCCTCATAAGTTGGCGCGGTAACGTTTGCAGTTGCGTTAATATCCAACCTAATTTCTTCGGCTGTATTATCTAAAATAGTGACTTTTGCCGAGCTTGGAGTAATGCAACCAAACAAAAAATGATTCAAAGTAGAAAGCATATTTAAAACAAAATTATCATTATCGTAAACGCTACACTTGGCGGCTAAAACTGCGGTTCCTACTTGGTCGTGCTTTAATTCCAAATCCACAGCACTAACTAAAACCCTGTAAAAGTTGCCATCATCAAATAAAGTGCCATCATCATCAATGTAAAGCTGTTTAAAAAACCAGTAATTATATCCTGTGGATGCGTCATACAAAAATTTTATAGGTAAATAATCTAAAGTTTGTTCTAAACAATTGCCGGCACTTGCGGCATCACAGTTTTGGAAACTCAAAGAAACCTTTATTGACTTTTTTAAATTAGAATAGTCTGATGTTCTGCCCTGCAAAACAAGCCCTATTTCTTCCGTGTTTTTGTATTCGTGGTCTGTTCTTTCAAAAGTTTCAAAAACCCTAAAAGTTTCAAAAACCCTAAATGCAACTAAGATTTTTATTTCACGGTGAACCAAAATATTTCCGGTGTTTTCGTTTTCAGTATTAATTAAAACAGTTCCCGCAATTGTGAACATGTTTTCGTCTTCATATTTCCAGTCATTTAATTCCCATTCAAAGCCACAATTTAAACCTACACATGAAAAATCAATGTCCTTATAAAATATTTTTGTGAAGTTGGGGCTTGTTAAACTTCCGGCTTCGTCAAAAATTCTTAATTTAATTCCTAGAATAGTACTTGGGTCTTTTGTTATAAGGGTAAAAATTCCGGCTGGAAATTCGGCTACCTTTTTACCTATTGGAGTAATAAAAAATTCTAAGTCATCAGCAAAATAAGGCCATTGGATAAAAGTTAAAAAAGTCGTTTGTTCCTCAACAGCAAGGCCGTTTGTATCATGTAAAGTTAAAACTATTTTTAACGTTCTTGGTGGTATTGGTTCTGTTGCTGTACCGTTTAAATCAATTATAGGTGGTATTAGTTCAACAAAGTTAAAAACTTTTTCTGCTCCCCCTGTTAATTCTATTTCTTTAAACACAACTCTATTAACGTCATCCTCCGTGTCTAAGAAAACCTCTAATGTGAGTTTATTTAAATCGCCTTCCCTATCGTAAGCCGTGCTTCTAGCCTCGCTTATTTTTCCTTCCCTCACATATTGTTTAGATGTTGGGGAACCGCCAACAGAAACCACTAAAACATTTAAAGGCTCATTGTTTTCTTTTGTAATTATTAACCTTTTAGTAAAATAACCGCGTTGCACTAACGCATAATCAGTAATGTAAAAGGTTTTTGCCGCTGTTTCGTTTGATTTCATTAAAAGGCGTTGCTTTTCTTCTAAAGAGTTAACATCAACCGAATATCTAGTTTTTTCTGTGCCAATAGTTATTGTTTGCGTTGTGTCAGATGTGCCCCCTTCGTTTGTCAAACCGGTTTCAATATCAACAGTACCGGATTCGGTGAAAGCGGTAAATTGAAATTCAAAAGCCACGTTTTCAGTGCTGAGTAATTGGGGTATTGATTCTATTAACTCGTTTCTCAAATTAGAAAAATTTGAAACGTTGTAAATATCATAATCTTTATTTTCAATTTCAATCGTGTCTAATTGTAATTGTTTAAACCATTGAGAATTATTATAAATGGTTTCAAAAAATAAAGCAGTGCTTCTATAAACTAGCCTATAAAATTTTGTTTCATTTGGGGTTAAAGTATCATTAAAAGAATAAACATATTTCGAGCCATCCCAAATTTTTTGTATTGGGTCGTTAAAACTTGCAGAGGTTCCGAAAGTAAGTGAATCGTTAAAAACCCAAGTGTTAGAATCAAATTGTGATTGGTTTGCTGTAAAAACAAAATACTGTTTACCGTTGTCTAAGGAATTATCAATTTTAAAATTTATTGATTCGGAAGAATTAGAGTTGCTGTCAACTTGCCATTCGATTAAATTGTTTTCGTTATCAACATCAACAGTTACGTTATTGTCAGCATCATTAAAAGAATAACTTGCAATATTTGTTAACGAGGTAAAAGTTAAAAAAGAGGATAATTTTCTAATTACTTTTAAAGTACCGCTTATATTTGTATTATTAACACCCGCAATGCTACCCGCATAAATAGTAAATGGGTATGTTCCGGTTCCCCTTCCCGAATCACTGTGAGTATAAAAGCCACTAGAATAAGGCATTGAAACATTTGCATCACTACCAAATTGCATGTTTACATCAGCATCTACCCTTACGTTTACGTCTGCTGTTTTGAATAAGTGAACTTTGAATAGTGCTTTTTCTGTTGGAATGTTCCAATCCCATAAATTATCACTTGGGGCAAATCTATTAATGATAAAAGAACTATTAGCGTCTGTGCCTGTTTTGATTTCTAACCCGCCCGTGTTTGTTGGTGGTTCGTCAACGCCAAATATAAAAGTGTAATTGGTGTCGGCTTGCAACACAATGTTTTTTTCAAAAAAATCAACCCTGCAAATTGTGTAATTTTGGGAAACTGATGCTTCTAATGAGGTTTCAGGAAAAGGTACTTTTGCCAAATTTTGGTCTATATTATAACCTAAAGCGTTGTAATCGTGTAATTCTAAAAAAACGTTATTATCGCCATAAATGTCTTGCCTACAATTTGTTCCCCCGTTAGATGACATGTTCACATCTATAAATTGAAGTCTGCCCGTTTGCTGTGGTTTAAAAACAATGCCCCCCCTAGTTGCTATATCAGGTAAAACATTTATTTGTAAAATTGTTTCGGCAGAACTGGAATTAGTGTCATAAAAAATTGTTTTAAAAAAATTGTCATCAACAGTGGAAACCGTTGCGTTTATTTGAAAAGAAGAATCCGCGTCAACCGGTTCAGTTGGTTTTATTATTGTGATATTTAAATCAGTAGAAAATACCGACAAACTTAAAAAAATTAGAAAAAATAAAATTAAAAAAATTTGTTTCATTTTCTCATTCCTTTAAAACTTCTAGCAATTTCTTTTGTTACTTCCGCGCTTGTTTTCCCGATTACCCCAATGTTTTCTTTTACTATTTTTGTAAATTCTTTGTGTACTCTAATTCTTGGCGAACCAATTCCTACCATGAGGACACCCATAAAATAAAAAAAAGGAGCTAGCGTTTAGCTCCAAAACCAAGACCCTTAGTTGTGCTGATAAACCTTCGAATGAAAGAAATAACAACAAAAATTAGGGCAAAGAATAACAAAACCGCAATTGTGACTCCGATTGCCTGTCCTATTAATGCTCCTTGGTCTGCAATACCTAGAGAAACCTCTTCACCAATTTCAACAGAATTATTAATGGTGTTTGAAAATTTGTCTAAGTTTATGTCAATTGTACCACTCATTTAAAGTAACCTCCCAATAATTTTATTAAATAAATTAAATAGAAGAAAAAGTTAAATTGGTTCAATCATAGAACATACAACTTCTATATTTAAAAGGTTATCTCTTTTTTTTCAGTTCTAGCAATAAAAGTCTAAGAATTTCGTTAAATTCTTTAGCTATTTTGTTTTTTTCTTTCCCATTTTCCGCTATTTGTCGTAACGGAGATATAAATTTTTCCCAAAAATTTTTATAATCTTGGCTCTTTTCAGTATATCCAAGTTCATTGGGTCGTTCCAAAAAAACACCAATTAGTTTTTAACCTTCTTTATAAAAATCCAAAAAGCCAAATAACCCAATATCAAAATAGAAATTAAAATTATCGCTACAATTACAAAAGAAAGATATTGCCCCTGTTCACTCCAAAACCCTGTTAATTCTTCGGTCGAATCTAGCACATGCAACGAATCGGTTAAAACTTTTTCAAAGTTAAAATCTGTTTGTTCAACCATTATTTAACAACCCTTGTTATATATTTCCAAATAAAAATTAATAGAAGAAGTAAAATAAAAGCAGACCCAAGAAAAAGCAACGGATTAATATTATTTTTTAAAAAAATAAACTCTATTTCGCTTTGCACTGTTTCGCTTATTGCTTCCCTTTGAATCACAGAAAAAACGGCCGTGCTTGTAACGGCTCCGCAAGTTGTTGAGGCGTTATAATCCCGTCCACGCTTGAACTCCGGTTCAGAAATTGTTTTTTCCGTGTAAAAAGTTCCATCTGAAAAAGTGTACTCATCAGTTAAACGTAATAAAGTATTCCCATCTGATTCTAAAATTAAAAACTTACACAAAACATTAGCGTTTAAATCAGCATTAAAATTTCCCGTGACTGTTAAAAGTTTGTCAATGGGGACCCGCTGTTTAACAGAATAATTTGTGATACTATCAGCATTTACATTTAAATAAAAAGCCATTGGAAGTAAAGCCATTGTAAACAACAAAACCAAAAACTTTTTATTCAATTTAACCCCTTCTATGTTAAAGCAACAGATTTAATCCCCGCTGTTGAATCATTATAAACTAAATGGACAGAATCGTCGTCACTATCAACCCAGAAAATCATTTCACTAACAGCTATTTGAGTAGTCCCACTTCCAACAGCAGGAATTGAAGCTTGCCTAATTCTTCTAGGGTAAAAACCGGCATTACCGGCAAAAGACAAGTCCCCTAAACTACTAATTTGCGTGTGATTTCCGTTACTTGGGTCACCTATTTTTGTTGTGTTAGGTATGGAAAGATAACTCCCTACCCATCTAATAAGGATATCTTGGTCTGCTCCCAAAGTTAAACCTATTGTGTCGGAATCAATTACAATTGCTTGGTTAATTGTTGCGGCTGTTAAATCGTTTATCCACAAACCCGTATTTTCTTCTAAAGTTCCACCGCCTGTATTGCTAAAATCCAAGACCTCAAAACCCTTATGCACTTTAACTGTTCCGGCAGCTGTCATTTGCCCTCTTACCCTAACACCGCCACCCATGTTTGTCGTGCCGGTTCCGGTTTGTCGCATTTCATAAAAACCACCTTCTAAGCGGTTCATATTTACGTCACTTGTCCCATAAGCTAAACCATTTATTCCAGCAACGCCTTTTGTGTGAGTGCTTGCACCATCATATTGGCCAGCCGCCCACATACCAAACACACTATCGTCAGCCGTTTCTCGCATTGTCGATATTAAAGCATAGTCATCATCATTTGTCTGTCCAAAATCAACAGCATCAAACTGTCCTTTATCAATCCAAACCCCACCCTGCCCCACTAAATCCGGAATTATTTGGACGTTGGTCCCATTATAAAAAATCCAGGCATCATCGTCAGCACCAAGAGCAAGTCGCCTATTGTCTGCCCAAAGATTAAAACCACCTCCACCAAGAACCGTAACATTCCCAGAGGCATCAACAGATAAAACTCTTTCTGGTGAACCAATAGGAGCAGATAATTCAGAGTGCCTATGCTTAGTGTCAACCATAGAATCGTCAGTTAAACTATCAAGTTCTGCCCCCGTTGCAGTAGTATCGTGTGCCGCTATTGTTCCAGCAGTTAAATTATCGTGAGTCGGAACACTTGTGGATGTGTGGTCATGTCCTGGGTCCGTACCACTTGAAACATTTGTTCCAGTTATCGTGCCAGTTGCGTCAAAATTGCCAGTTACTTTTGTGTTTCCGTTTAAATCTAATTCACCGTTTCCCCAATCGATTACAGGATTTGTTTGGTCATGAAAAAACCTAATGTAATCACCTGCTTGTGTTTCATCAGCAGAGTAAACCAAAAACGTTGGATTTGAAACAAAAGCCGGACTTCTGTTTGCATTGCTTTCGTCTCCTTGTTGCACGAATACTAAGTTTCCACTTTTAAGTGTTGAACCCAAATCAGTTGCTATTACTGCGTGGTCGTCACCAACATTTGACCACCTAAACAACCAGTCATAACCAGTTCCCAAAAAAAAATCAGCCCCATCTAGCATTGCTAAAGAATCCGAATGTTCCACCGCCGCCGTGAACTCTTTTGCAGTCCCTAGCCAACTGGTGTTTGCCATTGAATTAGTGTTTAAAGTTGAATCTGTTGTATGAAAACCTGCGTTTGAATCGTCAAAAGTAGATTTAAAAATAATTGAATTATTTAAAGGGTTTGAAGTAATTGTTAAATTATTACCGCCTATTAAATCAATGTTTCGGGAACGGTCAGGCGGTACTGAATCAATAGTTAAAAGTGAACTTAGTTTTGGTAGTTTTCTATCTGTTTGTTCTATAAAATCGTTTGCATCAATTACCCTTTTGTCTGTTTCTTCAAAAAAACGCGTAAAAGAGGTTAAAGGTTCATCTGATTCTTGCACATACCTTGTTTGTTGTGCAATTGCAAAATTTAAAATCATCAGTAAGATTAAAAAAATTAAGTATTTTTTCAATATATCCCCTATTATTAATGGCGTTTAACTATTTAAATATTGCCTTTTTGGATATAAAGCGACCCGTGCCAATATTTCTTAAATGCGGCCTTTTTAGTTTGTCAAAAGATTCAATAAATTTTGGAATCCTCGTGACTCCTTTAAATTCGGATTTTATTGAAAATAAAGACCCACTTAATTGTTTTCCGGTTACTTTGCTAACTGGTTTTGAAATAGTGAATTTTGTTAACCTAATTTCTTCAATTATTTTAATGTTTTTAACAATTTTTTGGCTGAATTTTTGGCTGAACTGCGACAAATCCCCTTTTGTTTCGCCTCTTGGCGTGGCATCCATAAAATCTTTTATTTGTCTTTGGATGCCGTCTTTATCAAAAGCAGTTATTTTGTCGGGGTTAAAATATTTCTTTTTTTGCGTGAAATATTTCCACAAATCAAGAGCGCCTTCGTCAGTTTGATATTCCGGCGCGCCTTCAAAGTCACTCAAAGTTAATCACATTCACAATTTATTAGCAGTTCTCCGCATTCGGGGCACCAACCTTTTTTGTCATCATTCATTTTAACCTATTGCCTGTTTTGTATTTTATTAATGGAATTGTTTTAAATTTGTCTTTATTGATATATAATAGTTTAGGTGCTTTATAATACTTTTCCAAAAACAAAACGTGGGCGTTTGACACTGTTTTTCGGTCTTGGTGAGGAGATTTAACGAGTTTAATAAATTTGTGGGCCGGTCTTTCTCCTTTATTTGTGCTTCCAAGAATCCATTGTTTACCTTGGAAAAATTTTGGTGCGTTCACAAAAGCTAAATCAACGCTTAAATCTTGGAGAATAGAAAAAGCGGATTGTAACGTGTGAGTAGTGGGACAAACCGCGTGAAAGCTTTTGGTTCTTGGTCGCTGGAAAATAAACCAGTGTGACAAAAAATGTTTTTCTTGTACTCTTTTTAATTCGGCTACAATATCCCCTAATGTGAATTTATCTTTTTCGTCATAATCACAAAACAAAATATGTAAACCGTTTCTAGTTCTTGAACCCATGCCGTAAACATCAGCTTTTAGTTTTGGCGTAATCATTATGGAATTGACAATCGAGTATTCTTTCCCACAATCACAATTAAAATTTTGATTATAATAAATTCTCTTGGTTTGCCCGTCAACAAAAGATTTAAAGTTTACCATTTTGTTTTACCTTCTCTTTTTTTGTAATTACAATTTCAATTGTTTCCCCGTCTTTATATTTTTCTAAAAGCCTTCTTAAACAAAACTTGTTATTGCCGTGATTCTGAAAGCGACTGTCCGGTGTTCTTAGGTGGTGTGTACTGCCGGCCTCACAATATAATATTGTTCCTTCGAAACTAATTTTTTTGGGGCTTTGTTCATTTTCCGAATCAAAAAAAGTCATTTTGTAAAAACCTCTTTTACTTGTAAAACAATTTTTTGCGCGTCAACCCGCCACATTTTAGTTTTAAAACTACTAAAACATTTTTTTTTGTGAAAATGGATTTTTTTATAAGTGTTCATTGATTTAATAGCAATGCCAGAACCTAGATAAATATTAGTTCCACACTCAAAACACTGTGAATTGTGATTAATTGTTTCTGTTATCGTGTAAACCATTTTTTACCAATCCCCCATAGAAATAACTTCAATGTTTCCGGCAAAAGGAACCCTTCTTTTTTTTGAATCCGTTGTATAGGCTTCTATTACTTCAAAACCATTTTTTTCTAAAACCTTACAGATTGTTTGCTTTCCAAAAAAACGAATGTGCGGCTCTAAAGTATTTTTTTCCAAACTATTTGGGTCGCCCATTCCCATTGTTAACTTTTCGTTTCCTAAAAAATATTGTAACCTGTAAGTGAAAGAATAGGCATTTGGTAAAGTCAAAATAAAGTGTCCACTGTCAGCAAGGCTTTTTCTAATGTTTTTAAGAAAACTAATATAATCAAAAACATGTTCTATAACGTGAATGCTTATAATTGTTGAGTACTTTTTCTCTGTTGGTTTTTCCTCAAAGCTATGGAAAAAAAATTCTTTTCCTAATTTGCATACATTAGAAAAAATGTCGCATCCACCCACAGTATAACCTAGTTTGTTTAATTTATTAACATCTGTTCCTTGGCCGCACCCAACATCTAACATTGGCGACTTTAAATATTTTTCTATTCTTCCAAAGTCCAGCATGTTTCCGAAAGGTTGTTTCAAACCAAAATATTTTTCATTGTAAAAGTTTTTGGTGTTCATTCTTTTTCGTTCTCTTGTTTTTTTGGTTTAATGATTTTGTAAATTGCGTAAATAATAAACAAAATGGATAATATTGCAATTACAAATACTAATTGGGACATTTTTTTCATTCTCCCTTTTACCTTTTGCATCCTTTATGGTCGCACGGGCATTTACACTCTCGCCCTTGATTATGTTCAAACCAACACATATGACAACCTTCCAATTCAAAACCCCTTTTTTATTCTTTTTTCAAATTCGACCAATTTTTTTTTGTATTTTTTTAAATTTGATTCTAATAACCTAATTTTGAATTTAAAATATTCAATTTGGTTTGGGATAACCGCCCAAGATTCAAGCGGGTTTGGTTTTACTTTTTTCTTCAATAAAATCTCCTTTGAGTTCTTGTGTTTTTTCTCTCCAAACAATTTTGAGGCCGTACTTTTCCCTTAGAATAACATCTAATTGTTTTGTTAATTTGTAAAGGTTGTTATTGTTTTTTTCAAGCTGTTTAACTGTTGGATTTTTTTGGTTGCATGCGGCACAAACTTTATATTTTTCGTCTTTTGGTTTTCCACATTCAGGGCAATCATCCACTTTTAATCACCCCCATTGATTTCAATATTTGGTGTGTGTTTTTGGTTATTGCGGCTTGGTGGATAAATTCAATAATAACTAATGTTTCCATTGTGCTTACTTGTTTTTTGTTTAATTCATCACACAATTCTAATGATATTATGCGGAGTTCTTCCAAAGTTCTAGTTATTTTTTCACCTTCTTTTTTTGTTTCTTTAAAAATTCAATTTGCTTAATTTGTAATTCAGGAAATTCTTGAAATATTTTTTTCCAATTAAAACCGTAAGTTATTTTGTTTCTTCTCTCCAAAAAACAAGAATTGGTTAAAACACTTCTAAAATAAATGTACGCTGTCGGAGTAGTATATTTATAGCTTGTTATATTGTTAAAGACGGATTTAATTTCGTGTTCGTGTATTATGGTGTAAGCAAAATACCGACCAAAAAAATCAAACAGGGTTTCTTTTAAAGTCATCTTCCCACTTTTTTAATAATTTAAAAACTTGCCTTTTATCAATCCAAACCTTTTTTTTCGGCAACTCTTTAATTAGTTTTAAAAGTTTTATTTGTTTGAATTGCCAATAAACATCACTCCGGTTAATGTTCGGATTGGTTTCAATGATGCGGTCTAAAAATTCGCTTTTAAAAATTAGTTCTCCTTTAAAAAATTGTTTATTTTTAAAAATTTTTTTTATTGTTTGGAACGAATCCAATTCATAATTAAAAAAAAGTTTAAGCCAATCTGTTTTCTCCAATAAAACCACCCAAAAAAAGGGTTGAATGATACCGTTAAGTTAAGAGTTTGACCCCTCAATAAAACAGGATGCTTTCCAACCCCTAAAAGATAGGGTTCAACTCATATTTAAACCTTTTGTTTCTCTTTTTTCTCACACAGTTTTTATATATTCATACACACACACATTTTTTTATTTTCTCTAATCTCATTTTTCTAGCCCCGTCCAAATAAGTTATTCATCAGCAACTAGCGGTTTGAATAGCCAGCTTTCATTTGTTTCAATTAATTCAAAATCACCTTTCACTTCTAAGTAATAATAGTTGTCTGCAATGTCGTAAACTTTGTTTGTGTCGGAGTAGAATCCAATGGAGATGCCGACACATTTCGTAACATTTTTATCGCACTGGCCTATTTTTTCATCGGCTTCATCAAAATAATCCATTATTACCCGTTGCATTGGAGTTTCTTTAATGTTTTTTATTAAATCAAAATTAGTTAAATCAGTTATTAAAACTCCAAAGCTAAGTGCTCCTAAAACCATTAAAAAAACCAAATACTTTGTAATATCTTTCATTGTTTTTCCCTCTCCTTCGTAGTTTCCTGCTCTTCTGCTTTAAGCAAACTGATGAGTTGTGTTTCTGAAAAAACATCTAGTCTTGATAATTGCTTGTTTTTAAATTCAAAAACAATTTGTGTTTTGTCAAAGTCAATCCAAATTCTATTAACTCTTTTTAGTTTAATTTCCCTCATACCCATAATTACGTTTTCTCCTACAATCCCAACCAATCGTTCTTTTTCTTGCAAATGATTCAATCTTTTTTAGTTTAGGAAACCAAATACTAATTAGACTTTTAATACACAAAGGTTTTTTACTGTGTTTTGTCCGTTTTTCGCTAAAAACAGAACTATGCCTATTTGCAGGTTTAGGTGGAGAAAAATTGCCCTTAGTTCCAACTAATAACAATTCATGTTGTCCTCTAAACCAATAACCCATTCCAATTATTTGCTTGTCCCAAACTACACAAGTCTTATATCTAAACCCCCAAGCTTCTAAAACACTCAAAGCTTCGATTAATTTTGGCGCAGTTGCCCATAAATAACAAACTGCAGTAGACTTTGTCTGAATTGGCAACTTTTTTATTTCTTCTAAACTCATAGTAAGATATTGATTTTCAATTTTTCGAGAATTACTTTTAGAAAAATCATAACGCCAAGGCGGGTCAGCGTAAATTATTGAATACTTTTTAGTTGGAAAATCCTGTAATTGCACCTCTGTCTAACTAACGGGTGATGGGGGAGCCTGTCTAATACGGGTGATGGGTT
>VAPB011035821.1_pt1 | contig 13157 bp, 12 predicted proteins | sample 3395101 | NCBI WGS metagenome assembly VAPB01 (sample SAMN08290433, study PRJNA428436) | hydrothermal vent metagenome | isolation source: Deep-sea hydrothermal vent chimney | place: Indian Ocean: Southwest Indian Ridge | reverse complement strand
ATAATACGACCTGTCGATTCGACCGCTCTCCCCAAAGCAAACTGTCCGCCTCAGGCGGATCCGCCGGGGCGGAAGCTACAGCCCCATATGAAATTTGTGAACCAAATTTTTGAGTTAATAGTTATAAGTTAAAAGTTATTAGCAAAACATCAACTTAAATTCTAAGGAACCGACTAACCTGTCGATTCGACCGCTCTCCCATATGCCTGTCCCGACTTGTCGGGAAGCTACAGCCCCGTATAAACAAAAATTCAAAATCCTAAACTCTAACTAGAATGTTTAGTTTAATGGAGTATACGCCCTTTTTTCAACTATCCCCACAGATATTCTGCAACTCTTCTGTGTATTTACTTCCTTTTTTGTGAATATACAAAGGCGGCACGATCCGAGGTGGTCAGGAAGAAATGTCACGATTAAAGATTTGACCCCATATTTAAGGACTCCTTCAGGGTGTGGCGGCGGCTGAGTTCGCTTGTGTACCGTTTGCCAATTGCAGCGGAATTCTGCCTGGCCCAATCAGTAAGTTTTGTTTCGCCTATAGGCGGTGAATCAGCATATAGCAGGTCAGCCATGAGGCCTTTGATTTCTTCACGGGTGATCATTATATCACCGACTATTTTTCCGATGATCAGCCCTGCAACATAGCAGACAGAAGGATGAGTAGAAATAATAGTTCTGCGTCTTCCAATAATATCCCCGATTTTTTCTACTAAACCACGATATGTGAAAGTCTCAGGCCCGATCGCGTCAATTATTGTATTTTCAGTCTGCGCGCCCTGCTCAACAGCAAGTTTTGCAAGGTCATCAACATAGATCGGCTGTAAACGATAGCTTCCGTCACCGAACACAGCGAAGAACGGGAATTTGCGCAAAACCCATGCGATATTGTTTGTAAGGATATCCTCTTTACCAAATAATACAGCCGGCCGAAGGATCGCGTGGGATATCTCTGATTCGATCAGGGCCCTTTCAAGCATGGCCTTGCCTCTGAAATACTCAAGATCAGAGTTTTCAGACGGGTTGGTTATGCTGACATGGACAATGCGTTTTATTCCGGCTTTTTTTGCTGCCCTGAACAGTTTCAGCGTATTATCAACAGCCATTAAGTGTTTAAAGTCTTTATAGTTAAACCTTACCCAGTAGGTATTGTAGAGAACATCAGCGCCCTTTAATGACTCGGCCAGCCTGTCAGGGTCATTAAAATTAAACGGGTGTACCTCAACTTTGTCTCCAAAGGGGTTTGGCTTGTCTGTAGAGTTTGTAAGGGTCCTCACGTGATGCCCGGCATGGAGTAAACGTTTTGCAATATATTTCCCTGAATAGCCTAATGCGCCTGTAACCACATGTATTTGTTTGTTCGTCATGACATTACCTCACTTAGTAGACTTTCCAAACAGCTTTGCTATGGTCCCTGACCTCAGTTCATCAAGGGCAATTATTGTTGCAACCAGGTTATCAAGGGAGTCAAAAAACTTCTTCATCCCTTTTATGCGTTCCTTATAAAAGTCAGCAAGCTCAGGAGAATCGGGTCCTGCCTTCCGGGCTATGTCCAGACTCTGGCCCACTGTCCTGAGTGCAAGGTCAAACTCGTTCTTTTCCCGTTCGCGGAGAATGTCTTTGACTATTTTCCAGAAATCAGTCTCTGCAATATAGTAGTCCTTGCGGTCCCCTACCCTGAATTGCTTATGTATCATACCCAGCCTCTCCAGACTGCGTACATTAGTGCTCACAGCGCCCTTGCTTATGCCAACCTGTTCGACCAGCTCATCAAGCGTTATCGGCTCAGGCGAGAGGTAAACCGCGGCATACATTGCGCCGCTTGCCCTGGGAAGGCCCCAGAAATTGGCAATCCGGCTGATTCCCTGTATAAAGTGCTCGCGGGCCCGGGTAAGTTCAGTGCTCATACATCCTCCTTATGTTGCGTATACTTCGTTTAGTTCGTTCTAAACATAGCATATCGTAAGTGGAATTTGATGTCAAGAGAAAAGGGTAAGTTGTTGGTTTTAAAGAGTTATGGGGGCTGTCCTTTAATATCTTATGACTTTTTCAATGTCAAAACCCTTAAATAGCTTGAATTACATAAAAACCCCTATATTGGGGTCAATTACAACCTATGTTCACTAAGAAAAGCTACCTTTTGTTTGACAATCTCAAACTGGCCCTTGCAGATCAATTATCTCTCTTATTACAATGCTTATATAACATTATTTCTTTTTCAATTTCAGGGTCAAATATTTCTATTTCAAAATAATGCTTGCCGTTTTCATCTTCTTTTTCCTTCATGAAGCCTATATGTTCTTCTGTATTCTCAGTCATAACAAAATACTTATCTACATCTATATCCCAATTTTTCATTTTTATGTTTTCTTTTGCCCATCTAGGGATTTTATTGACTATAAATTTCATATATTATCCTTCGAGATATTCTCATTCTCCTTTTTCAAATATCTGACAAAGGTAATATTCTTTACCTTGATATTCAATTTCAGCTATTGAGACTTTCTCTTTCTCAATTGAGACGAAAAAGGATTTATCATCTGGCAAATATTCTTTTGATACACCCTTTGAAAGCATTGTCTTAAGAGCTTCCAATGCTTGCTCTTTTAAATATTGTGAAAACCATACTTCCATATAACACCTATCACATTAAGCTCATCTTCTTTTTCAAGATCAGACCACCCTTGATAATGCAATCGACATATACCATCATCTACTCGTTAGTCCATTTAATTTGAAACTCTATTTCTTCCTCGTTTCCCTCACGCTCGTGCTCTATGTTAAACTCGGCTCTAATCGGTACATATATTCTTTCACCGGCGATTTGAATCTCAAACTTTTCTCCCTTTTCAATTGCATCTGCAAGTCGTCTCAGCTTAGATGCAAATTCAGAAGTCGAATAAACTTTTTCAATTTCCCTGTCAGATTTTTTGTTCATACTTATTCTCCTTTAAATATTCAGTTTCATTATATTAATTCTCTTATTAATCCGAACTATAAGAAGTGAGAGCGTCATGCTGATTATGACATGGGTTATAAAAATGTATATGCCCCATTTCGCTTTGGCATCAGTCATTGCACTTACATTAGCAATAACAATAATTAATGAAATTACGAAAACATCTAACATTGACCATTTGCTGAATATTTCGATTATATTAAGGACAGTCTGTCTGTTTTTATCAGCGATCTTTTTATTCCATAAGTAATTAAGAGTTACTATTTTCCCTATAGGAAATAAGATACTAAATGAGAAGATAATGGTTGATAGAATTACATGGCCGTTCTTAAAAAGGTCTATAATTCCTTCTAATAAAGAGTACGTATCGTTATTCAACTCAATCCACAGGATTTCTTTTCTTATACTGAGTACTGGAGCACAAATGCCAAACACCAAGCTAATATATGCTGCTACAAATGAAATTGATATGAAGTTGGAGGTTTTCTCATTGTATGATTTGACCGTTTCTTTCAGAGAATTCATATTTTGTTCTTAGTTAAAAGCATTATTGAGAAAGAGGAGAAGGTATTTTAAAACAATATATTGGTTAATATAAGAATTATATAAAAAATCAAGAATAACTCTATAAGTTAATCTTTCTTCTTTTCAGACTCTTCAACAAGAACTATCATCTGTTCATCACCAATAGAATAAGCTTCCTCTACCGTCCCCTTGACGCGAATCTTTGATCCTATTGTTGGCATAGCCCTAGTGGTAATAACTATTATTTCATCCGTTTCATCTTTAACAATAAAATATTTGACAAACAAGAGGGAGACTCTATCTTTAACTGTGCCTGAAATGGTAACAGTCTGTTCATCATAATCTCTTGGATTTTCAATTATTTCCCCGATAGGAGTGTAGTAAATATTGCCAACATAATACCATGTTGCCCCCGCAATGATTACAACAGTCAAAATACCAATTATTATATTTTTTATCATCTTCCCTCCTTTCTATGCGCTTACATCTACATTAAGCTCTGCCGTAATGCTTGGCACTTGAGATACATTTATTTTTTCTTTCTTATATTTTTCAGGAATTTGTCCAATTCCCCAACCTTCTCCGGTCATTTCACAGTAGTAATATTTATTATCTTTATGTTCAATATATATACCAGGAAGTCCATCGGCACCAGCTACCCCAAGTGCGGCATGCTGCGGCAGAAAAAGAAGTGCCACATCATAACCCATAACCTTCAAAATAGCAGCGCCAAGTATAGAAAAGTCTTCACAATCCCCATTTCCATCACTTAATGTTTCGACAGGATACTTAGGGTACTCCCATTTTTTATCAGCCTCATATTGAATGACGCTTTGAACGAAAGAAAGTACAAATCTTACTTCATCATAAGATCCATAAGGTTTCCCAATATTAATAAGTTCTTTTGCGAGAACTCTTATTTCTCCACAAATACCATTGACTATATATTCTTCGACCCATTGTGGATAATCAACCCTTTTCCTGGCTTTTTGTTCTTCATACAAAGAATGTCTTATTGAAAGTTTCAGGCTATGCTGGTTTCCATCGTGTTCCCATATAAATTCTTTAATAACGTCTTCTGGTAAATCGAGCTTCCCTGGCTTTCTTAATGTAACAATTTTTGGCATCTCGTCTTCCTGCAAAATACCGAGGGATATTTCCATACCTAACGAATTAACTACAGAAACGATTAAAATCGGAAGCGATATTTCCAAATATATCAATTTAAATTGTCCAAGATAAATAATAAGAAGTAGAGTAAACAGAACTGCAACTCCAGTAAGCAATGCTGTTAATTGAATTCCCTTTATTCGCAATATATTTCTAATAAATGATTTCCATTCGGGATCATAGGAGTGAATAAAATATATTATTAATAAAGACAAAAGAAGCGAAATCAAGTAAAGAAATGGGAAATAGAACAAACTAATTTGCTCGCTAAAAGGCAATTTGGGAATAACAAATCTTTTAAAGGGAAACCAGAGAATCAGGTAAATTATCATACTCATAAAAAACATTTCATGCCTCTTTATGCAAAGAATTCAAATCTATACTTTCTGCAAAGCTAAAAACTGATATTCTATAAGGTGTTTTCGCAGGGATGGTGGCAAGTTTAGTTGAGTAGTTGCCTTCAATTGCATGATCAATAGCCGAACAAATGTCATCGCATCCATTTGAGAAGATTTCCAGGGATCCTGTTGTGTCAGGTTCTGGTTTCAACCTTATAAATGGAGCTGTGGACCGTTTGAGAAACTCTAAAAAGTTTTTTGCTTTTTCTGGAAAATCTCTTAGATTGCCACATACAGATATATTCACAAGGTCCCTACAATCATCAATTATCCTCAAAGTAGCTTTCTCAACTAACCCCCACTCAAAAATATTAATTTCTGATGATTCAACTGATGACAGTCTGTTCCATAATGTCAAGGGTTTTTCCTCAGTAATATATTTTAAAGCCACATTATGGGTATCTACGTTGATTAAGTTATAGTATTTACTTACTATTTCATCCCTCGTATCCAATGTGTTTATCCAGAATGCAGAGCTTGGCGGTGATGGCGCCAAATGTTCTTCCTTAAAGTAAATTGATAATTTTTCCAGTCTCTTCGCTGCTAACTCCACCTTTGAAATCATCTCATCCACAATCTGAAGATATTTTGGCAGAATATCCTTTACTACACTTGTTTTTTTATAATTCATCATAGCTTCCCATTTTTTTCTGATGGTGCCTGTTATTTTTATTACTAGATTTTCGGTTCTATTTATCCACGAGTGCCAGTAAATGTAACCGAACACAAGCGATAGCAGTGATAGAGACAATAATAAATTGAATTTGAAATCAAATAATTTCAGCCCTGTTATGAGCCCAACAAGGAAAGAACCGCTTAATACAATACTCCTTATAGCCACCGCAGCTCTCCTTGGACCTTTTTTGACTCTCTTCTCCAGATTGCGGATTATAGGGCCAGAATCTGGATATATTGGTGAAGCAGGTTCATCTGGGATCATCGCCTTTATGTGTGCCTTTAATTTATTCAGACAATCCTTAACTAGGATCATGCCTCCTTTCTCCTCAGTCGAAATTGCAGTATTTACGTCTTCAAGTAGAGAATATTCAAATTCAGAAAGCATAGTTTCACTGGCTTTATTTATTATTTCGCCATTTGTCTCCGCGTAATTTGCCAGACTTGCATCAAGTTCATCTGCAGATATTGTAAATCCCTCAGGTTTATTCAGGTCCCAAGCTAAAGGGGATTTTTCGCTGTCATTAAAAGCGTCGAATGGATCAAGAAACCTATATATAGGATGCTTACTAAGTGAATGCGTAAACGCTTCAAAAGAGCTCAGAGACGCTTTATTTAGTATCCTATTCAAATAGAGATTTAGCCTCTTTTCATTAAAACTTCCGAAGAAAGCCTGGTCAAGAATTTCTCCTCCCTTTTTAACAAGGAGTGTCTCGATAATTTGATTAATAGGAGTAACTATAGATATGGCAGAAAAACCATTAAATCGTTCCTGAGATATGCTGTTTCTTGAAACCCACTCTCGAAATGCGCCTACTCTGTCTTTTTTGGAAAACTCTACTGGTTTTTGCGTAAGTACATATGCAAGGTGTCCCAGAAAGAAGTGCAAATCTTTGGCATCAGAAACAACAGTCCCAAAGCGATTTGTAGCATCAATAAAATAAACCATATCAAGATTGTTTTTTGCCCAGCTAATAAATTCTCCAAAAATGCTTGTCTTTTTACTATCACCTGCGCCTTTGCTGTAACCTCTTGAAAGGTTGCTGATTAGAAATAAACCTTGTCTGTATAACGAGCCCTTTTCTTGGAAAAGTCCTTCAAAAGCATCTGAAAAGTTTTTATGGGACTTTTTTAAGCTTTCTAAAAAACCATCTTCAGTCAAATCACCTATAAAAATAATCTGATTGGCATTTTCGATTACCTGATACCCTTTGTTTATCAGGACACTTAAGGTTTTTACATCCTTCGCCTCCAGAACTGCTTTTGAAATAGTCTTAGATATATCCTCACCTTCACTAAGAGCTATCCAACGGTAAATCTTATTGAGATCACCATCAAGAATGGGGAACCACTCATCAAACCATTCCTTCAAGTGATTCATCGTAGGTGAAGTGGGAACATAAAAAGTTCTTGAGACAACTGTGCTATGCGGAAACTTTAAAGGCGCAGTTTTACTAAATATTTCTGCCCTAAGTTTTTCAAGAGATATCATCAGACCCTAACCTGCTTCAACTCCTCTTCCATAAAAGTTGTAAGCGAATTTTTCAACTTATTCAAGATCTTTTGTCTTGTTTTATCTCGGCTTCTTTTTGCTGTTTCAAACTCTGCCTCTATTATCGGCAGGTACTCGTCCGATAACTTCTTTCTTATCGTGTCCGCACCTAATTCATGAACTTTTACCAGCGCGTTTTCTTTGACTTGATTGACCCATTCCGGCTGGCCGTCAAATTTCTCAAGGGCTACCTCTATGCCGCTGCCCAGTTTTTTCTCTGCCTCTCCTTTCCCCCGTCCTGTATCAGCTAACAAGTAATAGTTACTGCCTCTGTTATATATAAATGCCTTGTTTTTTCGGGAGTCTGCGCTTCCGTCCTGAGTTACTGCAGACGGGAAAAGATAACTAAAGGCTCTTCCAACAGTAAACCACTTATTTGCTTCCTCTTCGCCTTGAGGTTTAGGGATTACCTCTTCCCATTCGTCGGCATCAAGCCAACCATGAATAGGTCTGTGAGTTTTTCTTTTTGAGATTAATGTTTCATAATGATCCAACAAGTGATCGTAGTGTGCTTTGTAGTTATAAATTCTAGATAAGGAGTGGAGCGTATAACCTTGAGTAACAGTGTAAATAATTATTTCGTGGGGAGAGTGAAAGTACGCGTTGCAAACTCCCTCATCGACATCTTTATACTTATTGAAAAGCCCTTCAAACTCTTTCTGAATGCTTGGGTAAACTGCAAGTATGCGATCTGTTCTATATTGTTTTTCTTCTTTACCTGGAATTAGAGGGAACAACGGCTCACCCAGGGCAAGAATTGTTCCAAATAGTCTGTCAATGGAAGCTTGACTTCCATAGAACTTTTCTAATATTTTCATAATGTTAAGTCCATCTAATCTTTTCTTCACTTCTTCCTTTATGTTTTTTGCTGCTTTTTCAACCCATACAGCGTCTGTCAATTTATGATCTTTCATGATATTCTCTCTTTTCCAGATTGTCGCTGTTTTGGCTATTATGGCCCTTTCTGTTTCCTCATCAAAAAAATCACTGTAAAGTTCCGAAATCTTTTGAAAATCTAAAAGACTTATTCTATTTCCTGGCCCTCTCATCTGAATATCCGCCATACTATTCAACTCATGCGCTAAATTTGTGATCGAGTTCTTTAAAGAATTGTTTCTTGTTAGGAGCACATTATGCAAATTAGTCCATGTATTAACCTGTTTTTCACAAAAACCAATCAAATTATTGTAGACCCTGTTCCCCTCTTCCTGCGACCACACCAAGAGCTGTTGATTCAAAAAAGTTTTGAGGTCCCCATCAAAAACATTTTTGCCTAACCTTATTTTTTCTTTTCGACCCCAGAATCCGCTTGCTGCAGCTCTCGTGACCAGTTCAATAGACTTATTTAATTTTTGCTCTGCGTTTTGAAGTTTTAATGTGTTTTCATTTAACTCTTTTGAAATAGCTTCATTGTGTATTTTTAAAGCATCCCAAACGCTTTTCAGAAATTCCAGGACATGTCCTACTGTTTCATCGCCATAGATCTGCTCTGAATCGTTTTCGAGTGACTTTTGGGCTGCCGCAAGAATTTTCTTACCACTGTCAGTAAGCACCTTTTTATACTGCTCTTTTATAGAAACCTGCATATTGCTTTTTAGTCTATTACATGCCTTACCGAGTTCAGTCCGTTTTAGATCTTTCAGTTTGCCCTCAACGTCTACGGTTATCCGTATGTTGTTGCCTCTTTTGTCTAGCCTTATTTTCTCCTGAAGTTGGTCTGAACCAACCTCGATTAAAGAATTTTTATTAATCCAATTTTCAATATAAGAGGGGACAATTTGATACCCTTTAAGTTCATCATCAATTGTTCGAAAAACCAATGTATTTACAAACAATTCTTCGATCTTCTCATGTGGAAGGCCAAACCGAACAACTCCTAAGGAAGAAAATGCCCGAGGCATGAGATCATGTCCCGGTTCGGAAAAAGCAGTATTTTCTGAATCGTATGCTTTTGGCGCTCCTTCAATAGTCTTTACCGGAGACTGTATTTCAAATAGGAGATAGCTGACCACCATTTCACCTAATTCCGGCAATGTCTTGTGTATTATCTGCCCATCACTATTGCGGTCAGTGACAAGAAATATATTACTGGGCATATGTCCTTTATCTGCTTGTAAAGAAGCGAACCCCGGCCCGGTACATGCATAAGAAAATACCTCCTGCTCATTATTGATAAAATGAAATAATTCTTTTAACGTTACGTAAGTGTTAGAGTAGAAATCCGGTAAATCTATAACAGGCGCATCACCTTCAAGAGCTTCCGGAGTCGCTAAGATGGCTTGCATTCTATATTTTGTTCTCAGCTGTGTAAAAAGTAGCTGGTTAGCGATGATGAAAACATCAAGAAGAGTCCCTGCTCCTGTTCCTCCAGCTATCGATGATACAATGTATACTTTAGGGGAAGCTGTAGTAGTTAAATTTGCAAGTACTTTATTTAGAGCAGACTGTAGTGTATTATAGAATCTGTCTACAGTCGGAGGATAAAGCAAAGCAATCCTTCCCAGAGCCTTCACTTTACTGGCGCCTCCTTCGATACTGGGCGCCTTCCATTTGCATTCTGATATCATGTCCCTGTACCAGCCTAAGTACTCCGAATAATGAGGGTCTTTCGAAACCTCATCCGGGGTAATCCCAATAGATAACTCAACATACTCTGTTTTCGTCAAAACATCCCGCTGTTCCCGTGAATGAGTGTCCATCCCAATGAATGCAAATAGATCTCTAGCATTCTTATCGGGTATCAACTCATGGACTGCTTTTTTCAATTTCCTGACTACTGTGCATCCATACCCCCCGAGACCGATATATATAGTAGGTCTAAGAGTCGCCTCCTTGCTGAGTTTCTTCCAAGCTTCACTAATGCCCTTCCCTTCAAGCTTGTCGCTGATTTTATCGACCCAAAAATTACTCATGAGTGACCCCCTTGTTTAATTAAAGATTTTCAAATATAAACTCGTAACCGTCTATTTTTATAATCAGTCCGTTTAGAAGTTCATAACTTTCACCTGGGAATCGTTCGATGTCTATTCCCACCTCAGGATTATTGACAGTTATGCTGTGCCCAGATTCTTTTTCACTGCTATTTTGAATATGGTTTCCAACAATCCGTCTGAATTTTAACTCGACTTTCAATTCTGGAGGAAAATTGCTGAGTACAATATCTGCGTTGGACAGACCGAGACTGATAACATTTTTTCTCCAATTCAGATATCTGCTCCAGATGTTTCTCTTGACCCTACCAAGAACTATATCGTCCAATAAATCACCGGGCGGACTACTGACAGGTCTGAGAACACCAATCGGTGCTTTTCCAAACCCCCAAATTATGGCCAAGCATACCATCAAAATTAACAGAATTAACAATAATATAAGAACAGAAATCGTGAGCCATTCGAGCCAGCTCGGCACATGCACTCTGTAACCTAAGGGGAATTTATCTCCTCTGTCCGTCGTGAAAAGGATCTCGCCCTCAAAGTGCCCATAGCACCCATCTTCAGGGATTACTACAGAAATTACCTGGCCTAAACTCTGGCCAGTTTCTATTGTAAAATCACTTAATTGTATAGTTGGCAATTTATCGGGCAAATCAATACATCTGCTTGCTTCTTTAATTTCATTTTTCAAAGTGACTCTTGTCGTATTAGGCAAACCTGAATGTATTTGTACATTTACAGTCTTTTGTTCATTTTCTTCAACATCTCCGAAATCAATAAAATCAGGTTCAACATAAAATCTTGGCAATACTCTAACTTTGTATTCCTTACTGGTTCTCGTTAGCATTTTTCTGTCTTCACTATCGTATGGATCCAACTTAAACTTTAATTTTACTACCCCTGTATTTTGCATTCTATGTCTTAGTCTAAAGCCCTCTTCATCATCCTGAAGAGTTATGGGGGCTTCCTTGTGTGTTTCATATGATAATTCGCTTATAACTTTCGAGCTTGGTCCCAGCTGATCTCTGTCACTATTACCCTCAAAACTTACCGATACAACAGCATTCAATATTTCCCCGTATTCATATTTATCCTGTATGCCTGTGATTTCCATATCCAGCGTGCTTCGCCCTACTATTAATAGTCTGTATTGTCCGCTTCCTTGCATAAAACTATAATTCCATCTTCCTGATGGATTATTTTCTCCTAAATCAACAATCTTAAGCTTTGGATGGGTACCTGGTAATGGATTCTCTCTAATGGTATCGTTGTCAGACATGACTGAAAATTCAGCTTTTTTTTCTTGAGTTAGTACAATAAAAGAGATATCCTTCCAATAACGATCAAATGAAATTGATTCCTGCCTGTTTTGGATAATACTTCCTTTCTTAGCATATAATTTTATCTTATTTTTCCACGAATGGATAAGACCCATAAAGGCATCTATAAGGTCAATGGCTTCACTAGCATAGAAAAAATGCGATTCTGTTGTCACTAAACTGGTTTCATCAGCAAGATAGCCGAGAAACTCCCTGTCTGCTCCAGGACTAAAACCCACTGAATAGACCTCTACTTCTTTCTCATTAAAGGATGGCATTATCTTGGCATTGATATAACTCCTGGCAACAGGAGTTAATTTCCTTCTGTATTCTTCATTAATTTCTTTCAATTCGCTTCTATCCTTGCCTCTTATTGCTAACCTGTACTGCAAATAGTATGGCGGATACCTGTCACTTCTTGGATTAGGATCAAAAATACCATCTGAAAGCAAAAGAACCACCTTATGTGCATCATCTGGAGCTTCTAGGATTAGTTCTTTTGCCTTATCTAATCCTGCACTGAAATCTGTATGGCTGCCATTTTTCCCAACCTCTCTAATAGCCCTAAAAATATCGTTTCTTTCAGATGCAGATTTCCATGATGATAAAATTTTAGCATCTGAATCAAATTCAACGACTGCGACTTTATCATCTGGTGACATGAGGGTTATAACAGCCTGAGATGCAAGCTTGCGGATTTCTTCAGGATCTGTTGTTCTCATACTTCCTGAAGAATCCATAAGAAGAACTAGATAAATAGGACGATTGTCAAATGGAGTCAAACTTTGAGCGAATGCACCCTGGTAAAATAAGGGGGAAATGAAGAGAAAACATATGACATAATAGAAAACAAATTTCACTTTTTGGATTAACATGTTTTTTTCTAAATTTGACAGAGCTGTTTAAAAACAGGTAAGTTAGAAATAATGTTCATCAAAAGTGTTACAACTCCCTGCTCTTTAATAAAGAATGTTACAAAGAAAATGCCGGGAACTGGTCAAATATATAACATTTTTGCTTAAAATACAAGAACTTTTACTGATATCAACATCCTGATGAAGATGAAGAAATAATTAAGTTATTAATGAAATTTCTTTATTTCTTTCTGCAGCCAGTAAGATCTTAACTCCTCAAGCTTTTCCTCAAAATTATCCTTAATATGCATAGGAATTATGTTATTAATTACCTGTGCTACGGACATGACGTAAGGAAGAGTTACAGAATTTCTCAAGACTTTACTTTCGGAAGGCAGGAATGCAACTAATATAACTACTATTATCATTAGTATCAGGAGACCTTTAAGAAAGCCCAAAAGGCCTCCAGCGACTCTATTTAGCCAGCTTAAGTCCGCGATTTTTATGAGTTTTCCAACAAACAACCCAACTAACGAAGAAAGAAGTATGCACGAAACGAAAATAGCAATAAAGCTGACAATGCTTGCGATATCCTTGTCTAAAGAGGTAAAAAACGTCGAAATCTGCTCATAGAAACTAATTGCAGCGATGTACCCGATTATTATCCCAGCAAGAGAGAAAAGCTGTTTTATTAGGCCTTTCCATAGGCCCAAGGCTACAAATGAACCAATAATTGTTAAAACGACTATGTCAAGTGGATTCATTTATCTCTCCT
>VAPB010454788.1_pt1 | contig 13184 bp, 9 predicted proteins | sample 3395101 | NCBI WGS metagenome assembly VAPB01 (sample SAMN08290433, study PRJNA428436) | hydrothermal vent metagenome | isolation source: Deep-sea hydrothermal vent chimney | place: Indian Ocean: Southwest Indian Ridge | reverse complement strand
TCTGCCCACGGGGCATACTGTCTCAAGCCTCTCTACAACGTAGCGGCGGCAACAGCCCACATCCAAACGACATGTCACGCCAGAATCGCTCAATTTGGGTAATATTGATGTACTGTGGATGATTAGGAGAAAACTATGAAACGCAAGATGACCCGACGCAATCTGTTGCAGGCGACGGCCGCCGGGACGGCTGTGGTGGCCGTTACACGACAAGCGAGCGTATCAGCCGGAGTATTCCAACCTGTGAAGATCGAGGAACCTTTTCACGGTGCGGTTCTGAACAGAAGGCACGGCAGGGAGGTCAACGGAGGTTTGATGATTCGAGTATCCGGCCATGCGCCCCTGCGCGACCGCGTGACGGTAAATGGAGCGCCGGCGCGGCGTGCGGGCACCAAGTTCACGGCCGATGTCGTGCTCCGTCAAAAAGAGACGGAAATTACCGCCGCTTCGCACGGCAGCTTTGGCCTGCATGAGCATCGCGTGCGGGTGCGGTGGGACAAGCATTCGGAGCCGAGATATCGGTTTTCTATCGACGACAACAGCTTCTTCCTGCGTGACATCGCACGAAAGAGCTACACGTCGCTCTTCGACTGCTTCTACCTGAAGGGGCTCCGTGAACTGCACTCGAAGTACGCCGCGCGATTTGTCCTCAACATCTATTATGCGACAGAGGACGGTTTCGAGCTGCCCCGGTTTCCCGACCGCTACAAGAGCGAGTGGCAGGACAACAGCGACTGGCTCAAGCTTGCCTTTCACGCCTATGCCAACGAGCCTGCTCGTCCGTACCAGTATGCGTCGGCGTCAAAGTTGATCGCTGATCTTAAAAAGGTAGCCGAGCAGATTGTTCGTTTCGCCGGAGAGCAGACGTACTCGCCGCCTACGGTTATCCACTGGGGGATGGTGCAGCCGGAAGCCTTGAAACCGCTTTTCGAAAATGGGGTGCGGGCGCTCAGCGGCTATTTTCGCCGACTCGGAGGCGACTGGGATGTTAATTATCTGCTGGATGACGCTCGGTCAGAGTATTTATCACGCCACGATGCGCTCATGGACTTCGACAGCGGCATAGTATTCTCCAAAGTCGATATTGTCTGCAACAGCACTTCGGTAGAACGGATTGTACCCACGCTCGAACCGCTCACGAGGGACCCCAACCAGGCGGAGATCGTGGATGTCTTCACCCATGAACAGTACTTCTGGCCGTTTTATTCCAACTATCTGCCCGACCATTTCCAGAGGCTCGATACCGCTATCCGTTATGTGACCGAGCGTGGATACAAGCCGGTCTTCTTTCATGAGGGATTCCTGGGCGGCCCTCAATAGGATATGACGATAGACGATAATGACGACGGATGAAAACGTGGCAAAGAAGAATGTAACTAGGGGAGCCAACTAATGAAAACTTATGGTGTCGGCGTATTTGGAATTGGCTGGGTGGCCGGTGAGCATATCAAGGCCTACGTGCAGAATCCCCACATGGAGGTGCTGGCGTTGGCCTCACGCCGGAAAGAATCTGCTCAGGCCTGCAAGGACAAGCTCGGCATGGACTGTGACATTCTGGATGATTACGAATCTCTCCTGGGACGGGACGATCTTGATGTCATCGACCTTTGCTCTCCCAACTTTCTTCATGCACAGGAGGCGATCAGCGCCGCTTCGGCGGGCAAACACGTAGTGATCGAAAAACCTATCGCGATGAATTTCAAGGAGTTGAAGGCGGTGAAGGAAGCCGTGGTCAAAGCCGGCGTCAAATCGCAGGTTGGCTTTGTGTCAAGGTGGAATCCTCACGTCGGGTCGATCCGGAGCATGATTGACAAAGGTGCTTTGGGAGAGATTTTCTATGTGGAAGTCGACTATTATCACGAGATCGGGCCTTGGTGGAGCGGCTGGAGTTGGGGCGCCAACACGAGAAAGGACGGACCGACGGCAAGCCTGGTCGCCGGCTGTCACGCGGTGGATCTGCTCTATTACTTTGGCGGGGATGTGGACGAAGTCTTTGCATACGGCGTATTCGGCCATCGCAAGGACTACGAATACGAGCCGACGTATACAGCCGTCGTGAAATTCAAGAACGGCAAAATCGGCAAAACAGGATGCAGCTTTGAAAATGAGTGCCCCTATGTTATGAGCATTGTGCTTCACGGCAGCAAGGGTTCTATCCTGAATGAAAAATTCTATACCAAAGAATGGTATGCCGGCCAGCAGGGGTGGCAGAATTTCAACACGATCTTTCTCGACAGTGGGGACGTGGCGCATCATCCCTTCAAAGAGATGGTAGACGACCTGGCTGAGGCGCTTGTGAATGACAAGGAAGCCACGGCCAACATACATGAGGCGTACAAATCACATGAGATATGCCTGGCAATCGACCGTTCCATAGAAACCGGTCAGGCTGTCAAGCTTCCGCTCACGTGAAGAAAGCCGGTAGGAAGAAAAGGTGAGATTCATGGATCGACGAGACTTCTGCAAAGGCGTCCTTGCGAGCAGCTCTCTGCCTTTGGCTCGGTCTGCTCGCGCAGGCCCCTCTCAAAGGGAAGGGCAGATAGAAGTGATAGACGCCCATTGCCATGCGGGTAAGGGTATAAACTACGGTAAGGATGACTCGACGAGCGACCCCTGGACCACCTACAATGATCCGAGGTGGACCCTGCGCAAAGCCCGGGAGGTGGGGATTGGCAAGACGATCATCTTTCCAATCAACAATACGACATACCGCCAGGCCAACGAGGAGATCGCTTCTTATGTGAGGCGCTGGCCCGACAAGTTCATCGGATTTGCCAAGCATGACGCCAGGAGCGAAGCGGGCAAGATCAGAGACATGCTGCGTCACGAAGTTCTTGAGCTTGGCCTGCGAGGACTGAAGCTCCACGGCGTACCGACGAAGGAGATGGTGGAGACAGCGGCTGAGCTGAAAATCCCAATTCTCTTCCACCCGCCGAAAGTTAATGACAGCCTTGATGTGGTCGAGTCTAATCCCGAGGTTTCCTTCATTCTGGCGCACCTGGGGTGCTTCGCCTCACGCGATTGGACCGAACATGTCCGTGCCATCAAGGCGGCCAAAAAGATCGCGAACCTTTATCTCGATACATCCTCGGTGGTCTTTTTCAAGTATCTCGAGCAGGCGGCAAGCGAGCTTCCCGCCGAGAAGCTCATCTTCGGTTCGGATGGCCCGCTGGTGGACTCGCGCGTAGAGCTTTATAAGATCGGACTGCTCGGGCTGGCCAAGGCAAAAGAGCGACTTGTTCTAAGCGGGAACATCCTTCGCCTGCTTGGCGCCTGATGTTTCAGTCCGGCGAAGAAACTGCATATTGTTGCTGTGGGAGGCTATTACTGAGACATGACAAAGCGACGATTAGATTATATGAAACCGGCGTATGCGTTGTTGGGGATGTTTCTGTGCATTTCAGCACACGGTAAGGACTGGCACGTCTCTCAAAAGGCTCTGCCCGGCATCGACACGGGCGACCAGGTTCGTTCCATCGGTGATGCTGTTTCGCGTCTGAATGCCGGCGATACGGTAATAATCCACGGGGGCATCTACCGCGAGCAAGTCACTGTCGACAAGAACGGCACGCCCGAGAAGCCCATTACAATTCAAGCTGCAACCGGAGAGCTTGTCGTAGTTACGGGTGCCGACCATTTGACCGAGTGGCAGCGAGATGACGGTGACGCTTTGGTTTTCCGGACAGACTGGCTCCACAAGTTCGTGTCCTGGAACGAGCACAACACTCACCCCTCGGACGACTACCACAGGCTGATCGGCAGGTGCGAGCAGGTATTCATCGATGGCTATCCGCTTAATCAGGTCATCGAGAAGCGAAAGCTAAGCCGTGGGACCTTCTTTGTGGACCTTGACGCCAGGCGTCTCTACGTGTGGGACCGCAGCAATAGAAACGTCGGCGACAAGAGAGTTATGGTAGAAGCCTCGGTGAACGGCACCATCTGGACGTGCAAGGGTAACCACGTGCGCACGAAGGGTATTCGCTTTCGATACGCCGCCAACCGCGCCCAGCGTGGAGCCGTACAAATCTCGGGAGATGACAATGAGGTGGAGGATTGCGTATTCGAATATACCAATGCCTGCGGCGCCAAATTCTCGGGCGAGAGAATGACGGTTCGCAATTGCGTCTTCCGACATAACGGCCAGTTGGGATTCAGCGCCGGCCGCGCACACGGGCTTTTGTTCACAGGCTGCGTGGTTACAAACAACAACACGAAAGGATTCAACCGAGGGTGGGAGGCAGGCGGCAACAAGATCGTTCTTACCAGAGGCATGGTTATCGAGAACAGCATCTTCACCGAGAACAAGGGCGACGGCATCTGGTTCGATATCGGCAACGAAAAGTGCGAGGTGAGGAATTGCCTGATAGCCGACAACGAAAACGCGGGAATCTTCTACGAAATATCGTATGGCCTCTACGCCCACGACAATGTGATCGTCGGCAATGGGTTCGCATTTTCCCCGGGCGATTGGGGAGCCAACGCGGGGATAAGCATATCCAGCTCGGTGGATTGTCTGATCGAGCGCAATCTTCTGATCGGTAACAAAGAGGGACTCAGTCTGCGGGAACAGAAACGTTCCACACCACTGATCGGTGGAGGTTCCGAACCGGTATGGAATCGAGACTTGACGGTTCGCAATAATGTGCTGGCGTACAATCGGGACGCACAGGTTTGGGGATGGTTTGATATAAACGACGAGCGGCACTGGCCAAAGTCGATGCAGGAGGGTTTGGAAAGCCGCAAATCCAAAGCTGACGATGGGCCGCCCGATGGTTCGGAACTGAAAGATCTGGAACTGACCTTTGAAAAGAATCTCTACCGGCATGGGCTCGGACAGGGTCTATTCAATTGGGGAGTGACCTGGAAAAGGCACAGGAAATACGCGGACCTGGACGCCGTGCGCCGCGAATTGGCTTTCGAGCAGACCGGCCGGCTCGCGGACATTGCTTTCAGGGACTTTGGAAAATTGGATCTGCGGGTTCCGGCAGGCAGTCCGGCCGTCGAGATGCGATGCTACCCGGAGGGAGATGTCCCGCGCGTGAAGCTGGGCACCTACGTTCGGTGACAATTGTTCCGCAACTTCATGATTTCCTGTATAATGTTCCAATCAAGAGCCACGCATCAGGGGCTGGTTGGTCTATGAGCAGTTGAGTGGTCGAACAGTGAAATAGGAAAGGTCGAAGTGCGATGGACATCAGTATTGTAACACGCGTATTGGTCATGTTCTCGGCGAGTTTTGTGTTGGCTCCGGCGTACGTCGTACATGCCGGCTCCAGCGAAGTTTCCGATGGCGCGCCTCTAAAGAAGGTCGTCACCGCAGGCGATGCAGGTGAAAATTTGCTCGATCGAGGAAACTGGAGGCCCTGGCAAAAGGGTTTCGAAAGAACCAATGGCATTTTCATCTGTGACAATGCATCTGATGCCCAGGTCCAGCGAGGTGTCTCACAGACGGTTGTGCTGGACCAGACCAGGCCTGAGCCGATCGTGGCGGCAGTCTGGAGCAAGGCCGAGGGGGTAGGCGGTAGCCGGGGCAGTGACTATTCTCTTTATCTCGACCTGGTCTACTCCGACGGCACCCCCCTCTGGGGACAAGTTGCTCCTTTCAATATCGGCACTCACGGCTGGGAAAAGGCGCAAGTTGTGGTATTCCCGGAAAAGCCAGTGAGGTCGGTGTCTTTTCACGTGCTTATGCGCCGACATCCGGGCAAAGCCTCGTTCCGTGATCCTGAGCTGCGCGTTCTGAGACCGCCGGCCGGTGCATGCTTGTTCGATGGCGTACCTGTTTCATCAGCGGCACCCGCAAAGGAAGGTTTCCAGGTTCGTGACGTTGCGACCAATTCCGACTTTGTCCGATTCGAGCGCCGTGCTCTGGGATTGGAACTCAAGTGTCGCCGGGAGCAGACCGGCAGTGCAACTTTCTTCGACGTCGCCATTTCCGACACGACAGGCAAAGATCGAGCCATCACTTTGGTTTACGCTATTGCGATTCCCACAGGGAACTGCCGCTGGCTGCAGGATCCCCGTCGGAGCATGGCTGTCGAGGCGGGCCGGGAATACGTGAATGCCGGCCGCTTTTCCGCAGGAGCTAATGGCCGGCTATCGCGTTTCCCATTTGCCGCCCTGGCGAGTGACAATAAGGGTGTTGCCCTCGGTATTGACATGGCCCGGCCGGCGTTTTTCCGCGTCGGCTACAACGCAGGGACGAAAGAACTCTTTCTGGCATACGACATAGGTTTGGCACCCGAGAAACCGACTGCTCACCTGCGTTTCTGCCAATTCACATTCGATCCGAAATGGGGCTTTCGCGCCGCCCTCGCCCGATACTACGAGATATTCGGCGAACATTTCCGCAGCCGAACGCCTGAGCAGGGACTCTGGATGCCTTTCGCCAGGATCAGTGACGTCAACGATTGGCAGGACTTCGGTTTCAAATTCAAGGAGGGTACGAATGAAACTGCATGGGACGACAAGCACGGCATAATTACCTTCCGCTACACCGAGCCGATGACCTGGTGGATGTCCATGCCCAAAGAAATGCCGCGCACGCTCGATAGTGCGTTGGCCCATGCCCGGCGTCTTGCTAATGAAAAAGCGGATTCGCGGGCCAGAGCTTTTCTCGCCAGCGGCTTTCACGACCGTACCGGAAAATTCCCCACTCGCCTGCAGGATACGCCGTGGTGCAATGGGGCTGTCTGGAGCATCAACTCGATGCCGGAGATCAAAGGCGACGTTACGAATTTCAAGAACAAATGGAACCCGGAACTTCGCGAGAGACTCTACGGTCCCAAAGCCAAAGGCAGCCTGGACGGCGAGTACATTGATTCGAGCGAGGGCTACGTGACAGATGAGCTTGACTTCAGGCGGGATCACTTCGCCGCCGCCCGAACGCCTTTGACGTTTTCACTTGACAGCAGAAAAGTGGCAATTTTCCGCGGGCTGATATCGTTTGAATATACTCGCGCGATTGCCACAGATGTTCATGCCATGGGCAAGCTCATGATGGCGAATTCCACCCCTTCGCGTTTGTGCTGGCTGGCGCCGCAATTGGATGTCATGGGGACGGAAACCAATTGGAATCCGGGCGGGAAATGGCAGCCTATGTCCGACCGTGACATGCTTTATCGCCGTTCGCTGTGCAAAGGTAAACCTTTCTGCTTTCTGATGAACACTCGTTTTGAGGAGTTTTCCCACGCACTCGTCGACAAGTATATGAAGCGGTCCCTCGCCTACGGCATGTTCCCGGGCTTTTTCAGCCACAATGCTTCGCAGGGCCATTACTTCACCCGGCCGGAACTCTACGAACGAGATCGGACTCTTTTCAAGAAATATGTCCCTTTGTGCAAATTGGTCGCCGAGGCCGGCTGGGAACCAGTCACACTGGCCCATTCGAGCGACGATCGTGTCTATGTGGAAAGATTCGGCGACAATCTCTTCACCGTGTTCAACGACAGCCCCGAACGGCGGACCATTTCTGTCACGCTGGATAGGAGTGCGCCGAAAACCTCGCGCGACTTGATTCACGGCCGGACCGTTACTTGGCGCGATCGACGAACGGAACTGACTCTCGACGGCGAGGACGTTGCCATAATAGAGATAAACTGACATGCTTTAGGCGAGACAATCATGAGGAACGTATTATTATTGATCACAGTGGCAGCGGCGTTTGCGAGTCAGGCACGGCCAGACGAAAGGTCGTGGTCCGTTGGTTATGCCCAGGCAGACATTACGCCTGCACCGGGGCAAGTCCAGATGTCGGGCTTTGGCCGCGAGCGATATGCCCGTGGTATGCTGGCGCCGCTGTTGACACAGGTTGTGGCCCTGCGCGACCGAGAAGACAATACAGGCGTGCTCATCACGGCTGACATTCTCGACCTCGATCACGTTATGGTTGAAGCCATTCGCCGGGCGGTCGGGCACACGCACAAAATCCCGCCAGAGAATGTTATGTTCGTCGCGTCGCACACTCATTGGGGTCCGGCGGTAAGGTTCCGTATGGGCTTTAGTCTCGGTGCCCCAAACGTGTGGTACATGGGTCTTTTGGAGCAGAAGATTCTGGCCGGCGTCGATGCGGCGATGGAGAACCTGTCGCCGGCGACAATCGAGTACGGCTGGTTTGACTTTCGCAGCATCGGTTGTAATCGCCGCTTCCCCGTAAACGGAAAGATCACATGGGGTCCCTATAAGGACGGCTCGTTTGACGGGCATACGCCGATCTTTCGCATCAGGCGCAGTACCGAGCCACAACGACTGTTGGTAGTCGGTCACGCCTGTCACCCCACGAGTTCGGGCACCATTGGGAAGTGGAGTCCCGACTATCCCGGCGCAATGCGCGACTATCTGGCTGTTGAGATGCCGCATACGAGAGCCGTGTTTGTCCAGGGGTGCGGGGGCGACGCCAAGGTAGTCCACGAAGATCCCGAGACCGGCAAACTTGCCTTCTCCAACTCCCCCCAGCGAGCGAAGGCTGCTGGAGAGAAGCTCGCCCGAGCGGTGTTGAAACACCTTGAAACAGGGCGGATGACCCCGCTTGACGGGCAGTTGGCTTGCTCGTTAACCACCGGGCAGATCAGCTACGGCCAACGCTGGTCGCAGGAGGAAATCGAACGACAAGCCTTTCCCGAGCCGAAGAAGAATGGACAACATAGTTGGCAGACCTGGACGGCGAGGCAGTCGCTGGCGCTGCCCGATCAAAGTGAGAGCTTCCGTTACGACGTACAGGTCTGGAAGCTCGGCGACCGGCTGATGATATTCGGCATGGAAGGGGAGATCTGCAGCCCGTGGGGGCCGATGCTCCGCGCGATGGCCCCGACTGGACAGGCCATGGTGATCGGCTATGCGAACGGCACGAGTTCGTATATTCCGGACAAGTGGATCGTTCGAGAGGGCGGCTACGAAGGTCTGACCTCGCAGCACGCTTATTTTCTGCCGGCGCCGTTTACCGAGAACATCGAGTCTGAGATCAAGCAAATAGTCACACGAGCGATAGACGCCGTCAAGTAGGAGGTGACAGCCAACATGAAATATGTCACGATTGTACCGGTACTGTTCTGCATCGCGCTGCCTTGTCTTGCCGCCGATGAGCCGACGTGGGTGGAGATCGACAACGTTGTGTATGGAGCGAAGCCCGACGGACGCGGGCCGATTGGCGGTGCGAAAGGTTACGCGAACATTGTTACCAAGGGCGACTATGCCGTAAAGGATCTGGACGCGTTGCTGGATGCACTGTCCAGGGCCAAAGCGGGTCAAGTCGTCTTTGTCGGCGGAGAAACGACAATCGATCTGACCGCCCGCATCTACATCGATCAACTCGTCCTCGAAGTCCCCGAAGGCGTCACGTTAGCCGGCAATCGCGGGCACGGTGGATCCAAGGGTGCGCTGCTCACAAGCGATGCGCTGAAGACGCCCGTGATGATCCGTGCCGCCGGACCGGGCGTGCGTGTAACGGGCCTGCGCATCCAGGGCCCCAATGCCAAGCGATACCTCGACCATCATCGCCGCTCGTTCGGCCAGGGTGGCGCCGGCAGTGGGTATTACTACAAGCTGCCCACATCAAATGGCATATCGACCAGGCACGCCGGGCTTGAAGTGGACAACTGTGAGATATCCGGCTTCTCACACGCGGGCGTCGATCTGACCACGGGCGAGGGGCATCACATCCATCACAACTACATCCACCACTGCCAGTATCAGGGCCTGGGGTACGGCGTATGCCATAACACCGCGTCCTCGCTGATCGAGATCTACAATAACACGTTCCGGGCCACGCAAACGCCCGTTGTGATCCGCGGCGTGCCCCAGGACAAATGTCACATGCACCACAACTGGTTTGTCACCCACAGCGAAGCCGGCCGGGCGGTGCGCTCGTCGGGCGGGACCAGGGTGTTCGACAATGTATACGCCGAGGAGCCTGCGCCGGTCAAGTGATCGCCGCGCATTGTAAAAGAGCGTTATCCCGCCAGGTGCAGACACTTGAGAATATGGGGGCCGAAGATGAGCAGGGCGATAGCCACTGAGCCGGCGGCTGAGATGAGCACCGCGCCTGCCGCTACGTCTTTGGCCTTCTTCACAAGCGGATGAAACTCGGGAGACGCCACATCCCCGAGGAACTCGAGTGCAGTATTCAGCGCTTCAGCGGTCCAGACCGCCATAATTGCTATGACCAGCCAGCAAAACCCTGTGGCCGACAGACGACAAAAAGCGCCGGCAAGCAAGACCGTCACGGACGCAACGGCATGAAGCCAGGCGTTGTGCTGAGACCTGAGCATCAAGCCTATGCCGTCGATCGCATGCCTGAAGCTTTGTATCCTGCCTGAGATTGAGAACTGATCGGACATGTACTTTTCCATGGAAATATCCGCTTCAAGGTCGTGTCCGTTCACGTTGATCTTTCCTTTCTTTTGTAAATCATTGGCATTCATCTCTGAATGTCATATCGGCTCAATGGCGGCCAAGATCAAATACTAATTACAACTTTCAGGCCCGCTAATTTCCGCACGGCCGCGCGACAACTCTTTATTACGGCACAAGTTGTGTTCGATGCTCATCCTCGAATAAGCCGATCCTCTCGAACGGAATCGGCTCGAACCCAACTTTATAGGCCGGTGAGTCGTCGCTCAGTTCAAACGTCTGCGGCGGTGTCCCCTCGAAGAGGGGAGGTTCAGTCACACAATTGTCCGAAAACGTGATATAAGATCGTGCATCGTTATAGACCTCATCCCACTTGCCGCCGGAGCAGACGTTGCGGGCAACCACGTTGCCTTTCGGGGCGGCCGGTTCGTCTTCGAGTATGGTTACGAGCCTGGGGTAGCGCTTGCGCCAAAGTTCGGACTTATAGGGCATGGCCTTGAGCCGTTGCGTCATGGTGGTGCCCACATGGTAGCCGGCCCAGCCCATCGCGCGAGCGTCTATGTGGAGTGCGGGCCGGCAATCCACGAAGATATTATTCTCGACGAAACAGTCCCGGCCGCCGCCAATGAAAGCGGCTCGCGTGACCCGGTAGAAGACATTGCCGTAAATCCTGGTCCCGCAGAACATGTCGTCCAGGTAAACGCCCACGCACCCGCGTCCATCGAAGCCGGTAATCTCGTGAAGGTAGTTGTGACGGATGACCGTGCCCCGCATCGTCCAGTCCCGACCGGCGTATATCGCCCCGGCGTCGTTCGATTCCAGACAGACGTTGTGGATATCGTTGAACTCGATGACGTGGTCGTTACCCCCGAAGCTGATCGCCATGTGAGGAGCGTCATGGATCAGATTGTGCGACGCTCGATTGCCGACGCCGTTAATCGAGATTGCAGGCGTATACATGCGGGTCCATCGCCCGTAGTGGTGGATGTGATTATTCTCGGCCAGGTGTCCGCCGGGCGTGAGAGACGGTCGGTTGCCGCCCCGCAGGCTGATACCGCCGGCGCCGGTTGCGTAAATGTCACACGCTATGACGCTATTATTCTTGCCGCCTTCGACCCGGACGGCGCGACTGCCCAGGTTGCGCAGCACGCATCCGGTGATTTGTGTATTTGCGCAGTTGTTCATTACGACGGCTGTGCCCCGGCAGGCTTCGAGGGTCATGCCCCGGATAGTCACATTGGAAACATCGCTCAAGCTCACGAGGGTATCGGTTACGGAGACCGCCGGATGTCCCTCCTCGACGGGCGACGGGGGCCAGAAGTAAAGGATGCCCGTCTTGCGATCGAGATACCACTCGCCCGGTGTGTCGAGTTCGGCCAGGATGTTCATTGCGTAAAACCATTGGCCGACGCGGTAGCCGTAACGGTGGTAGGGGGGTACAACCGAGATGATGCGTTTCTCAGTGTCGATCGACTCGACTTTGTGCCGTTCGTCGGACCAGTCCCAGAACCAGTAGCCGTGGACCCATGCGTCGTTCTCCTCGGCCCAGCGTTTGGCGCGATCGCCGGCGTACATGAACTTGCCCGTCTTGCTGCCCTTTGTACCCCTGACGTTGACGGTATCGGGTTCGACCAAGCCGGTGATCTTGACGAATCCCTCGTTCGGCCACCGTGCCGGTGTCATGGGCTTGTCGTCGAAGAAGAACTCGAGTCCTCCGCCCTTTGCCGTGCCATAGTCCTCAATGCCGGCTGCTTTGAGGTCAACCTGAAGAATCCGGCTGCGAGCTTCCGGGACGAGCCTGCGCAGAATTGCCGGATCTGACACAGGTTTGAAGCCGGTTACCTGTTTGCCGCCGACAATGCGCACCTTCTCACCGGGCCAGGCGCGATAGACTACGGGTCTTCCAGGGCTTCCAGAATCCTCGGCGGTCAATGTGAAAGGCTTGTCCAGCTCGTACACGCCCCCTCTGAGCCAGACGACTCTCTGTCGGCTACGGTCGGACCTACGCACAGCGTCGCGTGCCGCCTCGAACGTTTTAAAGGGCAGTGCTTTCGTTCCGGGGTGAACGTCATTTCCCTGCGGTGAAACGAAGAACTCGATTTCCGCGCAATAGCCTCGATTTGCCGCAGAAATGACCGCCAATAAGATGATCGCGAGGATTCTCAGCCGTGAAATCCCGACGAGTGAAAGCAATGAGGCTACATGTGATTGCCCAGGCTTACCCATCTTAACAGGGGAGGGGTGTTGAAATTGGCTTTGATTGGGTTTGTTTTCCATGGCTCGGTAAGTGGTGTTCATTTGCATAATCCTTTTTGGCACGGTGGTTTACGCCTATTTAGGCTATTCGAGAATTGGCTTTGTTTTTTCATTTCAACATGGAAAACCATGTCCTATGGGCATGGTCACAGTTGAGCCGCTTCGCGGGACTCTTGTTAACAGATTCCTCGGCGTAGCTCGGAATGACGGAGTCGTATCGACACGCTCATAACATTTTCAGCGTGACTTTGTCATCCCGAGCCTGTCGAGGGATCTATTGAAACAACATCCGCGGTAGCGGGCTCCTTATAAACCCCTTTCAGGGGTAAACCGAAGCCACGTCCTTTGGGCGTGGTCATTCACTCTCTCTTGAGTTAACCTCAACGCACTCGGCGTTCTCGGCGGTAGAACCACCGGATTGGGTTTGAATTGGCTTTGTTTTGTGGACTGCGAGAGCTGTATTCATTCACATAATCCCTTTCTCACAAATGGCTTGCATTGTTTATAGCCTTTTTGAAATTGGCTTTGTTTTGCATAATAGAGTGCTCGAAACTGGCCCGGCGCTCCCGGCTAATCTTGCC
>VAPB010352964.1_pt1 | contig 13185 bp, 7 predicted proteins | sample 3395101 | NCBI WGS metagenome assembly VAPB01 (sample SAMN08290433, study PRJNA428436) | hydrothermal vent metagenome | isolation source: Deep-sea hydrothermal vent chimney | place: Indian Ocean: Southwest Indian Ridge | reverse complement strand
CGTCAAAACCCGGGGCTGGCTCTGAGCAAAGAGCATGGAAGACGTTACCAGCAGGAGCACCAGCGTAACCAGCAGGGCTTTCAATGTCTGTTTCTCTTTTCTATTCATCTTTTTGCTCATCGAACAGCTTCCTTAATACACCGTTCCGCAATTATCCCGGCATTCGATCACCTGTGCACTCCTTAGAAATCAAACGACCAGCGGATGTAATAGGTGAGGTCTTTTTCATCTGTATCGTGGACACTATCGAGTGGTTTAGCCACTTCGATCCTCAATCCTCCCCACCCAAATGGTGCCACTGCTGCACCTATGCTCCTCATCGGTTCTTCAGGAGTCAGTTCGGCATCAATTTCAGCTTCTGGATCGGCGTTCCATGCAAGCCCGTAGTCATAGAAGAATGTCAGGGCCCAGTCACCAAAAAATGGCGATCTTCCGTCTGCACCCAGCGTGTATTCGAGGGTTCCCAGAAAGAGGCGATTCCCGGTGAACTGCTTGAATTCGTAACCGCGCAGGCTGCCCACCCCACCCAGGTAGTACATGTGTTGAACGGGAATGGTGAAGGCCGGCTCCACGGTCGAGGATCCTACCCTGACCCGCAGGGCAAGATGGTCGATGCGGCTCAACCTCTGGTAGGCCTCCAGCTCCAGCAGCATTCTCTCGTAGGTGAAGGGATCACCGAATCCGATGCCCTGATGTTCGGCCTTTTCGATCGTGGCGTTTATCTCCACTCCCCGTGACGGCCTCTGGTGGGAACCGGATGTCAGATCGAGGCCCACGGTGTAAATGAGGCGTTTGATCTCACCTTCATCGGCAACCGCGTACTGGTTCAAGAGCGGATCGTGGTCGTAACCGGTAAGCCATTTATTCTCCCGAAAGATCCTCTCACCGCCGAAGATGGACCAGTTTGTCACCTTTTCGGCCGCACTCTCGTTGTCCTGCGAATAACGGACACCCAACTGCACCCATCTGACCGGTTTGAATCTCAAGTGTGCCTGCATACCTTCCACCCGGTAGTAGTCATACCAGTCGTACCGGGCCAGCAGGGCGTTAACGTCGTTCTCGTTGGGAGTTATGTACCAGGCATCCTCGGTTTCCAGCTGCCGGAACATGGCTATACCGATTTCAATCGGTGTTCCGGGGAAGAAGTAGCGGTTCAATCCAAGCCGGTAGTAAAACTCCTTACTGGCGAAAGCATAACCGGCTCCGCCATAGAAGGAGGTTGCCGCGCTACCCCAGTCGAACTGGCTGTTGAATATCTCCCCCTGGATCGTCATCCCGTCGACACGGTTGTAACAGAACCAGCCGAGAGGGAAATCCCCGGTGTATGCGAATTGATAGGAGGTCCATCGCCCATAATCCCATTTATCAGTCCAGTCGACGCCCCAATCGCGTCCGCGGCTGGGCTTTTCTCGGCCCCCTTCCCTCAGGTCGCTCAGTACGCCGGATTGGCGCACAATGCGTGCCCAGTCCACCTCGCGCCCCTGTCTCTCCAGACCCTGGCGCGTGGTTGTCCATTTGCTTCCGGTGACAACGCCCGATCCTCTCATCACCACATCCCCCTCTATGCTCACGGCATCGCCCTGAACGAGACCGCTGTTCAGGACGATCACATCGCCGTATATGGCTACTACAAGCCCCTGAACAGTACCCCTGATGAATGCGTCACCGTCGGAAACAACTACCCAGCCACGAATCTCACCGTCAACGGTAAGAGTACCGTTCTCAACTATCAGATCTCTGTTCAGTATGTCTCCGCTGTCGACTCGGTAATCACCTCTGACTCGTCGCGGATCCTCCTGAGCATCCACCGACAGACCGGTCATGGCTACAACCAGTATAACGATCGGAACCGCCCAGCATCTGTTCTTCATTGAATTACTCCTTGCCTGTTTGGGAACGTGCGGTGTTCCCGATGACAACAGGCGAACGATTCAGTATGCCCTTCATCAGACGATATACGAGCATACTTCGTGCCAATGAGGAATAATTGGAGAAACCGCTTACAACATGCTGTTCTCAGGCATTTTTCACGGTTTCCTGATTGAGCCGAGACTTTATTGTCACTCCGATGTGTTGTCATTCTGCTACACATACGTGAAAACGCTTGTGTCAAATATACACAGATTGTGCTTCAGGTTCATCTGATTTCCAGGATCGAACAGAATAATGACATTTATCCACCTTTCAGTAGAGTTTATCCACATCGGTAATTAGCAGATTGAAAGGTATAACTCCATAAATAATAACAAGTTAGAAAGATTGTCCGGGAAAAGTCCACACAGGTGTCAACAACCTGATCCGCCCCTGATCAGCCTGTCTCCTCTCCTTCCTCCACATCCTCACTCACGGCCTCAGATGCTATAGCTGTTTCATCCTTTTCGGCAACGCGGGCGACATCCACAATAGTGTCCCCCTCCTCGATGTTCATCAAACGCACGCCCTGGGTATTCCTGCCAATAACGGATATATCTCTGGCCGCCTGACGGATGATCAGACCCGACCTGTTTATCAGCATCAGTTCGTCTGTGTCAACCACCTCCTGGACGGTAAGAACATCGCCGTTTCTGTCGCTGCTCTTCATCGTCAGAACACCCTTACCTCCCCTTCGCCGGACAGGATATTCGCTGATTTTGGTTCGCTTGCCATAACCGAATTCTGCAACTGTCAGGATGTATCCTTCGCGCCGTACGACAACCATCCCGACCACTCCGTCGCTTTCTTTGCCCAGTGTTATCCCCTTCACGCCTCTTGTATTCCTGCTCATGGGGCGGACATCTTCCTCATGGAAGCGTATCGCCATACCTTTTTTCGTACCGAGCAGTATATCGCATGAACCGTCGGTCAGGTTCGCCTCTATCAGTTCGTCGTTCTCCAGAATGTCGATCGCTATGATGCCGTCCCGACGCGGATTGCCGTAGTCTTTGAGAGGTGTTTTTTTCACCAGCCCCCTGGAGGTGCTGAAGATGATGAATTTGCCCTCCTCAAATGTACGGACCGGAACCATCGCTCGAACCGTCTCGTTCTTCTCAACCTGAATCAGGTTGATGAGCGGTCTGCCCTTGGCCAGTCGTCCTCCCTGCGGGATATCGTAAACTTTCAGCCAGTAGCACTTGCCCCGGTTCGTGAAGAAGAGGATGTATGAGTGAGTCGATGCCACGAAGAGGTGTTCGACGAAATCCTCCTCTCTGGTGCCCACACCCTTGATCCCCTTTCCTCCGCGACCCTGGCGTCGGTAGGTCGATACCGGTATTCGCTTGGTATAGCCGTGGTGAGAAATGGTTATGACCATATCCTCTTCCGCGATGAGATCCTCCATGTTGAATTCCCCGGCATCCTCCAGGATCTCCGTGCGCCGGTCGTCACCATACTTCTCGAGTATTTCCTCCAGTTCCTCTCTGACTATAACCATGCGCAGGCCGCGATTGGCCAGGACCTCTTTGAAGTGGGCGATCTTTTCGATCAGCTCTCTGTATTCATCCTCGATCTTCTGCCTTTCCAGACCGGTCAGGCGTGCAAGCCTCATATCGAGGATGGCCTGAGCCTGAACGTCGGACAGCTCGAACTTCTTTTTCAGCTGCTTTCTGGCGGCCTCGGGATCTTTGGCGTTCTTGATAAGTGCCACGATCTCATCGATATTGTCGACACAGATCCGGAGTCCCTCCAGGATGTGCGCTCTGGCTTCCGCCTGTGCCAGTTCGTAGCGTGTGCGCCTCTCCACCACATTGTGGCGGAAGTCGAGAAAGGCCTGCAGCGTTTCCTTGAGGTTGAGCTCAACAGGCTGACCGTTTACAAGCGCCAGGTTGATGACACCAAATGTGTTCTGAAGCTGGGTCAGTTTGTACAGCTTGTTTACGATTACTTCGGCCGGCGCGTCTCGTTTCAATTCGACGACGACCCTCATGCCGTCCCTGTCAGACTCATCCCTGAGATCCGAAATCCCCTCAACACGCTTTTCTCGAACCAGCTCGGCAATATTCTCGATCAGTTTCGATTTGTTCACCTGATAGGGTATTTCGGTGATGACTATCCGTTCGCGGTCCTTCACTTCTTCGATGTGAACTCTTGCCCTTACAATCACCCTCCCACGCCCTGTTTTATAAGCGTCCACTATACCCTGTCTGCCGTAGATAATTCCTCCTGTCGGGAAATCGGGTCCGCTGATATGCTCCATGAGATCCTCGATCTCGGAGTCGGGATTCTCGATCAGGTGAAACAGTCCGTGTACAATTTCGGTCAGGTTGTGAGGAGGGATGTTCGTTGCCATACCGACGGCAATACCCGAAGCGCCATTGACGAGAAGGTTCGGGAGTCTCGATGGCAGAACCTGCGGTTCTTTCAGTGTTTCATCGAAATTGGCCGACCAGCCCACAGTATCCTTGTCCAGGTCGTGCAGCATCTCGGCAGCTATATGTGTCAGCCTGCACTCGGTATATCTCATCGCAGCTGCGGAATCTCCATCGATACTGCCGAAATTGCCCTGGCCGTCAACCAGCGGATAGCGCAGTGAAAACACCTGAGCCATTCTAACGAGGCTGTCGTAAACCGCCGAGTCTCCGTGCGGATGATATTTTCCGAGCACGTCACCGACCAGTCTTGCACTCTTTCTGTGAGCCCGATTGGGGCGAAGGCCCAGGTCTCTCATGCCGTACAGGATTCTTCGGTGAACAGGTTTCAGTCCGTCACGTACATCGGGCAGGGCCCTGGCCACGATTACAGACATCGAGTAGTCGATGTAAGAGGACTTCATTTCTTCTTCGATATTAACGGGCACTATTCTCTGTCGGTGAAGTGTTGTCATAATCTTTAAACGTCCAGATTTCTAACGTACTTGGCGTTTTTTTCGATGAAGTTTCTGCGCGGCTCAACCAGATCGCCCATCAACAGAGAGAATATTCTATCCGCTTCGTGGGCATCCTCCATGGTGACCTGCAGCAGAGTGCGCGTTTCGGGATCCATCGTGGTCGACCAGAGCTGGTCCGGATTCATCTCACCCAGACCTTTGTATCGCTGAATCGAGGAGCCCTTCTTCCCGATCCGTTTCAATGCTATGTCCCGCTCCTTGTCGCTGTAGGCGTAGATCTCTTCCCTGCCGTTCTTAACCAGATATAGCGGCGGCTGTGCAATGAAGATGAGTCCTTCCCTTATGAGCGGTTTCATGTACCTGAAGAATAGAGTAAGCAGGAGCGTTCTTATGTGAGCGCCGTCCACATCGGCATCGGTCATCAGGATGATTTTACCGTATCTGGCCTTTTCAATATCGAAATCATCCTCAAATCCGGTACCGATGGCAGTAATGATCGTGCGTATCTCTTCGTTGGCAAGGATCCGGTCCAGACGCGCCTTCTCCACATTCAGGATCTTTCCCTTCAGCGGCAGGATCGCCTGGAAACTGCGGTCGCGACCTGCTTTGGCGCTTCCGCCCGCCGAATCTCCCTCCACAAGGTAAAGTTCCGAGCTCTCGGGGTCCCTGATTGCACAATCCGCCAGCTTGCCTGGCAGGGTGCCCGATTCCAGAACAGTCTTGCGGCGAACCAGTTCCCTGGCTTTTCTGGCGGCGTCTCTGGCACGTGCGGCTGCATCCACTTTCGATACGATCTTACGTGCATAGGAAGGAGTTTCCTCGAAGAAGGAAGCGAGCTTTTCGCCCACAACCGATTCCACGATACCCCGGACCTCGCTGTTGCCCAGTTTCGTTTTTGTCTGCCCCTCGAACTGTGGATCGGGCACCTGAATGCTTATTATCGCAGTCAGTCCTTCCCGGCAGTCGTCACCAGTCAGGCTGTATTTCGCTCCGTTCTTCATCAGATTGTTGTTCTGGGCGTAGTTATTTATCGTCCGCGTCAACGCGGAACGGAAACCGGTGAGGTGGGTGCCGCCTTCCAGTGTATTGATAGTATTGACGAAACTGTAGAGGTCTTCGTGGTATCCATCATGATACTGCAGGGCAACTTCCACTTTTACGTGTTCACGCTCGTCGGTGATGAATATCGGCTTGGGATGAAATGTGTTTCTGTTTTCATTCAGGAAACGGACGAAGTCAATCAGACCTCCGGTATAGTGAAAGGTGTTCTCCTTCTCCTGTCCCTTTCTGGCGTCTTCAAGTGTGATTTTCAATCCAGCATTCAGGAAGGCCAGCTCACGCATCCGGTGAGTCAGGATATCGTAGTGGAACTCTGTCTCCTGGAAGATCTCGGTATCGGGTTTGAAAGTCACAACAGTACCGGTTTTCTTCCGTTTGCCTGCCTTCTTCAGGACCCCCTTCGTAATCCCTTTTTCGTACCGTTGTCTGTAAACATCCCCACCCCTGGCAACCTCCACTTCGAGCCATTCCGAAAGAGCATTTACAACGCTCACACCCACTCCATGAAGCCCGCCGGATACCTGGTATGTTTTGCTGTCGAATTTCCCGCCCGCATGAAGAGTGGTCATGATGACCTCGACCGCCGGCTTCTTTATTTCCGGGTGCGTATCAACGGGAATACCGCGACCGTCGTCGGTAACGCGGATTATGTCACCATCCTGAATAGTCACCGATATGTTGGTACAAAAGCCCGCAAGTGCTTCATCTATCGAGTTGTCCACCACTTCGTAATCGAGGTGGTGGAGACCCGTTGTACCGGTACTTCCAATGTACATGGCGGGGCGTTTTCGTACGCCTTCGAGACCCTTCAGAACCTGGATGCTTTTAGCATCGTAGGCTTCTGTTTTTGTCTTCTTCCGCCCCCCCCCGCCTTTCTTCTCGGTCACTATTTCACTCCTTTGATCCGCCCTCCAATAAAGCGGATTTTTTTCACTTCCGGTAATTCAGGATGCTCGTTAATCACATTTAAAATCTTCTCCTGCATCAAAGAAAGTTCAGTCCTCCACACAGGATCCATTACTTCAAGAAGCAACGTTTTACCCCTGACATCAATCGGGGTGGAAACGGCGGAGATACGCGGCCCTACGAGCGATTTCCACTCCTGGAAAAGACGGCCTTTTGACAGACCGGTACGCATATCGGAACTCTCGAACCAGCTCTTAATAACATGTGAGAGCAAGACCGGTTTTCTGGAGTTCAATTCCCCACCCTTATCGTTCCATCCATTACTTCTATTACCCGTTCTGCAATATCTGCCAGCTCACCGAGATCCGATGCCGAAGGAGTTGTTATAAAGACCTGAGATGACATTTCTGTCAGCACTCTCATCAGGTTTTCCACCCTGTTGCGGTCAAGTACCGTTGCAACTTCATCCATTATCAGGATGGGTGATCGCCTGTAGATCTTTGTGTAGTATGCGACCTCTGCGAGCTTCAGTGTGGCCAGAGCCGTTCTGGCCTGACCATGTGATCCGTATGTCTTTAATTCCCTTTCGTCGATCTTCAGCAACAGGTCGTCTCTGTGAGGACCCGTGCCGGTAAATCCCCTCTCCCGATCCGCTTCTCTGCCTGCAGCCAGTGCTTCCAGTACTGCCGTCCGGTCATCTTCTGCCAGGGGTGGATTGGGTCGGTAGTTGATCGATAACCCTTCATCTCCACTGCTTATATCCCTGTATGTCTGCCGTGATTCTCTCTGGATATGCTCGACAAACCGCCGGCGACAGTTCCTTATCCTGATCGCGCTGTCTGCCAGAGTTTCCTCGTAAGTTTCGGCCAGATGGAACCTTCCCTGCCTTAGACTCATATTCCTCTGTGCTCGAGCTCTTCTGTAACGTTTCAGCGCCTTCAGGTATTGAATGTCTGTCTGAGCCAGCACGATATCGAGAAATCTTCTGCGGGCACGTGGCTCTCCCTGTACCAGCTCCCCATCCTCCGGAGTCAGGCTGACCACAGGGATTTTACCCACCAGCTCGCTGATCCTGCTCAATTCCGAACCGTCCACTATTACTTTCTTGGAACCACTGCGAGTCCAGACAACCTCCAGTTCGTGCACTTTCCCCGACCATTCAACAACTCCTGCCAGCCTGGAGGCAGGAGCGTCAAAGCTGATTAATCGCCTGTCACTTCTCTCTCTAAAGGAACGTCCAAGTGATAAGAAATAGATGGCCTCCACCAGATTGGTTTTCCCGTGACCGTTTGGTCCGGTCACAAGGATCAGGCCGGAGTCCAGTTCCAGATCAGCGTCTGCGAAGTTCCGGAACGCTTTCAGGGATAATTTCTTGAACTGTGCAAAGGCTTCTGTTCTATCTTTACCTTTCTTAGTCATTCAGACGCAGTGGCATGAGCAGGAAGGTGAGGTCTTCTCCCTCTTCCTGTTCTACCGGTCTGACGAGACCGGCACTGACGGGTGTCTTTAATGTTATCTCGGTTTCCCCTTGGTGAATGTGTCTGAGAACCTCCAGCATGTAAGCTGCATTGTACGCCAGTGTCATAGGGGAACCTTCATATACCACTTCTATGTGTTCCCTTGCTTCAGCACCCAGATCAGGGCTGATAGCGCTTAGCTGTGCACTGTTCTCTTCCAGATCGAATCTGACCTGATGTGTCTGTGTGTTGCTCAGTATCGACACTCTCCGAACGGCAGCTTCAAGAACATCCCTGTCTACAACAACCCTCTTGTCGTTATCCTTCGGCATCACGAGTTCGTAGTTCGGGTATGGTCCCTCAATCAATCGTGTGAGAAGAATAGTGTCACCCATGTCTGCCTGGAGGTACTTCTCACCAACTATTATTTCTTTCAGGTTCCTGCCTTCACCTATCAGGCGTGTTATCTGATTGAGAGCTTTAGGCGGTACAATGACTTCAATTAAAACATCGCCCTCTCCTCCTACCACACCATCCAGCTTTATAAGTGCAAGTCTGTGGCCGTCTGTTGAGATCATTTTTGTGTTCTTTTCTTCTATCTTCCACAAGACTCCACCCAGAGCGGGCCTGGTCTCATCTCCCGAGACGGCAAAGGCGGTTGTGCTCACCATTCTCTTGAAATCTTTTCCATCTATTTCCAGGTGTTTGCCTTCCACGGTATCCATAATTTTAGGAAACTCTTCCCAATCCATTCCGGTGAGTTTGTATTGTCCTCTGCCACACGTCAGGCTTATACGGTCTTCACTCTCATCCAACTGGAATGTCTCTTCGGGTAATTCCTTCACTATTTCAGAAAATTTTCGCGCAGGAACGGTTGTTATACCGTCTTCAAGCAGATCGCATTCGATGGATGTTTTCATGGATATATCGAGATCAGTCGAAGAAATAAAGAGACGGCCCTCTTCTGTTTTCAGTAGTAGGTTAGAGAGAATAGGCAGTGTGGTTTTTGGAGGAACAACCTGCTGAATACTTGCCAGTGCTTCTGTTAATTCATCTCTTGAAAGTCTAACCTTCATCAGGCTCTCCCCATTTGAAAGAGGTTTATTGATGTACTTTTCGAATGATATAAACTAGTCCACATACAGTATTAAAATAAATAATAATAAGAGAAATAGATATAGTAGTAGTAGGGTGTGTGGATAGTTTTATTAATATCTTAATTTCTTTATAACTCATTATTACACAAGAAGTTATGTAAAACAAAGCAGTGTGGATAAACTGACGACAGGATATTATTAATCTCTCTATTAATTAACATAATTCACACCACCGTCCTCAGTTTCGAACAAAGAACTACTTTTCCACAACTAGAGAACAACATTTCATAAGGTTATTAACATCCAAGGGGCAGGTCTTTCTTTTTTGACCGGTTTCTATCCGGAAACTTTAAATAGAAACCAACCAGGAGCCTGTCAGAGAAACACTCCGGCTGCGGCTAACGCTGGCATCCGGCTGGCTGCGTTGGTCTTCGCAGAATGTCCTCGACGTAGCGCAGTGGCTACGTCTCCGGGTATTCCGCTCGACCGCCTTGCTATCCAGCGCCAGCATAACCCTCACTATCGTCGGTTTCTCCGACAGGCTCCTAGAGAATACCGGGCTCGATGTCGAGACGGGAGAGAATTATATCGACATCCCGTTTCAACTGGGGGCTCTTCTGAACCTTCTCTTCAATGGTCTGCTGGGCATGAATGACTGTTGTGTGGTCACGCCCTCCAAAATGGAGACCAATGGTTTTCAGACTGCTGTCAGTCAGGTGCTTGCACAGATACATTGCAATCTGCCTGGGTACCACGATCTCTTTTTTCCGTGTCCTGGCACGCAGCAAATCAGAGGAGATGTTAAAATAAGAAGAGACCGTTTCCTGTAGAGATTCTATTGTTATCCATTTACGGGTCGATTCTATCTGATCATGAAGGACCTCCTGAGCCATTTCAGCGGAGATCTCTTTACCAGTCAGAGAGGAGTAGGCGAGTAATTTTATCAGGCAGCTTTCCAGTTCTCTGATATTTGATTTGATGTTCTGGGCGATAAAGAGCAGAACATCGTGGGGCACAACAACTCCATCGTTGTCGGCTTTCTTCTGCAGTATTGCGACTCTGGTTTCCAGATCGGGAGTCTGGATATCGGTCACCAGGCCCCAGAGAAATCTTGAAATCAATCTCTCTTCCAGACCAACGAGATCCCTGGGAAGCCGGTCGCAGGTAAGAACGATCTGCTTGCTGCGTTGGTGGAGAGTGTTGAACGTGTGAAAGAATTCCTCCTGAGTCCTCTCTTTGTTTGATAAGAACTGGATGTCATCGACCAGAAGAAGATCCACACTTCGATAAAGAGAGCAGAATTCTGCTGTACGGTTGTTCTGAATCGATGTAATGAAATCGGTTATGAATTTTTCACTCGAGATATAGATTACTTTACTGGCTGTACCGTAAGCAAGAGCATGAGTGGCGATTGCCTGTAGAAGGTGTGTCTTACCCAGCCCGACGCCACCATAAATAAGGAGCGGATTGAAGGCGGTTTTGCCTGGAGCTTCAGCTACCGCCTTGGATGCGGCGTGTGCGAACTGATTGCTGTTTCCGATAACAAAATTATCAAAGGAGAACCGGGGATTGAGAGCAATCGGATCGATCATAAGCTCCGGCTTTTTTTGAACCGGCTCCGGTTCAAAAAGAGGATGGGGGAATGGGACCTCTTCGGCCGGAACACCCTCTCTTATATTGAAAATCACCTCCACACCTTCACCCACACGGAAATTTACTACTCTTTGAAGAACCGGCTGGTAGTGCTGTTCAACCCAGTTGCCGAAGAACTGACTTGGTACTTCCAGGTGAAGTTTGTCTGAAGAATAATCGACCGCTCTTATTGGTTTGAACCAGGTTTCAAAGCTCTGATGAGGTATTTGGGAGGACAGGTCTTCCAGACACTGGGACCAGAGAAGCTCGATGGTAGGCGCCAACTCTTATACTCCTTCCAGGTTGAACAGGAATCTTGTCCACAAAGTATCTATTGGACTAACTTCTTGATGTGCAATATTTTGTGCTGAAGAATCTGATTGCACCCAAAGTTTTTCCACAGAGTTTCTACAATCTTATCAACAACTTATCCACATATCAACACATTCAGACAGATGATGAATCTACTACTAGAATCTGGGTGTAGTCAAGTAGTTTTCCACAGAAAATCGAGGAAAATATTCAATAATAATGTTGATATAATTGATCTATCGGGATTGCTATTATCCGGGTGTTGAAATAATGAACTTGACTGGGGACCTCTGCATCTGATTACTTACCAAGTCTTATAATTTTCTGTGTAGATTGAGGTGGAAGAGTTGAAGAGAACTTATCAGCCGAGCCGGCGGAAAAGAAAGAACAAGCACGGATTCCGCAAACGAATGAGCGATGTCAATGGCCGTGCTGTGTTGAAGCGCCGGAGAAAGAGAGGGCGCCGACGCCTGACGGTGTAAACCATGGCCGGGGAGCGTCTGCCAGCTGGTGAGCGTCTTAAAGGCAAGAACTCTTTCCAGAAGCTGATGCGTGAGGGATTGGGAGTGGAGGATGATTATCTTGTCATCCGCTATCTGCCTCGAACAGATGATTCAACAAATCGCCGATTGGGAGTAACTGTCAGCCGGAACTGCAGAAACGCAGTCAAAAGGAACAAGCTGCGAAGATGGCTGCGGGAAATCTACCGGCGCGAAAGAGATCTGCTGCCTGCCAGAGGAGAGTTCCTGTTCATTGCAAAATCGGATGCTCAAGATGCTTCGTTTGTCGACCTCAATCGATCATTCCAGATTCTCTGTAGAGAACTTACTAAAAAAAACAGCTGAAACACCTGTATATATATACCGATGGCTACTTTCACCTGTCTTCGGTGTACAGTGCAGATTTCATCCTTCCTGCTCCTCTTATGCCATAGAGGCTATCCAGAAATATGGACCGGTAAAAGGCTGGGGATTGAGTATATGGAGGATTATCAGATGCGGACCATGGTCGAGAGGCGGATACGATCCGGTTCCCTGCTCGAAGGAGCGTAAATGAACGACAGAAGAAGCATCGCCGCCCTGATCATCATCGGAATCATGCTTCTGTTGATGCCGACCTACTTCCGTTTTCTGTACGGAACAAATCCTCAACAGGTCCCGGCAGACAGCACCGCAGCAACAGTTCAGGTAGGTGGTGAGGAAACGTTCCCCCCTGCTTCACCAGGTAATATTATTTCGGAGTCCGAACCAACTATCACTGGAACAGAATCCCTTCAATCCGGTCTGGTTGGCGGAAGAACAATTACAATAGTGACCCCTCTCTACAGTGCTGACCTGAATACGATGGGGGCGGTATTCGAGAGATGGCAGATGGAACGCTTCTTCATGAAGGATGGTGAGAAAATCCAGCTTATTCCGGAAAACGCATATGGACCTGTAATAGAAATACCGGTCGGAGACCTGAGAGTATCGAGCACCGATTTCGTTTTCGAATCGATTTCTCCGAATACGATCTGGCTGCAGGAAGTTGACACAGCCGAGCTGGTTCTGCAGGCGGATCTGGGTGATGGAAGACGGATCACACGTACGATGAGGTTCGACGGGACAACCTACGACGTAATGATAAGGGACTCCTTCGAGGGTTTCGAAACCACCCCGATGAATGATGCATACAATCTGCTGTGGCTGGGAGGCCTGACCCTGACTGAGGAGGCCCGGCAGGACGAAATCCGCTATACAGGTTTCTACGCTTATCAGGGCGGGGATATTCACAGGACGAAACTGAAGAAAGAAACAGTAGAGGAAAGGCTTGTAGGTTTCGTCGACTGGGCTGCTCTACGGACAAAATATTTCTCATCGATACTGATTCCCATAAATGGTCCTTTCCGCAGCGCAAGCATGGTAGGAGCTGCCGGCGAAGT
>VAPB010246699.1_pt1 | contig 13185 bp, 10 predicted proteins | sample 3395101 | NCBI WGS metagenome assembly VAPB01 (sample SAMN08290433, study PRJNA428436) | hydrothermal vent metagenome | isolation source: Deep-sea hydrothermal vent chimney | place: Indian Ocean: Southwest Indian Ridge | reverse complement strand
TCATGTCCGAGAGAAGTATCCACTATAAACGGCAGTCTAACAACAGCCTGCCCTAAAAGGGTGAATGTAGGCATAGCATAGCCGGTTGGCAGAAGGTTTTCCACAATCGAGAATCTCTTAAACGGATACTTGCCGAACAACTCTTCATACATACCGAGATATTTTTTTGTATATTCAATATAGGTTTTTGAAAGTTCTGTATCTTCCGGCAGAAAGTATGCATAGATGTCTGTTTCATTATATCTGTCTTTTTCGATCAGATATTTACCAGCTACAAAATCGATATTCTTCAGCGGATGGGGGAAAATAAAAGAGAATTCTCTGCTTGCATCTGTCTTTTCTTTTATTATTATTTCTTCTGCTTCTGATACGCCCTCAAATTCATCAGGCAGGATTGCGGTCAGATTATAGATAGAAAGGTCGTCTATAGAAGGATACCATCCATCTATGAGCACAATTCCCTCAGGGCTTATGAGATTACCCCGCACAACATATGGATCTTTGCTGTTATCAGTATCAGGCAAAGATTTAAACTCTGCCTCGTACTCTATCCGCAGAACATCATTAACAGTCACAGGACTAAAGGTAATTGTTTCAACACCAGGCTCAATAATGAGCGCCCTGTCATTTATTGAAGCAGACAGGATCTTCAAACCGGAAAGATTTACAGCAGCAGAATGTTCTGCAGGCAGAGAAATTCTTGAGACTCCTCTGATTGTATGGTTCTCAAGGTCAAATCTTATAGTAAGATTATTTAATGGCACATTATCCTCAGCAAAAGAGGTTATAGGTAAAAATAAAAATAGAGACAGCAATAAAAATTTTAGTATTAAACGCATTTTATATCTTTCTCCCTGAGGTTTGTTATTATTTTAAGACATATCGGCTATTAACTCAAACAATTTTCATGCCTCATTTTCAGGAGGGAGCAGGGTAAGAATCGTGGATTTAAAAATATATGAATGACGGGGTCAGATTTTTACTATTGTCATTTGGCTACTTTTAAGTCAATTAACAGGTGTATCAAAATATACAGCTACCAGGATGCCCTCCCCTGACAGGTCACAAATCAATACAGGGAGGACAGGTATTCATCTCGAAGCGAGTCTCAGCTCGATACGAATAAACTTCAAGCCGCATCGACAAGGATTATTTCTTCCGAAAACAATGAACACCTTATATTACCGGCAGTATAATCTTAAACATCGTCCCTTTGCCTTCTTCACTGTCAACTTCTATACTTCCTTTATGATTCACTATAATCCGATACACTATGGATAACCCCAGCCCTACCCCGCCATCAGGAGACTTGGTCGTATAGAATGGATTGAAGATGTGATTTAAACCCTTTTTATGAATTCCGCATCCTGTATCCTTAAAAATTATTTCTATGTGTTCCTTATCATTACTTAAGGCAGTTGTTATGGTTATTTCTCCGCCTTCACGCCGCTTTAAACTGTTAATAGCATCCCTGGCATTGGTCAGGAAATTAAGAAATACCTGCTCAAGCTGATTAGGGTCACCATGTGTCTTTGGAAGTTTCCTGGATAGAGATTTCTTAACACGGATGTTATGAACCCTTAACTGCTCAGTTAAAAGCGACAACGCATCTTCAACTGGCTGACTTATATCAACTTCCTTCATCTCAAATTCAGACTTTCTGGCAAAGAGGCGTACATGCTTTATAATCTTATCCATCCTGTCAGACTGTGTTACTATCCTTTCTAAATCCTTCACTAAGGGATTATCTTTCTCTAAATCCATAAGAATTGTCTGGGCAAAACCTTTGATCCCTGTTAAAGGCTGGTTCAGCTCATGAGAGATTCCGGCTGCAAGCTGGCCAATAGCTGTCATCTTGCCTGTCTGGATAAGCTGTTCCTGAGTGTCTTTGAGTTTTTGATAGGCATCTCGAAGTTTCTGCTCTGCTTTCCTGCGCTCGGTGATGTCTCTAATTATTCCGCAAAGTAATATCTGCCCTTTTATCCTGAAGCTGCCAGTAGATATTTCAACTGGAAATACTGTTCCGTCTTTTTTCTTATGATAACGTAAAGAAATCCTCTCAAGTCTTCCTTCAAGTGTTTTACTGATAGAATCATCAGTCTTTTCCGGTTCAGCAGTGATATCGTTAAGATGCAAGTCAAGAAACTCATCTTTGCTATAACCATAAAGTTTTTCACAGGCTTTATTAACTTCCAATATTTTTCTTGTATTAACATCAAAGACTATTACCGCATCACTTGTAGTAGTAACAAGTTGTCTGTATTTCTCTTCTGATTCCCGTAAGACATCCTCCGCCCGCTTACGTTTTTCTTCCACTTCGATATTATGCAGAGCACAAGCAATATCCTGGCTAACTTCAAGAAGCAGTTCTGTTTCTTCTTCATCAAAGAAATCAGGGACATCTGCATACACATTCAGAGCGCCAAAAACCCTGTTTTCGTAAACCAGAGGTATGGCAGCTGATGAGGCATAGCCGCGCTTCATAGCTTCCTCTCTCCAGGGTTTGTACCGGGGGTCAACAGCAATGTCCCGCATAACAAAGGGTTTTCTGGTTTTGATAGCTGTCCCGGTGGGTCCTTTGCCGATCTCTGAATCGTCCCAGGTTATTTTTATCGATTTCAGATAGTTCTCATCAAAACCCGCTTTCACTACGGGCAGAACGTTCTTAGTACCTTTTTCGACCAACCCTATCCATACCAGTTTGTAATTCCTGGTTTGATTAAGAGTCTCACAGGCCCCCTGCAATAGTTTCTTCTCATTCTTCTCATGCACAATAAGTTGATTGACGTTTCTAATAGCTTTCAGGACTCCCTGAAGATGTTGTATGTGATTCTCTGCCTGCCTGCGCTCGATGATTTCCTGCCTCAATCTTTCATTCGCCTCGACTAATTCAGTAGTGCATTCCTTCACTCGTATTTCCAAAGATTCTTTTGCTCGTTGCAACCTGGTACGCAACCGTATCTCTTCAACAATTATTTTTCCTTCGGCAGTAATACATTCAACCTTTCCATCATCATCCATTACGGGCTGGCAATTAAAAATGATGGGAATCGGGGTTCCATCCGCACTCCTGAAGTTTGTCTCTATTCTGCTTGACATGCCGGCCTTTGCTTTTTTAAGGCATTCGACAATTCTATCCCGCTCTATTTCAGAATGTGACCACCACTTAGTATCGGGAAAGTGTTTACCAACTACATCGTCTTTAGTGAGTCCGCCTGCTTTCATTGGGGCCTCGTTAAAAAAAAGACCTATGCCTTTTGGATCGAACTTTCCCACGAATGTATCAAATGTATTTATCCATTTCTGGAGTTCACATCTCTCCTTAGCGATTACGGCTAATCTTGTATTCTCATCTTTGCGTTTCTGTAACTTCTCTTTAGTCCGCCTGCGTTCGGTGATAATACGCTCCAGGGAAAAAATGAACAGAAACGCCGATATACTTACGGCTAATCCAGACAGTTCAACCGGTTGGGCCGTGGACGAAACCGCCCAGGATGTTTTTATCTTCAGCAGTGTGAGGATCTGGCGCAGGGTCATCAGCCCGATCATCACCGTCATAAACCCTATTCGCCAATCCCGTATACGCCGCAGAAGAATAATGGACCAGCACATTGCTGCCAGTCGAATTGTTATGGAAATGATAAGGATCAGATTCAAGACAATTTCTCCTCATCGACAGCCTGGGGGTTGCTATTCGATGTGGTTGCCATTCTTCTTGCCATACCAATCAAATGAAGGTGAACTATTGGTATCAATTATTAATTTGTAATCTACAACCTTTAGCAAAACCTGTCAATCATTATAGTTCAGGAGAAAAATAATTCCTGAGAAATGCTTTGAGCCATTGGGACAGGCCCCGTAAAGCTATGCACGGGGTAAAGAGGACGCAGTCCCAACACTTCAGAGCAAACCTTCGCTGCCTGCCGGCAGGTTTACATACCGTAGGCATGCAGGGGGGTAAACCTTATGGGTGGGTTTCCACTTGTTTTTCCGCTTACAGCGGATCCGCCGAGGCGGAAAAGGAGTTATGCAGCCCTATAGCATATGAAGGTACCGGGCAAGCCCTATACTACATAGAGATACAGGGTAAACATATGGTAAAGTCGAATCAGAAGGACACCCATAGACAAAGCTGAAGAGAGCGAAGACAATAAAGCAAACAAGTCCTGAGCTGATATCAGGAAAGACCTGTGCTAAACACTATTATTTTTTAATGAATTGAATTTATCAGCATACTGCAGAACCGCCCAAACAAAAGAGGAATGGCTCCACGTAAGCGGTGAAACAGAAAGAGGAGCACTGTTTACAGGGTGCACCTGCTCTGCCAGCACACCGGATGGAAGAGCATTCTTCACACACCATTCAAGGTAAGGGATTGCTTCGCGAAGTTCCTGAAGACTTTTGGCACGGGATATATAATACTCTCCCAGCCATAGTGTTGAGATAAACCAGGGATTGCCGGGAACATTAGCAGGGCTGTCGCCTGGCCGATGATATACATCATTTTGATACCGGGCACAACCTTCAACAGGGGTTTTGAGCCATAGCTGCCTGCGTATTGCCTCCATTGTTTCAACCATACGCGGATCGTCAGGAGACAATACCCCCAGAATAGTGAGCCCGGACAGACTGACATCGATTACTTCATCGAGTTCATATCCTTTGTCTTTTCGGTAACCGGAGCGGGCATACCTTTTTAGACTGGTGTGATACAGATGCCTTTGAAGCCCCTCCTTCATTTGTTCGGCAACTTTGCTATATTTCCCGGCTAATGAGGAATCCTGAAAGAGCCGCGCAAAATTCGATGCAGCCCTGAGGCCGGCAATCACTGCTGCGACAGTAAAGGAGTGTACTCCGAAACGCTCTTCCCAGAGATCATAGCAGGGTATGGGCAGTTTAGTCTCAGGATCACGGTGAATTACCATAAAATCAGCAGACTTTTTTATAAGCTTACCATAGAGAGGTCTGATGAATTCTATGTTTTTTGAATTTTCATAATGTATCCAGAGTGCCCAGAGAATCAAGGCAGTCGAGTCCTCCTGTATGGGGAGTACTTCCTGCTCATTATGTAACCACGGGTGCCAGCTGCTGGCCAGTGATCCATCAGGATTGTAATGCTGGTAAAGATATCCTTCCTCTGATAGAACACGGGCGCAAAAGTCAAAAAATTTCATACACATATGAGTGTAACCGGCTTTTGCCAGTGCAACAGTCACGAACGCCCCATCACGTCCCCACATATAAGAATATGTATCTTTTCCGTAACGGACTATATCCGAATCATTTGCTGCAGTTATCGCTCCCCTGTTGTCTATCTGAGTTCTTAAGATGAGGAGACTGCGGTTGAAAATGTCAGCAATGGATTTTGGCAAGTCGCCAAAGGACCTGTGTTCTTTTGTAACCCATGCTCCCCAGTAATCTGAAGTTCGTTTGATCAGCTTATCCGGTGTCATCTTTATCACATCCCGGTTAAGTTGAGCCACCTCATTGTAATGCGTACCTGCTGCAATCCAGTAATAAGCTGTAACTTCCCCCTCTGGAGGCAGGTTCAGCCATATTCCTATCGCAGAATCGGCAGAGCCCCATGATATCTGGTTTCCGCTCAGCTTGCCGTCCTCAGCGTCTTTCCATGTTCCTTCTCTTCCCGGCACCTCCTTGTCGCCACAGGCATAGTAATTTACACCACAGTTTTCAGACTCGCTATAATTAATAAGAAAGTAACGATTAGCCTTGTAGTGGATGATGGAACGGGTCCGTGGATCAAAATAGGCCGTGTCTCCGATAGCATTACCATAGAGATGAAAGTCGTGACAGAAAAAGAGCTTTACCTGCCGTTCCTTACCTTGCAGATTTTTTACCTCAATCTTTTTAATATATACATTCAAGTCCACATCAACTACATCATGGCAGTGCAGTTCCAGACCCAGGGACTCGTTTTTCAGCAAAACATCAGTAACGAGGCTGTCATCATAATACCTCAGATCCTTTTCCCATTCAGGACCTATCCAGGAGAAACGTCCATCCACCCACACCCCGAACCGAAAAGGGTCTCCTTTGGTATGGTTCTCCTGTCCTATAAAGGGAAAATACACATCCCTGATCCGATAATCTGAATCAAAATTAAAAAGAAGATTGCCGTTACTTACCGGAATGTCTTTAGGCATGTGTTTATCATGTGGCTATCTGAACATGGTTTGAAGATTTAGGAAGATAGATGGTTGGCAGAGTGGTAATTTTTTCTGATATTTTATGGCTGTCGATTATTTGATGATATAATTTTGAATATTTTAAGGCCATACCTGGTACGGAAAAGTGAGTCTGCACATGTCTCCGGCATTCACGAGGATCAATACTATCAATACGGTCAAGCGCTTCAATCATAGCCTCAAGGGAATGTACCACAAACCCTGTTTTCCCGTCCACCATTATTTCCGGAACAGCGCCTTTATTAAATGCAATAGCCGGTGTTCCGCATGCCATCGACTCAATCAGTACAAGCCCGAAAGGTTCTCCCCATTGTATAGGGAACAAGGTAGCCCGCGCATGCCGGTACCATTGTTTTTTATGCCTGCTGGTAATCTCTCCGATGTATATGATCTGTTTGTCGCAATCCAGTAACGGTTTTATTACCCTGCAATAATAGTCATTATCAACCGGATAATTGCCGACTTCAACGAACAGGTCTATAGAATTCTTCAGGCCTGCAAAAAACGCCTTGTCTGAGGGTTTATTCTGAACACAACCGGCAATGATAAGTTTAGAACCTGTTTTTTTCGCAAGCTCTATGGCCTTATCCTGTCCCTTGTCACGGGTTACCCTGCCAATCGTGAATAAATAGCTTCCTTTGTCCGGAGCCTCTTTTACAGGAAATTCTTCAACATCAATACCGTGGTGGACAACATTCTTTGCGTTCACCAGGTTTTTATACTTCTTTTTTTGAAATTCGCTTATCGCAGTGCAATACACCTGGGGAGATGATAAAGGATTACACCAGCGTTGGTAAGTTCCTCCCAATGAGCTGTCTTTTGCTGACAAGTGAAGGGTCATCACAATTGGCACATGCATGCTGGAAACACGGCTATAAATGAACTCAACCGCTTTTGCATCATGCGTGTGTATGATGTCAATATCGCCCACCTTTGTCCTGTCCAATACCCTGGAAAAGTGCATATGCAGGGTCTTACGCCGCTCCGCGGTGTCATTGCTCCAATAGTCACCGATGCTGTGATTAACCGTCACGTAATGTTCCCCAGCAACTCTGGAATTACCTGGACAGGCAACGATTGACCGGTGACCCAGCGAATGAAGACCTTTATCTATATTATAGATGACCGTTTCTATGGGACCATACCCAAGATCCGGTCTGATCGGCTGATTAAGTGTTGCTACGTGCAGCACAGTCAGTTTTTTATGTTTTATATGTTCTGTCATTGCAAATCATTCCATATCTGACAAAGCCGTTAATAAACAGTTTTTTTACGAGTTATCCTCTGATAAGACAAAAAAAGCCTCCAGGCTTTAAAAGCCACGAGGCTTTACCAACTTCTAAAGTTGTTTTATTATATCACAAGTTGAACTAAAATAGATATCAAAAGAATGCAGATTAATAAACTTTGCTGTTTTCTCTTTGTAATCATCAACTTACAAATCCGCACTAATGATTTAAAAAAATATAATCTGTAAAAATTTCTTGTGTGAGTTTAGCTAAAAGCCTGTCTGATAAGTTAAAATACGGGGGGCTTTCTGGCAAAGGCGAGTTTAATGTAGAATTGGCTATAAAAATGAAATTTATTATTATTCTTTTGGCTGGTCTTTATTTTATTCTGCCCGGCTGTTCAGTGATTACAGCTCCCTATAAAATCAGCAAGGGTGCTGTTAAGGGCACTATATGGACGGTAAAAACAACATACAAGGTTACAGCCGGCACCACAAAAGTCATATATAAAATAGGTGAATTTACCTATGAAGTGGTCAAGGCACCCATTGAATGGACGCTGACTCATGAGGAGATTGATACGATAGACGGCCTCTCTCCAAAAGAGGCTATACGTCTGGGAAGGGTGAAAAAATCTCCCTATACGGTTAATGGTAAAAGATATTACCCCATGTCTTTAAAAAAAGCTGAAGATTATAAAGAAATCGGAATTGCGTCATGGTACGGTCATGAGACACGGCGTCAAAAAGGCGGATATATGACTGCCAATGGTGAAGCATTTAAACCATCCGGATTAACAGCTGCCCATAAACACCTGCCCCTTCCAATGTATGTTAAAGTCACAAACCTTGAAAACAACCGTTCAATAATCGTGAGGGTTAATGACCGGGGACCATTTCCGAGCAGGCACAATCCAAAATCAGGTGACAGAATCATTGATTTAAGCATGGGCGCTGCCAAAAGGCTCGGTTTTTACAGAAAGGGAACAGCATCAGTAAAAGTTGAAGCAATTAAAGTTAAAGAGAGTTGAAAAAAAAGGGGGTCGTAACGACCCTTTTTTTCAACTCAGTTAATAGTTTGAAGATTTAAATTCCAGACATTCTTATGATCATAGACATGTAAATCATAGTGAGGAAAAGGAATAGATATCCCCTCTGCATCAAAGCGCTTTTTCATTTTTTCATTATTTATATGGGGATTTAAAAAGATGAGAAGGAATATAAAAGATAATATGATTAGTGATTGAAACTAAACTTTAACAAATTTAAATCCAATTTAACACTTGAACCCGTAAAACCCGGTTGTACGGCGATGATTTAAAACAATAGTCCACCCGGAGTAGTCGGGACTCATCTGTCCCCCCTATGTCCCCCTCTACCGCCGCCAAACCCGCCTTTGCCGCCAAATCCGCCTTTACCGCCAAATCCGCTTTTACCGCCATATCCACCTCTACCGCCATATCCGCCTTTACCGCCATATCCGCTTCTACTGCCACTATTTTCACTCCGAGGGCGAGCCTTATTCACGTTAAGCGCTCTTCCTTTTAACTCTGTGCCATTCAGGCCATCGATTGCAGACTGCCCTTCAGCTTTAGAGGCCATCTCTACGAATCCAAATCCTTTTGATTGACCACTATACTTGTCTTTTATAATGGTAGCGGATTCAACCTGCCCGAATTGTTCTAAAGCCAGTCGTAAGTCCTCTTCGGAGACCTCGTACGACAAATTGCCTATATAGATCTTCATTCTAATCTTCTTTTGTAATATCTTATTGCAATATCAAGCTAATCAATACATAAAAATCAAGAGCAAACCAGACACTGTCAAATGATTAATAATTTTTTAGAGGAGCGCTGTGCTATGAAGTATTCTCATCAACTGTTGATTCTTTATCCCGCAGAAAAATCTGGAGGTCTTTTTCGATTTTGGTCATTTCCTCAGGAAGTGATGCTTTCTGTTTAGCTTCGTCCATCATACCCTGAAAGTCCTGCTTGCCTTTTTTCTCCTTAGCCAGTACAGCGTCTTGCCCTGAAAGCACTCGCACAGCTCCGGATGTTACTTCTTCAAGCGCTACAGAAGTTATCCCTTTTGACAGATTTGCTACCCTGGGTATTTCACCGTTATGCAATTCCTTTGCTCTTTTTATTACAGCCTCTACAAGCCTGTACCGGCTGTCGATCTTTTTTTTATCCTGCCCAGATGATAAAGATTTTATTCCCATATTATGTTCTCTCCTTCATAGAAACAAAAAAACCGGGCAGACCAAAGGTTCATCCTTTGATCACCAGGCTATAAGTGGCTTTCAGGGTGAGCCTGTTTCTATTAATGATAAATTATAACATTATTTGTATTTTAATATATCTTTAAAATATATACGCCAGTATGTCTGCTCTATTTTTTAACGCTTGCCTCCTCTATAATTACAGCATATTTGTAACCATTTCCAAAATCCTTGTCCTTATAGAGTGTCCCTTTTAATGTTACAACATCACCCACAGATAAGACATCCTGTGACGTAACCAGAATATCATTAGTCCCCTCAGCGGGCTTTCCGCTTCCATCCTGAAGGTGTATCCAGTTCTTCTTCATGATGTTGGCTGAAAACTTAACTACCTGCCCTTTAAGAACAACCCCTTTTTTATCAAGCTCCGCGCTTTTTTCGTAAAGCTCAGATACTGTGTATGCGTCAGGCCCAACGGCTTTTTCTACTTTAACAGGCTTGGCTGAGGCAGCTTTTGCCTGCTGATGGGCCGTAGATTTATAAAAAGCCTCTGCTTCATCTTTTCCCGCTACCCCGCTTGAAAAGATTATGGTTTCAAATGTATGGTTCAGAGATTTGCTTTTAAAATTGCTCATAGGCATGCCCGGCACAAAAGAAATCTCCTGCCCTGCTGTTACTTTCATTTTTGGAACAGCCACCCATGTTTTTTTACCGTCTTTCTCAATACTGACGTATGTGTAACCACCGCTGTCCATAGACTCCACAACCTTGCCTGAAAGAGAGGACATGCCCATTTGAGATTTTATATTCGAATGCTTCTCAGACAATCCGGATGACTTGTCAGAGCTGGCATACAGGCCGTTCAGAGACACTATCAGCAGAAATGCTGACATTAAAACAAATAACTTCAGAAAATTTTTCATTTTATTGCTCCTTTGATTTTTATATCTACAGGACGGAAATCCTTAGTGTTAGATAATACACCTTTTAGTGAAAAAATAGACAGCATCCCGGCAAAATCCCTGCTATTATGTTAAGCGGAAATAAACTCTTTTAAATAACCGGCCTCTTTAGTTAACCTGCCGTCTTCGGTAATTACCGCTTTGCGGATCTCAGCGGGAATAGCCATGTGACGGGTAATATCCTTTACACCATAAACAGCTATCTGGTAAACATAGTCCCTGATAAGACCGCTAAATTCATCTGAAGCATCTTTAGGCATTTCAGCAGGAAGATTATCCACAGCAAGGAGTGTAATGCCTTTTGACCTATATCCATCAATGAATTTTTTTCTTTCGGGGAAATAGGTAAACACCGGCTTCTCACGCGTAGTTGTCTTAGTAGTTGTCTTATATGTTAATTCGACAGAACCTTTAATATCACAGGATAAATCTCCTATAAATTCCAGACGAAAAGGTTTTTTCTTTGACAGATCCATGACCATTTTTTCAGTAACGAGCCTGGGATACCTGCTGTCCCAGTAACTGGTATGAATCAAAATATTAATCAGGGGCAAATATACATCCAGACCGGATTCAAACTTTTCCGGATGCCTTAGATACTCTTCAAAATAAAATCCCCCGCCCTTTCTGGAGCGGAACTTCTCTTCTCTGAGAAAAACAATCTTATAAAGTTTATGGCGCTGTTTTCTCTGGTGTCTGATGAATTCGGACATATTTTTGGGGTGAATCTCTACCGGGTTTAACAATTCAAGTATTTCCTGCACACCCCTTGAAACATTTCCGTGACCGGTAATACCGATAATGAACGGGGACAACTCCTGCCTGAAACCTTTTATTCGTATCAGCCGGCCGACTTTTACCAGAGCATTTTTTATTTCTTTAAGAGAATCATATTCATAAGCAGGCCGGATAAGTAAAAACGGGTTATCAATCCCTTTCCACTCTAATTTTTTACCCAGGTAATGCAGGCTGTCGACTATCCCGCAAACACCCGCGAATTTACCGAAATAGACGAGCCGGATTCCGTATAAATCAACAATTTTTTCATAATCAATTAATGTAATTTTTTTTCTCAGGCAGGATTTAAGAAGGGGCATATTCTGAAACTGCCCTTTGGCAGTATGCGAGAATATCATATATATTTTATTTGAGTGCAGGTCACGCACACGGGGCTCCTTAATACCGATAAGAAGAGCGGCCTTATTTATCTTATCAACGAGTACAGCCCCGTTTTTTTTATACTCCCTGTCGCTGTAAGCTCTTACGGAATTCCGCTCGATCTCAACAGAAACACCCCGATCACACAGCCATTCTACATCGGATGGGATAAGAGGCGTACGATGCTCCAGCGCCTTTGTCTCCTTTAATATTCCGACAACCAGGGGTTTTCTCACTCTTCACCAGTCCCCATGTTTAGTTTTGCATATGTAAAACTATGGGGATCATTTTTTCAGAAGTTAAAAGTTAATAGTTAATAGTTAATCGTTCATCGTTCATTGTAAAAGAATAAAGAGTAATCAGTAATTAGTTGTCAGTTTGTTACTCGCTACCCGCAACCCGCTACCTGCCTGCCGGCAGGCAGGCTCGCTACTTTTTTCTTATCTGTCTTTTGTATCCAGCCATATAGTCACAGGGCCGTCATTGATCAGTCCAACTTCCATATCAGCGCCGAATACACCCTCTTTAACTTCAACGGTGATAGTCCTGAGCAAATTATTAAAATCATTCCAGTACTCTTTTGCCGTCTCAGGCCCGGCGGAACGTGCAAACCCGGGACGATTCCCTTTTTGTGTATCAGCAAACAGCGTAAACTGAGGAACGCTCAAAATCTGTCCCTTAACCTGACTAATATCCAAATTCATCTTGCCGTGTTCATCTTCGAAAATACGCAGATTAACGATCTTTTTAGCCATGTATTCGAGGTCTCCCGGCCCGTCATCCCTGCCGATGCCAACAAGCAGAAGCAGTCCTTTTTCAATACAGGCGACAACCGTGCCCTTTACTTTTACATCGGCGCTCTTAACCCGCTGAAGGAGTATTCTCATAGCAATAATTATTCTTTAAATACAATAAACTTACAGGTCTTTCCTCTTAAATACCTTAAAGAGTGCCGGGCCTGCTATAACAAATATAATACAGAACAATCACATAAAAGCATATCAAATAATACTGCATAACAAAATATGTCAATCCTGTCAAATTTTTCAACTTTTAACAGTTAAAAATCATATCAAACCACCAGATAACCAGCAGTAATTAAAGAATTTTCTTGATTTGCAACATATGGCATTAGAAGTGCTTTAGTGTCAGATGGAGTGAAAGTAAAATGATGGCGATTATATTAAAGAATTTAAAATGTAAACGCCTGTGTTCTGGTTTATTGCTATGTCTGATCATTATTTTATATTCTACAACCCTCTTTGCCGCTAATGTTACCCTCTCCTGGAATCCTCCTGTTACAAATACAGACGGGACACCGCTGACAGACCTCTCTGGTTACATAGTATCTCATGGTACCGCAACTAAAAACTATTCTCAGAGCATTGATGTCGGCAATGTAACAACCTA
>VAPB010412023.1_pt1 | contig 13210 bp, 10 predicted proteins | sample 3395101 | NCBI WGS metagenome assembly VAPB01 (sample SAMN08290433, study PRJNA428436) | hydrothermal vent metagenome | isolation source: Deep-sea hydrothermal vent chimney | place: Indian Ocean: Southwest Indian Ridge | reverse complement strand
TTACAGCAAGCACTTCAAGCTTTAGGCAACCGTTCAAATATTATAGAAAATCAAAACCAGTTGAATCTATTCAATTCTTAACCGGACACTACTGATTTAATGTGTATCCTCACAGGCTCAGGATATTCAATAGAAGCATCAAACTTTAGAACCTCTTAACCCCGCAGGAAAAAATCTCAATATATTTATGCCGGCAAAAATTGCATACATACTCTCTATGAAAAAAGGACTGCCTGCTTTCACGTATAAAGAAATAAAAGAGCTTTTACGTCTCGGCAATGATCTCCATTGCTATGTCATGAGAAACGGAAAAGGTCCTTACATGCCCGAACCCGGCTGGAACGTGGTGCAGATTAAAAGCCTGCAGTTTATAGGGATACTGCTTTTATTTATATTGAGCAGGCCGTGGACATTTGTTTTAACTTTTATGTCAGCAATAAAAGACAGGGGGACAGTACATTTTATAATAGCGGTCTATTTCACGTGGCACCTGCGGAAGCAGTCTATAGATATTATTTACTGTTTTGAGGGGAAACATGCACTCTGGATAGGATATTACTGTCATCTGTTTACAGGTTTGCCATTGACAGTTCTTGTTCATGCTGAGATGGTCGATACAAAAACTAAAGCAGCCCTGACACAAAAAGCTGTCAATAGCTGCCGGAAAATAGTGACCATATCTAATTACAACAAAGAGCGAATTTTAAAACAGTTTAAGGTTTCAGATGAAAAAGTTGAGGTTGTGAGGCTTTTTGCTGATTTTAAGGAGGACAGGACCATTAAGGTTTTAATAGTAGGAGAGTGGTCGGAAAGAAAAGGACATGCAACACTTTTTAAAGCTATACAGGAGCCCGGGATGGATGATTTCAGGGTCTGGATCGTTGGAGGAGGATCATGGAGCAGTGAGTATTTTGATGTTGGAAAATATGTCAGGGAACATAACCTGCAAAGCAGGGCTGTTATATGGGGAAAAGTTTCCGAGGAGCTTTTAAAACTCCTTTATGAGAACTGCGATATCTTCTGTCTCCCTTCAAGGACTACAAAAAAAGGTGTTAAGGAAGGGATACCGGTTGCCTTAATGGAGGCGATGTTTTATGCCAAACCTGTGATATCTACTTATCATACTGGAATCCCTGAACTGGTCCCGGAGATCCTGATTCAGGAAAATGATCACAGAGCCCTGGCCGAGGCCCTTGTTAAGCTCAGATCGCCGGAACTTCAGAAAGAATCAGGCTTGAGGAATAAGGCTGTTGTTGAAGAGCACTATAACAGAAGGAATGTCGGAAAGATCGCACAAATATTGACGGAAAATATAAGAGGAGAGCTTAAATGAAAAAGATTTTAATTACAGGAGGAGCCGGCTTTATAGGCTCGGAAGTTGTGCGGAAATTCCTTGGTATTAATATGAAAGTTATTGTTTTTGATAATTTTTCCTACGGCAAAAAGGAGTTCCTTCCGCAAAATCACATGTTGACTGTTGTTAAAGGAGATATCAATGATACCGGATTATTAAGGAGCACAATCAAGACCTGCAATCCTGATTATATCTGTCACCTTGCGGCTATACACTTTATACCGCATTGCAATGCAAATCCCATGGAAGCGCTTATTACGAACACAGTCGGCACAGAATCTGTTTTAAATGCCTGCAGAAAGCGTAATATTGAAAAAGTTTTGATAGCCTCTACAGCGGCTGTGTATCCGATCAGTAATAATCCTAACATTGAAGCCAAGACAGAGACAGCACCAATAGATATCTACGGTATGTCAAAGATGTTTGCCGAGAGGTTATCTGAAAAATTTTCCAATGAGACCGGAATTACCACTATAGCACTCCGTTTATTCAATGCAGTCGGCCGCAGAGAAACAAATCCTCATGTCATTCCGCATATATTTGAAACACTGAAACATTCTAATACCATTCCTCTTGGAAATATTTCCCCTAAAAGAGATTACATCCATACCCGTGATATTGCAGAAGCTGTATATGCTGTTTGTGCAAGCAGTATCAGCGGTTATGAAGTCTTTAACATAGGCTCAGGTGAGGAGTGCTCGGTTGAGGAAATAGTCGGAATCCTGATTAACATACATGAGAGGCCTATCGTTATCAGGCAGGTTAAGAAACGCATGAGAAAGATTGAGAGGATAAGCCTTTTAGCTGATATAAACAAGATTAAGAGATTTACCGGCTGGGTCCCAAAAATTCATATAGAAGAAGCGCTTAAGGATACAGGGCACTATTACGGTTTAACAGCCGGGCATGGGTGGAAGGATTACGGTCAGTTACCGAGGGAAAGCAAAGGAATGACAATATGAACAATAACCTGATCCATTTATATCGCGGCAGCAGGATTCTTTACGGGTTTGCGCAGTCTTATGTACAGAACAGACTGAATATGCTCGGTCCCCTGCATAAACTTGCGGTATCCGTAACCGGACAATGCAATTCCCGGTGCATTACCTGTCATATATGGCGGGACAAACCTGATCGGGATAAAGAAGTTTCTTTGAAAGATTTTGAAACATTTGTCCGATCAAAGCTATACAGAAACGCACGTGTAATAATAGTAACCGGCGGAGAACCCTTTATGAGAAAGGATATTGCAGATGTTATAGATATCCTGTCCAGGAATACCAATGGGATGGTATCCGTGATTACGAACGGATTGCTCTCCGGAAGGATAATTGATACAGTCGAGGAGATCAGGCGCAGGAAATCCAAAATTGACAAAATATCTTTGTCTTTGAACGGAAAACCGGATACACATGATATTACAAGAGGTGTCAGAGGGAGCTATGAAAAAGTTATGGAAACGTTAACTGCGCTTAAGGAGCAGAAAGTTTATACTTCACTTGTCTTTACGATAACACCTGAAAATTATGACCAGATAGAGTGGGCGTATGACCTTTCAAAAGCGCTGGGAGTAGACATAAATTTCTATCCTGAAATAAGCGCCTGCAGGTTCGGAAACATGGGGAATAACAGGTGTTTTACAGAGGAACAGAAAGAAAAGATATTAAGATACATTCAGAACATATACAGGCACAGAAATTATTATTATTTTGATGATTCAAGCCTGTACTATCTCAACAAGGTTTTCCGTAATGAAGAGGTCTGCCGCTGCTACGGAGGTCTTCAAAGCGCCTTTATTAACTGGGACGGAGAAGTTTATGCATGTGAGGGTTTTCATGACAGAAAATTTTCGTTCGGCAGTATCAAGGATGAGGGGATTGATTCTTTATGGAAATCTGACAGGGCATTTAATATGAGGAAATATGTAGGAGAAAACAGATGTCAGCCCTGTTTTCTCGCATGTGAGATACTGTCTTCGCTAAGGAAAGAAATATTTACAGTTGGCCATTATGCATTAAAGAGAAGAATTTTCAAAGAGGTCCGTTTTTAACTGCGGATCATTGGCTTCATCCTCAGGCATGAAACATTCCGTCCTCGATAAATCTGAAAACAGTAGAAACACCTGTGTTTTGCGCAGACAGGAAAGTTCTGTGGATCTGTCCATAATTATCCTGACCTGGAATACCAGGGATTATTTAAAAAAGTGTTTAGATTCGATCTGTGAAACAGTGAAAGAGATTAGATATGAGGTGATTGTGGTTGACAATGCATCAGGAGATGATACTGTTCAAATGGTGGAGGAAAAATATCCGGATGTTATCCTGATAAGGAACTACAAAAATATCGGGATGCCTGCAAGGAATCAGGGTTTGAAAATTGCAAAAGGCAGGTTCCTGTTCCTGCTTGATGTAGATACCATAGTGCTGCCCGGTGCCGTTAATCTGCTGGTGGATTACCTGGCGAAAAATCCTGACGTCGGACTGGTCGCTTCGAAACTGGTTTATTTAAACGGCGATCTGGCTTATACATGCAGAAAATTCCCGACAGTAATGAGCAAATTATCAAGAAGGATCCCGGCTAAATGGGCTCAGTCACTACTGGAGAAGGAAGAGTTAAGGTATTGGAGCTATAACAGCGCAAGGGAGACTGATTATGTCATAGGTGCATGTCAGATGGTCAGAAGAGAAGCCCATGAAAGAGTCGGAATGTTCGATGAAAAGATTTTCTACGGCCCTGATGATGTTGATTATTGCCTAAGGGTGTGGCAGAAGGGTTTTAAAGTTGTTTATAACCCTGAGGCTACAATTATTCATGTTGGACGCAGAATAACGAGGGGAAAACTCCTTTCCAAAGTAAGCTGCAGGCATCTCCATTCAATGGCATATTATTTTTTTAAGCACAGATATCTGTTTTCCAGAAAAAGGCTGTACAGGTCTTTCAGGTATACACAGGAGACTCCGTGAGTTTGAGCGTTCAGGAAATATATCATGATGTAAGAAAGCACGGAAAGCTGTTTTCACAGACAGTGGTTAATGCCCTGTCAATCGATGTGGAAGACTGGTTCTGTGTGAACAACATGAGCGGAACGATCAGGAGGGAAGATTGGGAAGTATGTGAGTCAAGGGTTGTCCGCAATACAGACAGGATTCTCAATATTCTTAAACAGCATTATACAAAAGCTACATTTTTCATATTGGGATGGGTGGCAGAACGATTTCCTGATATTGTCCGCAAGATTGATGAGGAAGGGCATGAGATTGCTACTCATGGATATTCTCATTCGCTTCTGCCCTCTCTCAGTCCGGAAGAGTTTGAGGATGACCTGGCCATGTCCATTGAGGTATTAAGCAGGCACACAACTCAGGACATTATCGGTTTCAGAGCGCCTTCCTTTACAATTACAAAAAAAACTCTCTGGGCACTTGAGACTCTTAAGAAATACGGGATTAAGTATGATTCCTCCGTATTTCCGGTCGGATTTCATCCTGATTACGGCGTCAGGGAAAGTCCCCTGTCTCCTTACCAGATTGCAGATAACCTGTTAGAATTTCCTTTGGGCTGTTTTGAATTGATTGGGAGGAGATTTCCATGCAGCGGAGGCGGGTACTTCAGGGCATTTCCATACTTATATACAAAGTTTGGTATTAACCAATGTAATAAGACGGGGAGACCTGTTGTATTTTATCTCCATCCCTGGGAGATCGATGACCAGCAGCCGAGACTGAAGATCCCTCTTTCCAAACGATTCAGACACTACAATAATCTTCACAGGACAGAAGACCGGCTGAAACAGCTTCTGCAGGATTTCAGGTTTACTACAATAAGAAAAAAATTGAACTTATGAAAGACATTATCTTAAAGGTGATTTACCGTTAATCCGTCATGAAGAATTTACCATCAGTCCTTATATTATCATTGTCTGCTACAGGTGTTGCGGTAGCAAGGGCGTTTGCATCTCATAATGTGAGGGTTTACGGAACAGATCATCAGTTTGCAGCCGGTATCTTTTCAAAGTTTATTAACAGGCCGTTTTTCGGATATAAAGTCAGGCTTGATGAGAATCTGCTTGAGAACATGATTGCATTCTCAAAAAAACAGAGCCTGAAACCTGTCCTCTTCCCTTCGGATGACAGATTTATTGAGTTTGTCAGTAATAATTATGACGAACTGAACAATCATTTTATAATGCAAAAATCCCTTGCCCCGGATGTCAGCAAAACCTTTCTTAATAAAAATAAATTTTATGAGTTGTGTGATAAACATAATGTCATGTATCCAAAATCCTTTTTTTTAAATGGCGATGAGACGGTTGAAGATGTTATGGAACACGTAAGTTTTCCCATGATATTAAAACCGTATTTGATCCATAAATGGAAAAAGCGGCTTCATGGTAATAAAGTTATCTTGATTAAAAATGCTCATGAATTAAAGGATGTTCTTTCTAAATGGCGGAATGATCTTCAGCATATGATGATCCAGGAGGTTATTGGAGGCAAAGAATCGGATATTTGGATTTTCAAGGGATATTTTGATGAAAACGGCAGAGTTTTGTGCAGCTTTACAGGGAGAAAACTGCGTCAGTACCCCCCGGTCTTTGGTTCTGCAAGTTTAGCTGAAAGCGTTTCAAATAGTGAGTTAAACAAAACCAGCGTTGATTTTCTGACATCGTTAAGATTCCATGGGCTGTGCGGTGCAGAATTTAAATTTGACAGAAGCGACGGAGCATATAAAATGATAGAGGTAAATATACGGCCTCAGCTCTGGGATGATTTAATGCGTATTGCCGGCAAAGAGATAATCTGGACGGCGTATTGTGATATGATCGGTGATAAAGCGTCTGAATCAGAGCAGAAATATGATATTAAGTGGATTTATTTAACGAGGGATATCCTCTCAGCTTTCTGGCATATAAGAAAAAATAATCTTTCTTTCCCTGAGTACATCAAATCATATAAGGGGCTCCGCACGGAAGCTTTTTTTGATATAAGAGACATAAAAACATTTTTTGGAGTCCCTGTTGATTCATTGTGCCAGTTTTACAAATATTACATTTCTTCAAAAGAGTAATCAGATGCTTAATCATAACTACTACTTAAACCGGAAAATAGTTCTTTTAATGGGAGATTTAGTTTTAGTCTTTCTTGCGCTTTATATCTCGGTTTATATCCGGTATTTACAGTATATAAATATTTCAGATGTATATACCGGGGCTACGGTCCTTTCAATAATAATCTATCTTTTCAGTTTTTACATTCTGGACCTTTATAACCTTAAATACAAATTTACAAGTACCTCTTATATGGCAACTTTTATCATAGCTGTCGCTATAGGCACGATATTAATATCAGTATTTTTTTATTTCCTGCCTTCATGGAGGTTCGGAAGAGGTATCTCTCTTATTAACATGGTGATGATCACTGTCTCTGTGTATCTCTGGAGATTGGCGTTTGAGTCTGTTTTTGCCCTTGGCAAAATACCAAAATCAATTGTAATTATTGGTGCAGGGCGTTCAGGCAGGATGATCTATGATGTATTGAAAAGAAGTAACGCATACGCAGTAAAAGGGTTTATTGATGATGACCATAACAGGCTCAACGAGCGGATAAGCAGTCATAAAGTGATAGGAGACAGCAGCTGTCTTATGGAAATGGCCAGAAAGGGTGAGATAGATGCTGTGGTCATTGCCATAACAAACGGGAAAGGGCTCGAATTGCTGAATAATATCCTGGATACAAAGATGCACGGTGTTGAAGTGCATCTTATGGCGGATATGTATGGACTTTTAACAGGCAAATTGCCGATTAAACATTTAAATAACAGCTGGCTTGTTTATACCTCCATGCAGGGAGTAAATAAATGTATTTATATGACGAGACTTAAAAGACTTAAAGATATTGTTTTGTCTGTAATTGGGTTAATATTATCTCTTCCTATTATTATTCTCGCCCCGATTTTTATAAAACTTGATTCAAAGGGGCCGATACTGTACATGCAAAAAAGGGTAGGCTATGACGGAGAAGTTTTCGAACTTTTGAAATTTCGTTCCATGAGAGTTGATGCTGAAAGAAATGGGCCTGAGTGGGCGCAGGAGAACGATTTGCGGGTTACAATGGTTGGTAAAGTTCTCAGAAAAACACGGATCGATGAAATCCCCCAGTTGTGGAATGTTCTCAGGGGCAGTATGAGTTTCATAGGCCCGAGGCCAGAGCGTCCGGAATTTGTAAGGCAGCTTGCTAATGAAATGCCCTTTTATCATTTGCGTCATAATGTAAAACCCGGGATTACAGGCTGGGCCCAGATAAACTTCCGCTACGGTGCTTCTGCTGAGGACGCTTTTGAAAAGCTCCAGTACGATCTTTTTTACATAAAAAATCTCTCTTTACTGCTTGATATACAGATACTTCTAAGGACCTTTAAAATTGTTTTTTTGGGAAACGGAGCAAGGTAAACTATAACCGCGGTCTTCTCTTCTAAAGGGCTTTCCTTGAATGCTTTACTTGTCTGCTGGCATGTTGTCGATACGAAATATTTATTCAGGGGTAATAACGTATGGCAGAGAACACAGAGAATAAGAAACTTGATGTTATAAAAGCGATAAACCGCAATATAAGAATCCTCAATTCTGTAGTCCTGATAGTTGTCTTTACGCTTTTTTTTGTGAACATAAGGACAATATCTACAATTCTTAAGTATGTCCCGCCTTTTTCTGTAGTAACAATGCTGGTGATCGTATCAGTGCTTGTGATTATAAGTCTCTTTATAGCAAGAATGATTTCGAAAAATGCTATTAGTGAGATAACTGATTACGACAGTAAAGTAAATGCCCTCCTGATGTCCAATAAGGAAGAAATAGCAGAAAGAAAATCAGCCCAGGAGAACTTGAAAAAAGCCCATGAAAAACTGGAAGACAGGGTTAAGGAGCGCACCTCAGAACTTTTAAAAAGTGTAAGAAGTCTGAAAGAGCATATTACCGAGCGTAAGAGAGCAGAGGTAATGATTCAGTTTCAGCTTAAGCGCCTTAATTCTCTGCGTTCAACTGAAAGGGCTATCGCCGGAAGTTTTGACCTGCGTGTTACTCTTGACATAATACTGGATCAGGTTACTACTCAAATGGGAATAGATGCTGCTTCTATTCTGCTCCTGAACCAGCATACACAGGTGCTGGAGTATGTTGTCAGCAAGGGTTTTCGTACCAATGCCCTGAAATATACACGTCTGAAACTTGGTGAAAGCAATGCCGGACGCGCTGCGATAGAGCGTCGTATAGTAACAGTCCCCAATCTTACAAAAAATCCTGAAGGATTTGTGCGTTCCAAACCATTTACCAGTGAGGAGTTTGTCACCTACTTTGCTGTTCCTCTAATTGCAAGAGGTCAGGTGTCAGGGGTTTTGGAACTTTTCAACCGGTTTCCCTTAAATCCGGATCCTGAATGGCTGGAGTTTCTTGAGACCATTGCTAATCAGGCGGCGATTGCCATAGACAATGCCTCACTCTTTGAAGGACTTCAGCGTTCACATACCGAACTTACTCTTGCGTATGACACCACAATTGAAGGGTGGTCTCGGGCGATGGACTTAAGGGACAAAGAAACAGAAGGGCACACGCGGCGGGTTACAGACATGACGGTTCTCATCGCCGGTGAGATTGGGCTTAAAGAAGAAGAGATTATCCATATAAGAAGAGGGGCTCTTCTGCATGATATGGGCAAGATGGGGGTGCCGGATAATATACTGCTTAAGCCGGGCCCTCTCACAGAGAAAGAGTGGAAAGTAATGAGAAAACACCCTGCCTACGCATATGAGATGCTGTATCCAATAGAGTATTTACGGCCCTCACTTGACATACCTTATTGTCACCATGAGAAGTGGGACGGCTCCGGATATCCGAGAAAACTTAAAGGGAGTGAAATCCCGCTTGCAGCAAGGATGTTTGCTGTGGCTGATGTGTTTGACGCGGCATGTTCGGACCGCCCGTACCGCCCGGGCTGCTCAAAGGAAAAGGCTCAGGAGTTTATCCGGTTACGTGCTAATACCCATTTTGACCCTGAAATAACAGACATATTTTTAAAAATGAAATGGTAATAAGGTTTTAATTTGTTAATAGTTTGCGCAGGATTAATCTCCAGTTTCTGGAGAGATAGCAATCAAAAACATTTTCACTAAAAAAAAGGAGGGTCATATGGAAAGACGTGTGTATTTACGGTATAAAACTGATGATAAGTGTTGTGTGGCAAAACTTGTTACTGAAGAAAATGTCACATTAAAAGATATAAGCATGGGCGGGATAAAACTTCAGACCTCACAAAACCTGGCTCCTAACAGAATTTTCAGAGTTGAGATTGTTTCAGGTGATAATGAAACAATAGTTCCAACATGTGAAGTGGTATGGACATCTTTACTGCAGTCAATAGAGGAAAATGATTCCTCTTATTCAATTTACAGGGTTGGCCTGAAATTTATTAAATTGACCAGCGAAGAAAAAGATTTTTTAGAGAAACATATAAATATTTTAAGCTCCGGCAGCCACGCAGGCAACTGAGCAATATTTTTGTTTTTACTGTATTACCTTTAGAACAGACCATATAGCTACCGGTATTTCAGGAAACTTATGCGCGGGATATAACACTTTGCCCCTGAGATAACCGGGGTTTTTTTGTGCCTGCCCAGGGGCCTTTTCCGCATGTTTAAAACCGGTCGTTTTTTTATGTTTCCAGTTACTAATGATAAATAATTGACAGTTATTAATGAAAAAATATAAATCAAAACAGTTAGTTGTTTTTGAGACCGTGCAGGTTTCGGTCTGCTAAGCTGCAAAAAACAAATAGTTCAAAACATGAAATCTAAACTTTCAGTTTCTGTCGCCCTTTTTGGCTGGGCTATTTTTATAGCTTACGTATTTTATGAGTACAATGAATACGGAAATGAAATCTTTATGCATTTATGCAGCTTACATCTGTCTGGAGGTCCATTCCATTTCATGGTGCTTGCAACTCCTGTTCTTTCGACTTTATTAGCTTACATGATTAATGAACGCAAGAAATCGGAAATAGAACTTTTCAATGCCTATAAAAAACTCAAAAAAACCCAGGAACAGCTTATCCATTCAGATAAAATGGCAGCTATGGGACAGCTTGCAGCCGGAATCTCCCATGAACTCAATCAGCCTTTAACAGGGATTAAGGGTTTTGCTCAGGCAGCTATTATGAACCTGGAAAGAAACAGTCCATTGGTGAATGATTTAAGCAAAATAGTAAAGCAGGCCGATAGAATGGACAGGATTATCAGGCATATCCGTTTATTTGCCAGGAAGTCTGATGGTTATATGAGAAAATTAGATGTGAATCAACCGATTGAAGATGCCCTGATGCTTTTAACAGAGCAGTTAAAAGCTCATGACATAGTGGTGAAAAAATCTCTTTCCGGGAATCTTCCAAAAATTCAGGGCGACTCGAATCAGCTTGAACAGGTATTTATTAATCTTATTACAAATGCCTTAGACGCTATTGACAGCTTAAAAAAATCTGATAATAGAGAAATAACCATAAAAACCGCTTTCAGCAGCGATAAGGAGTATATAGAAGTCATAATAAAAGATACAGGTTGCGGGATTTCCGATGAAAACTTAAGCAATATTTTCAATCCTTTTTTTACAACTAAATCCCCTGATGGTGGCACTGGTCTGGGATTATCCATAGTCTATAGGATTATTAAAGACCATAAGGGCTATATATATACTGACAGTGAGGAAGGCAAGGGCACAACATTCAGGATTAAACTGCCTGTGAGGAACAGGGAATAATCGCAGATGCAGTGAAAAGACGGGTTGTCGCGGACAGAGCCCTCTGAGATTATTGCTGGAAAAGGATTTAAACTCAAAAAGCTGTCTTTTGTCTCGTTTCAGTGAGGCGGGCGGACCTGCGGCTCATGGAGCGGGCAGGGAGAGAGAGCAGAAAAAAATTTCCCCGGGTAAAACACAGGAAGATGAGATAAATCCTGAAATAAACAGCAGCCTATATTGGGCATAAACCGGAAGGATTGCAACTCCGGGATGTCAATACTTCAGGATTAAGGAAATATCAGGGATTTAAAGGCGTTAACCTTCCAACAGCTCCCTTATCCTGCTTAACAGTTTGTGTGTTAATATGGGTTTGGGCAAAAAATCCAGGCCTTCTTCAAGCAGGTTTTTCTTATATACAATGTCGGCAGTATATCCGCTTATGAAAATTGCCTTAACTTCCGGATTCATTCTTTTAATCTCATTGTAAACCTCTTTACCGTTCTTTTCCGGCATTATTACATCAAGTATAAGGAGTTTGATCGCATCTTTATTTTCAGTGAATTTTTTGATCGCATCTTTTCCGTCTTTGGCTTTTATGACTTTGTATCCATATTGTTCAAGTATAGACACCAGGTACGCACTTACATTTTCATCATCTTCAGCTATAAGCACAGTCTCTGTACCGTGTTCGGGTATCGGCACAGGTGCTGACTTTTTTTCCTTAACAGGTTCCATGCTCAGAGGGAGGTAGATTTCGAATGTTGTCCCTTTGCCGGGTTTGGAACTGATATCGATATAACCGTTGTGCTGTTTAATAATCCCGTATACCATTGAAAGCCCCAGACCTGTTCCCTCCCCGACTCCTTTTGTTGTAAAAAAAGGATCAAATGCCCTCTCTTTTGTATAGTCATCCATACCCTTACCTGTATCAGAAAAGCATATTAATGCAAAACCTGATTTTTCAGGTCCGGAAGAAGAGGTGAATCGCTCAGACCCTTTAACAGATTTTATGTTTATTGTTATTGACCCTTTGTCAGCTATAGCATCCCTGGCATTTATGGCAAGATTTAACAGCACCTGCTCTATCTGACCGCTGTCCGCCATTACAATCAAGGGTTTCTCTGAAAGGACCGTATGGAGTTCAATATCCTCGCCAATAATTCTTGATAACAGGCCCCTTATGTTTTCAATGATCCCGTTTGCATTTACAGGTTCGGGGTTCAGTATCTGTTTTCTGCCGAAAGTCAGAAGGCTCTGGACCAGGTTGGCCCCTTTTTTGGCTGACTTAAGTATTTGCTGAACATGGCTCTTTAGCAGGGCATCCTCGTTTATTGTTGTCTGCAATATTTGTCCAAAGCCGATAATACCGGTCAGGACATTGTTAAAGTCATGGGCAATGCCCCCGGCGAAAGTGCCTATCGCCTCCATCTTTTGAGAATGTCTTAGCTGTTCTTCAAGATGCTGTTTTTCAACCTCTTTTTTCTTCAGTGATTCAGCCATATTGTTAAAGGCTGTTGCAAGCCTGCCTATTTCATCCCCTGTCCTGACAAAAGATATTTTTTCAGGCAGACTCCCTGTTTCAATCGTCTTAACCCCGTCAGTCAGTCTGTTAAGCGGTCTTGTTATTCCCCTGAGAAGAATGTATATGATAAACCAGCAGGGTATCATGAAAAAGACGGGTATCAGAATACTTTTAAGTAAAATATCCTGAAAAGTTTTATGCAGCAGTTCTTTAGTAAATATAATTCTGACAAAACCGGTTAACGAGTCTTTTGCGCGGGATAAATCTTTTCTGAAAAACAGTGTTTCATCCATGTAGTAATTTGTGTTTGAAATAACGGGTGCCCAGAATTCTATTTTACCGCCTGTTTCAAAATAAAAGGAAGATCTGGATTTATTGATCGTTTCGATTGTTTTTTTATGTCTTTTAAACCATCTGTCCCCGGGCGCTTTAAAGGGTTTTTCTCCTGGCCTTTTCTGTATTATTAATTCGTTGCCTTCAGATGTAAACACCTGAACCAGGATTACCTCCCTGTTTTGCATGATGCCTTCAACAGGATCTTTGAGCAGATCCACAT
>VAPB010247397.1_pt1 | contig 13216 bp, 10 predicted proteins | sample 3395101 | NCBI WGS metagenome assembly VAPB01 (sample SAMN08290433, study PRJNA428436) | hydrothermal vent metagenome | isolation source: Deep-sea hydrothermal vent chimney | place: Indian Ocean: Southwest Indian Ridge | reverse complement strand
GTGCTTTTATCAATCTGGACATTTCAGAGGAACAGTGTCTGGAAAGATGATTATACTCTATGGTCTGATGTGGTTAAAAAATCACCCGGAAAGGCAAGGGCGCAGTATAATCTTGCTAATACATATAAGGGTATGGAGAGACTGGATGACGCGATTGCGCACTATAATAAGAGTATTTCCATAAAGCCGCTTTATTCTGATGCCCATAATAATTTAGGCACTACTTATTTTGATAAAGGACTGATAGATGAATCTATAAAGCATTTTAAGTATGCGATTGAGATTAAGCCTGCTCATGCTGACGCGCATTATAATCTGGGAATTGCATATGGAGAAAAAGGTTTAGTGGATAAAGCCTTTTCAGAGATGCGAATAGGAACAGAACTGCGTAAAAGCAAGTAAGAACGTTCATTGCTTAACTACATAAGTGCAAGTGTAAGTGTCAGTGTAAGTGTCAGTGCCAGTGTCAGAAAAGTCCTTTAACTGATACTGAAAATTTAAGATAGAACAAACAGCTTTGAACTACAAAAAAACACTGCGGGAGTACTCCCGCAGTGTTTTTTTTACTATGACAGTTAGAAAAGAGCTGTAAGTATAGCTCTTACTCTAAACTGATATTATCCTCTCTGTCCTACATGGCATGCGAGACAACCAGTGGTTGTTCCCGTAGTTCCCGCGATCTGGTTAGCATAATTGAACCTGAGCAGGTCAGCCTGATCACTACCATGCGCACGATGGCATGAAAGACACATAACCTGACCATTAGTAGCGTTGTAGTTTGTTGCTGTAGTTGTGCTCATGCCGGAAAATGATGTAAAGGCAAACGGATTTTCATCGTAGTCAACAGTTATGCTGGCTACGCTGCCTAAATCACTTACTTCTTCTTCGGTCGGATGTCTTATCCAGTCTGAACCATTGAATGTGTTAGCATTGCCGTGGAACAAACCGTGACATACTGCACAGAACTTACTGATTGTATCGGTACCGACACCTGATTTATACAGGTTGTGGTTTGTAGCATCAGCACCGCCTTCTTCCCAGTCAGTTGAGCCTGTACCACCGATGGTATTTTGACCGGTTCCTGAAGAAATGTCTGTTGTATAGACGAGGAACCTGTAAGTGCTGGACAGTGCATGTGTTCCATGATGGAAACCTTTAATTCCCGCATCACTGGTTGCTCCGGTATGGTCACCGTGGCATCCATTAGCACCAGCGCATTTCAGCTGTGATGTTAATACAGTACCGCCCGGGGGTGTGTTACTTAAATCACCATCAGCACCGACTGCGTCTAACAGGGTATTAAGTTCTGAAACATTGTGTACATTGGCGTCGGTTGTTGTACCTGTGTCAAATGAACCGCCTGCTGAGCTTGAACCAGGATAAGCATCAGCAATTTTTGGAGCTGCTGGAACAACACTGGCTGAAGTATGGCAGGTGATACATGTGCTCAGTGTCAAGTTTGGATTCGGGCCATCCCCCATTGTTGTGCCATTTTGGCTTGCGTGCATGGTATGACAGCCTGAGCAAACACCTGTTGCTATAGCATTAGCCATTCCATATGTTAAAACTACAGCTAGAAAAGCAAACAACATTAAAAATAGTACTTTTCTCATTTTCTCCAATCCTCCTTTCGATGTGATTTTCATGATGATTAATTTCATCATTTCCTCTACCTCCCTGAATTTTTTATAATTTGAATTTTTTTTAGAGAACTACTCATACATATGCAAATTAAATGCCACGCGCTCTGTTAAAGGTTATTTTATTAATTTAATAAAATAAATATAAATAAAACAAAAGGTTGAATGCCCCAATTTTAGGGCTGTGTATTTCCTGAACATGGCATTTAGCATGTGTTATTTCGCTCAGTTAGAGTGATTTACCCCTCTAACGAATGTGTCATTTAAAAAACCTTAAATATCAATTGATTGCCCAATTAACAGTGATTTGTTTTTTATCATTAATGCAATCACGATGTCAAATAATTTTATTTTATTATGTTATTTTTAAAGCTTATAAATCGCTTAAAGATTTGCAGGAAAATATTGAGATTTTACAGCAGGTTTTCAGAGGAGCCCGAATTTCTGCATCCTGTACCTGAGAGCGTCTCGGGAAAGGCCCAGTAGTTTAGCCGCTTTTGTCTGATTCCCGCTTGTGGACTGAATTGCCTGCGTGATAAGGCTTTTTTCTACTTCATCTATAGGCAGACCTTCCTGTGGAAGTATGAATTGAGGGGAATCTTTTGTTTTATCAATCTTTTTGTCTTCATCGTGCTTGATGCTGACTTCAAAGGGCAGGTGCTCCGGAAGAATAACCCCATCTTTTTCCAGGATAAAAACTCTTTCGATTGCATTTTTTAGTTCTCTGACATTTCCCGGCCAGTTATATTTTAAAAGGAGTTTTTCTGCTTCATCTGAAATCCCAGTAATATTTTTTCTGAACTCTTTGCGCAGTTTTTTTAGGAAATGCATGGCTATCGGGATTATATCGTCAGGTCTGTTTCTTAAAGGGGGCATAATAATAGGGACTATATTTAATCTGTAATACAGGTCTTCTCTGAAATTCTTATTTTTTACTTCTTTTTTTAACTCTTTATTTGTTGTGGCGATGATCCTTGTGTCAACCTTTATATCCTTCAGACTCCCGATTTTTCTGAATATCTTGTCTTCTATTACCTTAAGAAACTTTGCCTGTGTTGACGGCTTCATATCACCTATTTCATCAAGGTATATAGTGCCGCCGTCGGCTAATTCAAATAGTCCTTTTTTGGCTGTTTTTGCATCTGTAAAAGCGCCTTTTTCATGTCCAAAAAGTTCACTTTCTATCAGTGTCTCAGGTATGGCAGTGCATGTAACTTCAACAAACGGTTTTACCGCCCTTGAACTGTGGTAATGTACGGCCCTTGCCAGGTGGCTTTTGCCTGTGCCGCTTTCGCCCTGAATAAGAATTGTATTGGCATCACTTTCCGCGATTTTTTTTGCGATGGACATAACTTCTTTCATGGGATTGGATTGAGCGATAATTTCATCAAGACTGTACTTGTCGTACTGCTCTTCCCTTAGATACCTGACCTCTCTTTTTAAGTCTATGGTTTCCAGGGCCTTTTTAATTGTAATTGAGAGTTTATCCAGTTCAAAAGGCTTTTCCACAAAATCGTAAGCGCCTAATTTTATGGCAGAAACAGCTGTTTCAATATCTCCGTAAGCCGTTATTATAATTACAATAACGTCTTTGCTTACATGCTTCATCGACTCAAGGGTCTCAATGCCGTCAATACCGGGCAGTTGTATATCGAGGAGAACAATATCAGGAACTTCAGCTTTAAATATTTCAAATCCCTTCTCACCAGACTCGGCAGTATATACTTCGTAACCATCTTTTTCAAGATATTGACGTATGGATGTTGTTATAAATTTTTCATCATCAATGACGAGAATTTTTCCTTTAACCAAAGAGCCCCCTGTTTAAATCGAATATTTGTTTTTTTCTACAATGTAAGGTAAATATACAGTAAAAACACTTCCTTTGCCAACCTCACTCTCTACAACAATGTTACCGCCATGATCCTTAATAATACGCTGGCTTATAAATAATCCAAGTCCGGTGCCTTTTTGTTTTTTAGTATAAAACAGTTGAAATATATGTTTCATGTCCTTAGCCGGTATGCCTTCCCCTGAGTCCTGAAACTGGATTGTCAGGTATTTATCGCCTTTTCTGGGTATTTTTATTTTGTCTTTTATTTCCTCATAGTCACTAATTGCTGTTGATATGGTCAGTTTTCCGCCTGATGGTAAAGCCTGAACAGAATTTATCATTAAATTTAAAAACACCTGTTGTATCTGGTCCGAATCAATCTTTATGGCCGGCAGATCCTCATTAATATTAAAATCAATACTGATGTTTAGTTTTGCTGCTTCAGGAAGCACGAAAAAAGAAGCTTTTTTAATAACTTCGTTTATCTTAGAAAAAATTAATTCAGGCGGTTTAGGTTTTGAATATCGCAAAAGGTCTTTGACTGTCCTGTCAAGCCTTCTTACCTGACGCAGTACTTCTTCAGTAAGTTCGATTCCCTGGTCCTCCTTTGACATTTTTGATTGAAACACCTGCATTGCACAACTTATACCTGTCAGGGGATTTTTTATCTCATGTGCTACTCCTGAAAGAATTTCTCCCAGCGATGCAAGTCTTGCGGCTTTTTCCAACTGATGGGTGTGTGTTAATTCTAATTCTTTTTTGGCAGATTCCAGGGTTTCAACCATATTATTAAAGCTCTTGGCCAGAAGGCCCAGTTCGTCCTTTTTGTTATCCTTCATTCTCGCTGTCAGATCTCCGGTTTCTATTTTTTTAATAGTATTTATCATATTTGTGATGGGTCTTTCCAGCATAACCCCTATTACAAGCAGGAACGCCCCGATTACCAGCAAAAAACCTACTGTGGCGTCCTTGATATGACCTTTTTCAAATTCTTTTATGGTTAATTGAACGTTTTCAAGAGAAAGCTCCAGATCCAGCACTCCAAGTACCAGATTTTTTGAACCGTGGCATTTGTGACATATAGGTAAATTTTTAATTGCAGTGAGTTTTGAAGCATATTGCTGGCCATCTTTTTCTATCAGGAAAGCCTGTCCGTATTTTTGATTATGGAATATTTCCAGATCTTCTTCGTAGATTTTCGTGCCTATATCATCCCTGTCCGAAGATACAACGATTTTTCCGCTGTCAGGCAGAAAAATCCGTATTTCTTTCAGTTCCTGACTGTCCTTGACAAGACTTTCCATCATGGTTTGAAGATCCTGCCACCTGTTTCTCAGCATCAGGACCATGATGCCGTGAGATATCCTGTCAGACAAAAGTTCTGCTTTTTGTTTTTGCGTATCGAGCAGTATATTCTGGGTTTTTCTTATATCTCTCCATGTGGTTATAGTCATGATTATGGAGACCAGAAGAAAGGCGGTAAAAGCGATCCTGAATTTTAGGCTGTTAAACATTGTCCATTATAGCATATATAAACCAGTGTCAGTGCCTAGTGTCAGTGTCAGTAAAACAACAGTGCCTGTGTAAGTGTCTGTGTCAGTAAGAAACAAATAAAACAAACAGTTACGGGTTACCCCGTAAAGTTCCAAGTAACTTGGACCACGGGGCCCCGATTCATCCTTCGTAGTTACTACGGAGAACGGGCGGGTCGGGATTTCCGCGGAGTTTATCCCGTCTTATACGGGACTTCAACGGGCGAGTTAAGAAAAGAAAAAACAGTGCCTGTGTAAGTGATTAGCGCCAGAAGAAAACAGTGTATGTGCCAGTGACTGTGTAAGTGTTTAGTGCCAGGAAGAAGCAGTGAATGTGTCAGTGTAAGTGTCAGCAAAAAAACTGTGTAAAAAAACTGACACTTATTTTTACTGCCTGCCCCGTGTCCTAATCCCGATATTTCGGGATTTACGGGGACACTGACACAAATAACTTGCACTGATTATTCTGACACTTACACTTATTTTCACTTGCACTGATTTTACAGGCGGGGTTTTGCGGGTATTTCCAAAACTTTCAGTGAAAGGAACCTCTTTGATACGGCTGACCTTATTATTGTCACAGTATCAGCCCCTCGCGCGGTCCCTGCTACAGCAATAACTTCTTCTCCTTCAGGGATGAGCCCGGCGTCAGCAGACATCATCACTATTTCACAGCAAACTTTTATGCCCTCGCCTAACCTGCGCAGGGTTTGTGCCACCAGAAGAGTCGGGTATACGCCACTGAATGATTTTGCAAGCGATGTTTCAAGATTATGGGTTATCATTGTACCTGTATAGACTTTTGCGCTGTATGAACGGATCTTTTCCATTACTGACTGCGGCATCTCAATTGTGTTTGGTTCTTTAAACCCGTAAGAATGGGTTATTATTACAGTATTAATTTTTTTTCCAACGGCCTCAGCAAAAAGCAGACCTGTACTTCCTGTAGTAGATGCAACTACCAAATGCCTGCAATCAGAATCCTTGATAATATTTTCTACAATATTCAGGCACTGTGAGGTATTCTCAGTCCCTGTGTTTTTAAAGTAAGTTACGGTTTTCTGCATTTCATTATCCTCCAGGTATATTTCATTGTACTTAATTATTCACCCCTGCCGTTTTGCTTCTCAAACTGAAGCAGCAGGGGCAAGCAGATTTGAATAATGATAACACAGATAGCCACGGACCTGCCTGCCGGCAGGCAGGTCTTCGCGGATTTATACGCCTTAGGCATATTGGCACGGATGGTTCGACAGGCCACGCCAAACTGACTGGCGGGTAAACTCACCATTCAGAGCAAAGTCAAAGGGTGAAAAGAAGATAAAAAAAGGAGTGAGAAGATGCTCTCACTCCTTTTTGGATTACAGATTTTTTCAGCGAGTTATGGACAGGCAACTTCGCTGGCAAAAATCTTACCACCATCATCAACACAGACATATGCACTTCCACCAGTATAAGTGCCTTCCAAGTTATTAATTGTAACATCACCCACAGAATTTATTCTAAATCTTTCTAATCTGCCGGTGACTCCTTGTTTAAATCCAGTTAAAACTATAAAGGCGGTTGGTACATTGTCCGTACTTACAGGACCATCAACCCTAAAACCAAAAGAAGCTGGTGCTACATAAGAAGTTCCATCGTAGCCCTTAACATTAAACCATCCTAAAGTGTCGTCATCCACAACAGTAGTTGGGGCATCTTCTGTTCCTCTGCTTTTATAAAATGCCATAACAGCAGTGACTTTATCGGTACTGTGCTGTGAAGAAACCATACCTCTGAAATTAGAGGTGCTTTCTGATACAACGTGGAATTGTGATAATGGATTAGTAGTTTGTACTCCTAAAGTTCCGTCTACGAACAAGTCACCTGCTGAAAAAAGTGAAACAGGGAGAAGGAGTAAAGCGCCTAAAGTAAAAAGCAAGGGGTAAAAGGCGGCAGCCATAATTTTTTCCATCATTTTCTTGATTTTTTTGTTCATATTAGCCTCCTTAAATAAATTGTTAGCAATAGGTGATTGCCATTTTCATTATTCCAAATTTAACTATATCATGTTTTCTATCATAACACACATATAACATTAATTTATTAAGCAAAAAACATACTAGAAGCAAATACCTTTAAAATCAATTAGTTGCCTGGGTTTTATTTGTAAAATAATGAGTCTTTTAAGTCATATGTGTGTGTTATCACTCATTTTGAGTGATAACCAAGAAATGCAACAATTGACAACACATTAGCTCAAATAGTGTTAAGTTTATTGTTGATGGCAAAATAAAGTGTATGTGTCAGTGTCAGAAAGAAGAGAGTATAAAGGCAGTTCATAGCCTTCGACCCGAGCTCAGGCCGAGGGTTTGATAGTTCATGGCAAACAATAAACAATGAACTTTCTGCTCCCTGCTTGAGGCAGGCAAGCCTGCCTATTTAACAAAATTTGCTATACTTCACTATGCATTTTGAGAAGCTGGTTAAACTTATGGAAACACTGCGCGGGCCTCATGGCTGTCCGTGGGATAAGGAGCAGACCATTCGGAGCCTGAAACCTTTTCTTATTGAAGAGCTTTATGAACTTATAGATGCTATGGATGAAAATTATCCTGATAAAATCAGGGAAGAACTGGGAGACCTGCTTTTTCAGATAGTTTTTATCAGTCAATTGTCAAAAGAGCTGGGACAGTTTGATATAAACGGTGTAATTGGCGAAATTCATGAAAAGATGATTAACAGACACCCGCATGTATTTGCTAAGGGAAGTTTAGGGGATCAGAGCTTATTAAATCAGTGGGAGGAGCACAAAAAGCAAGAGGGTAAACATAGGGATTCTGTTCTTAGCGGAGTGCCGGCATCGTTTCCGGCATTGCTGAGAGCACAGAAACTTCAGGAAAGGGCTTCAAAGGTTGGTTTTGACTGGAAAACAATTGAAGATGTGTTTAATAAATATGAAGAAGAGTTTGATGAATTCAGAAAAGCTGTTGATGGAAAAGATAAAAATGCGATTGAAGAAGAACTGGGGGATATCTTCTTTGTACTTGTAAGGGCCGCGAGTTTTTTAGGTGTTAATCCTGAGAATGCCTTGAGAAGGACAATAAACAAGTTTATTTCCCGTTTCAGGCATATTGAAATGAGGGCCTCTGAAAAAGGCATGAAGCTTTCTAAAATGACACTTGAAGAGATGGAAGTATTATGGGAAGAAGCGAAGGGCCTGTAGATGGTAAAGTTAATCGGTAACGAAGCCCATATCGTGAGACGTCTAACGGTAACATGTGATAACAAATTGTTACGATACGGGATACGAGTTAAAAAACAAAGTGACGGTGCAAGTGGTTAGTGCCATGAAAAAAGTGTTTGTGTCGGGAGTGTAAGTTAAAGAATTATTACAGCCTGCCCCAGCTTGTCCCGTTGTCCAAGTCCTTGAGGACTTTACGAGATGTCCTAATCATGATATTTCGGGATTTACGGGGACACTAGTCACATGCACTTACACAGATTATCCTGACACTGACACTAAAAACTGACACTTATTTATTGCGTAGTGCTTTCAAATTTCCCTAATTTTATTGCGCCGAGTCCTTTAAGCTCAAAAGCGAGCATTAACCGGGATTCATCCGGTTTTTTTGTATATGAAACAGTTACTCCCCAGCACTGGCTTGTATATGTTGTCCTCAGGTTTGATTCCTGTACTCCATTTCCTTTAAGGTCATACCATAATCTGCCGTAGAGGTCGAGAGGCAGAGATGAGCCGAATATTTTCAACGGATTGTTAATGCCTGCTTCAATTGAATACTGATCAAGGGATGTTGAGCGCCTGAAGTTTTTACCGATCCCTACAAAACCCTTTTTCCATTTGTAGTTTAGTGACGCGATAGTCTCTGTTATTGTTTTATCATAAACATTATAGAAGGCATTACCGCTGAAACTCAGGTTTTTACTCGACAGAGCAGTTTCAATCTGAACCGGTGAAAAAGGTCTTTCCACATCAAGCAGGCTGTAACTCTGTGAGAGCCTGAGCCTTGCCTCTGTATCACCCAGAAGAGAGCCGGCAAGTCTGTTGGTAAATGAATAAATAATATCGCTTGTTCCCGGCATAGAGTCTATTGAATCAAAAACAGGGATATCACTTTGATCAACAGATGGTACATATACATATTCGATAGAAGGCTCAATAAGGTGTATGAAAGAGCCATAATCTTTAAAAAATCTGGTTGTCAGGACAGACCGGAGATCGAAAATTTCTCTGTTTAAATTCTTATCAGGATTTTCAAGTAAATATAGGGTTTCCCTCAGTCCGATTTTCTGGGTAAAGTTGACTATACGTCCAAAACTGAGGTGTATATTAGGATAAATGTCGAATCTCTGTCCCTGCTGACCCTGGTTTTTCCAGAAATTTGAACCTGTAACAGCGATATTAAAAGATGCCGGGCCTATGTCCCTTGTATTAATAATAAATCCGGCCTCTGGCAGGCGCTGAGGAATTTCTCCTGAACTCTCTTCAACGCTTTGTCTATACTGGCCCAGCAAGTAGGCTCTTCCCCCGGTAAATGGTCTGGATATATGAAGGTTTGATTCCAGATATTTCTGTAATCTTTCCTCAGAATAAAAGCCAAAAGGGTCAGATTTCCATTTTGAAAGGCCGATTCTGTCAGATGAGGTTGATTCAAGCACGTTATAATAGTCAAATTCATTAATAAGGTGCATTTTTAAATATCCTGTCATACCATAAGGCAGTTTCTGGTTGTGATATGCTTTTAGCTCAAGAAAATCCCTGTATAGTTCATTGTCTCTGAGATGATACATCCATAATTCACCGTTTGTTTCAGAGCTTAATATATAGCGGTAATCAATCCCCTTTCCAATCCCTTTGTCGCTGTAATAGTCAGCGTACAGAGTTGTATCCATATTGTCTTTTATAGCCCAGAAAAAGCCCTGTTTAAAAGTAAAACCCTTTGTATTGCTGTATCCTAATGTCGGAGTTAAAAAGCCGGTCTGCCGTTTCTTGGTGAGAGGCGCCCAGAAATAAGGGCTGTAAAGGACCGGAATATTTTTTATATAAAAAGTTGTGTTCCTTGCTTCTATGTGGTCACGAAGCTTTATTTTTATATCTTCCCCCTTAAATCGCCACTCAGGAGTGTCCGCATCACATGTTGTAGCAACTGCCCGGTTCATGGAATAATTTGTTTCATCATGCCGTTTCAGGTCTCCTCCCCGGATGTGAAAATTGTCCTGTTTATAAAAAATATTGCTGTTATGAATCGTACCTGCTTTTGAGTCCAGGTTTAATTCTATTCTGTCCGCTTTGATAATAACTTCTTCATCTTCATAATAAACATTACCGGTGGCATCTGCATCTGCAGTTGTATTGTTGAAATTAACTTCATCTGCATTTAAGATAGAGCCTTTATAATTGATCAGGACAGAGCCCTTAGCGAAATACATATTAGTTTTAGAAATGTATTCCAGGTTGTCAGCAGAAATGTTTATTGGTCCCTCAGCATATACAGGAGTAGAGAGTAAACAGCAAAAAGCTATCAAATAAAAAAAAGATAAAAAATTCTTTCTCTGTTGTCCTGTATCATGTATACAGTTTTTCATTCGCGTAATTTAGACAACCTATCCATGGTCGCCATCGGAGCTGCCTGAGGCGGGGAAACCGCAGAGTGTCCCAGGAACTCCATGGCTTCACCGGTGGTATAAAAAGAGCCCGTTATAAGGATTATGCAGTCCTCTTTCCATAATGTTTTTGCAAGCTCTATTGAAGCGGATACTGTATCAGCTATCAATATTTTATCCGGCCCAGGGCCGTTAATACCGCTTTTCATCAGAATCGCTATATTTTCTTTTAGTTCTTCGGGAGATGCAGATCTTTCGCTTTTTGGTTTTGTTAATATTACAGTATCGGAAATTTTTATGAGGGGTCGTAATATATCTCTAATATTCTTGTCTCTCATTATGCCTGTTATCAAAATAATTTTTTTCAGGGGAAAGACTTCTTTAACAGTATCTCTCAATGCTTTAGCAGCTTCAGGGTTGTGAGCGCTGTCAATAATAATAGGCGGCTTTTGAGAAACTGGCTCAAAGCGCCCATTAAACTTAAGGTTTGAAATGCCTTTTCTTAAAGAATCAGGTGATACAGGGATTTCCCTGTCTGCAAGTATTTCACTCGCTCGTATTGCCAGAGAAACATTTGACAGCTGATGCTGTCCGGTGGCGGGAAGTGAGAGGTCTTTGAGCTTTCCGCAGCTGTTTGTATCAGGGTTCTGAGTGTTGATGCTTAAGTAATCAAAAACCATATGATCACTGTCCATAAAAGTCAGAGAGCTTTTAAAATCCCTGCCGTATATGTGCATATCAGAATCGTTGTCATTTGCTGTCTTTTTTAATACATTCAGCGCATCCGGATGTGTTACAGCGGTAACTAATGGAACTTTTGTTTTAATGATTCCGGCCTTTTCAGATGCAATATCAGATATGGTTTTCCCAAGGAATTCATTATGGTCAATACCTATGTTTGTTATAATGCAGACATCCGGCAATATAACGTTGGTTGCATCGAGCCTTCCTCCCATTCCTACTTCAACCACAGCCCAATCAATTTTATTTGATGCGAAGTAAAAAAATGCCATCGCTGTAATAAACTCAAAAAAGGTTAACTTCAGAGCTGTTCCAGTTACAGACTTGCGAATATATGAAGTCAGTTTTATTACATCCGATTCCGTAATAGGAACATTATTTATCCTGATTCGCTCTTTAAAACTGACAAGATGCGGAGAGGTGAACAGGCCTGTCTTAAACCCGTTAGCAGTAAGTATTGAAGCTAATATTGAAGCTGTAGACCCTTTACCGTTAGTTCCGGCAATATGTATAGAACGAAAGGATTTCTGAGGGTTACCGAGTATACTCATCAGTCTTCCGGGATTTTTCAGTCCTAATTTTATCCCGTATTTTTGTAAATTGTACAGGTAATCTACCGTTTTATTGTAGTTTTTTATATATAAAGACATTTTAAAAAGCAGTGTAAGTGAAAATAAAGTGTCAGTGTCAGTATAATAAGTGTCAGTTGCTAGTGTCAGTGTCAGTAAAGGCTTTTAGCTTACACTAAACACATACACTTACACAGTTTTTTTACTTACACTAAACACATACACTTACACAGTTTTTTTACTTACACTAAACACATACACTTACACAGTTTTTTTACTTACACTAAACACATACACTGCTCTTCCTGACACTAGTCACTTGCACAGGCACTGATTTATTTTTCACTTATTGTCATCACCTACTATTAAAGACAGCAGTGTTGTGATGGTCTGTTTCAGATCTTTACGTTTTATAACATTATCCAGCATTCCGTGTTCCAGGAGGAACTCAGCCCTTTGAAAATTGTCAGGCAGCTGCTGTTTTATTGTCTGTTCAATAACTCTGGGTCCGGCAAAACCAATAAGGCTTCTTGGTTCAGCAATAATTATATCTCCCAGTGTAGCGAAACTTGCGGTTACGCCGCCGAAAGTCGGATCAGCCAGTATTGAAATATACGGCATGCTGTTTTCCTTGAATTTCGCTATTGCAGCAGAAGTTTTTGCCATCTGCATAAGAGACAGTATGCCTTCCTGCATTCTGGCGCCCCCTGATGATATCACTGCGATTAAAGGCAGGTCTTTCTCCAAAGCTGTTTCAGCAGCTATAGTGAATTTTTCACCAACAACAGAACCCATACTTCCACCCATAAAGTCAAAATCAAGGGCTATCATTATAACCGGGTGGTTTCCAATTGAAGCTTGACAGGTGATAGCAGCATCTTTTGTTTCTCCCTTTTTCAATGAATTTTTAAGGCGTTCTTTGTAAGAGGTCAGATCTTTAAAATTCAAAGGGTCTTGCGATAAAAGATTTTTACCGATCTCATTAAAACTGCCCTCATCAGCCAGAAGCATTATCCTTTCCCTTGCGGGTATACGGAAATGATAATCGCATTTAGGACATACTTTAAGATTCTTTTCAACTTCTTTGCGGTAAACGATCTCCTTGCAGGCATTACACTTTACCCACAGGCCTTCCGGCACCTTAACTTTTTTGGGAAATGAACCCCTTTCTTTTTTAAACCAGGCCATTGTTTATTAGCCGCGGATCTTCGCGGATTTACACGGATAAAACATAAAAACAATTAACTATAGCCGCGGATCTTCGCGGATTTACACGGATAAAACATAAAAACAATT
>VAPB010288577.1_pt1 | contig 13218 bp, 8 predicted proteins | sample 3395101 | NCBI WGS metagenome assembly VAPB01 (sample SAMN08290433, study PRJNA428436) | hydrothermal vent metagenome | isolation source: Deep-sea hydrothermal vent chimney | place: Indian Ocean: Southwest Indian Ridge | reverse complement strand
GATGTGGTAGCTCCGCTAGTCTAGTAAACCAGAGCGTTCTCCCTCTCCTCAGGGTGTTCTTTCGGGACACCTATAGTCTCATCCCTTTCTATACAGTGCCACCCTCAACTATCAAGACTTCTGCACGTAAACCGTCTTATATATCACACGAGATTCAGAGGACTTGTTCAAATAATAAGTAAAGATAATAGATACTAACTATCATTATTAGGAAATTAAGAAAAAAGGGCGGTGGTGGGCACGCCCCAACAGTGGGAGTGCATCTGTGGGTAACACTGCTAACTCACTATCAGGGTATGTCCACCACCCTACTTCTGACTATATCTCCATGTATCACATCAGTATGAGAATCGCTGTGTCCATGAAGAAGCGATGAATCTCTAGCCACTCCCAGTTTTCGTTGATTGATTCAGAAGATGCTCGAAAATAGTTTCAGTTGACATGAAATCCGACAGATACGCGAGCGCTCCGAACCCAATGTCCAAATCTACCGCAGGCATTTTCCCATTCTTGAAATTGGAAATAGCTTGGATGATCTTCTTCCAAGTCAGTTTCAATTGTGAAATACAATTGTGACTTAGTATCCAATCCACGATGAATGTTGAAAGATTCAGATCAGTCAAAGCATCAGAAACTGGGTCTTCCTTCATAGTGGGCATGTTCTCTCTAAACTGTTGTAGATTAGTTGATTTAATCCCCATCCGTTCGATAATCTCAATCTGACAGGCCAAACGAAGTGAAGTCGGTGGATGGGTCAGCGAACCACCAAGAAACATATCCCGAAAAGATTGCATGACTGTTTCATTCAAGTATCCAATTCCAAAGAGAAAGACAGCAATGCAGTCACTCACAATCTCATCGATCCAGTTGCTTAGCCATATCACGAGGCGCTTCAGGATATCAATTGCATTTACATTCTGCTTCAGCTTCGTGACATTGTTCATCACATGACTTGTTAGGTCAGGAATTAGCTTGTCTAGGTCCATCTTGCAGATTCGGCGGGTGTACAGATGTCCCACTTCATGGGCGAGATTCACCCAGCGAATATAGGAGTTATAGAAGGAGTATGGTATTGTGAAAATGCATATGTCACCAGCATCGTAGAGGAAGAAAGCATCGGTGAATACTACTACAGGATGTAGATCAAGTCCCACTCGTTTCAATAGCAACTTGATTAGCCGCGTGGCATAATCCAACTCTCTATCAATGAATTCTATCCCGACCTGACTCCTATAGCAATTTGTGATAGTTAAAAGAACGTTTAGTTGACGAGGTCGGTCTGCTGCCCTTCGGATTCGATCTTCATGCTCAATACGTTTCAATGTAGCCTCTTCACTATCTTCAGTCAAGGTCTTGAGAATTGAAGCGTGTTCACTCTTTAGTTCCGAAACCTCTTGGATCCAGCTCTTGGTCCTTTCAATAGCGTCTTCAAGTACCGGTCGTAACACATCGTGACTTTTTACTTCCTGTTCAATCAGCGGTTGAATTCGTTTTAGGATTGACTCAACAGAGTCTAACTTTCGTTCATGCGAGGTCTTTGGTAATGCTAACCCTCCTTCACCACGAAACTCCAAATTAACAACCAAAGAAATGGTAGTGGGGTACATCGTGGGTGTTCAGTACATGGACAGCCTAGTATATAATGAACACTTGGAACGGACAGCCTCGCCAGAACACTCCGTAGATAGATTCTATCAGGCTCTCAGGGAGGGTGAAAAAAATACTCCGTCTTCACCCCAACCTCCCAGAACGGGGAAGTAATACGTGGGCAATATAACCTAAACAGTCGGCCAAGTGTGTGATTTTCAGAAATGGTAGTGGGGTGCATCGTGGGTGAGAAATTAATATGTAGACTAACTATTCAAAGCAAGACGAGATAATTGACAATCTGGAATGACAACTGCTTCCTGTAACGCAATTAACGGTCAATTGGGGGTCTCCTTGGTAGTTCAACTTCAGAAAGGTCTTATGCTATATCTCCCAAATCATGTAGTAAGGCATTCGCAGAATCTTTCTCGGTTTCCTATACGTAGACCGGATCATACCTCTACTGATGTAACTTCATCATTCGGAATCAGGTCCAAGAGCCTCTTGTCTCTGACCTCTTCTTGAGAACTCTTTCTGTTCTTCTTCTTCAAGGCCCATTGAGCACTGCTGATAGCTCTGAACAAGACCATATCGGGTGGTAAATCACTCACATACTCACCTCCTCTTCACACTCTCGCCTTCTACCGAACGAGAGGGTTCCCCAGCGACAGAAGCTCACGGTCTGATCTTGTGCTAGACCCACAATCAGGTCATGTGGTAGGTCACAAGCGGTCCACTGATAGTTGAGGATAGCCCGATGACCTTCTTCTATTAGACCAAGACTAGATGATCCGCTGGTAATAGTACCAGCACCTCTGCCGCCAGAGTTAGTTCTCATTTATAATCCACCCCACTCTGCTGGAAGTCCCTCAAAGGTTCCTCCAAGCCTTCTCCTCAGTATGAAACCAAGGAGGGTGATGATTGCACCACCTGCAGCCACTGGGGTGGCTCCTGCATCAAGTACGATGCTGATGGGTACAGGTGTGATGGTGAACTTCAGTTCACTCCCCATGATTCCAGTCACTGGAAGACCACTAACGGTGACATTCACCGTGAATTGACCCTCCAAACTGGGTACTAGGAACAAAACAATATCCAAATGCTGTCCGATACTCAGAGTCCGATTAAGTAGAAGAACACCTGATGGATCGAACACAGAAACTGTGACATTCCCCGACCACTCTCCCCTGACACCAACGACCGCCACTGTGATATCAAGACTACAGTTGGTTCCAACATAGGGTTCAGAGGTAGGGATAAGTTGTGTGATGACTCTAGTCAGTACTGCAACCTCAAACGTGGATGTGCATGGAGCCAGTGAATCGGTTCCTGCATAATGCGTGGTAACTATGTACTGACCAGCCAGCAGTCCCTGAAGGACTACTGATGCAACGCCCCTACTGGTAGTTGTCGTGACCTCTTCAAGGATAATCTCACCCTTCAACATCACGGTGAAGGAGACCTCGAAACCTCCCAGAGATGCCAAGGTACTGGTGAGTGTAGCAGTCAACTCAACGTTGTCTAGGAACTCAACTATCTCTGGACCCTCTATGACGAGTATCGTGAGCCGTCGTGTGAGGATGTCTTTCCAGAACTCGACTGGCAACCTCCAGTCATCACCGTAGTATCTGACCGCCAAGGTATAGTTCCCTGTCCATGTTGGGGTCCAAGAGATCTCTACGCTTCCATCCACTAGGTCAACTGGAGTCATCTCTCCCAGTGAACCATAGACCTCTACGCCGTCTGGGCGATAAAGACTTACCCACACGGTCATGTCTGATATGCTGTCGTTCAGAGAGTCAGCAAGTCGTAGGGTGATGGTATGTGACTGTCCAATGATACCGGACAAGTCAGATGACACAGTCTTGAGCACACTCTGTGTGACGATATTAAGAGCCACAATCAAGACAGAACCAACTCGTGTGGATGAGTTACCGATGGTGATATTCAGGGTGTAGTCCCCAACCTCAAGCCCGAGCACACTGAGGTCCATAGTGTTACCAGACAGCCATGATGATATAGCAACGATTCCACTTGTGTTGGTCAGCGAGACATCGAATGGTAGGTCACCTATACTCAATAGTACTCCAAGCTCATCAAATACCGAGATGGAGATGTTCTCATTACTTGCCCTATCAATTTCCAAAGACCCAGAGAGGACAATCGTACTGGTTCCCTTCACAATGATGTCTAAGGCTGCATTGGAAGAGTGGTAGTGGTCAGAACCAGTAAAAGAGAAGATGACCGTAAAGTTTCCTCCACGGGTGAGCAGTATCTCTATGACCTCAGGTTCTACTCCCAGTTGGACAACACTCCCGCTGTCCATCATTCCTAAAGTTTCATGGTACGCCTCCCAATGGATTGTCCTTCCCTCTAGGGGTGTGCCTCCGGAGTCCCTCAACAATGCAGTCACATTGAGCGGTATGAGTCCTGCAACGATGTCACCCTGATTCTGAAGTTCAAGTACCACTGTTGTGCCAAAGCTTGAGTGGACCACCGCTGTCTGAGAACTAGGTAGAAATACTCCTAATCCGAAGAACTGTGCATCCACAGCCCAGTAGCCCTGTTCATCCACATCGAACCCCCAGCTCACATGTCCCGTTGCGTTCGTCACAAATGTCAGGGGTCCGATAGTCGTGTCACCAGTGAACGTGAGGTTCACATCGAATCCTACCATGGAGTCACCAAACACGTCTAGCAGTCGTGCTGTTATCGAGATGGTGTCTCCCACCTCGATGTCCGTCATTGTTATCACTGTCAGGCCTGTGGGACAATGCACAGTGTGTTCATGGTCCCGTGTAGACTCTGCAAAGCCATGCACCGATGGTCCACCGTTTGACCAGATCTCAATGGAGTAGAGTCCCCACTGGTCAGGAGTGAACTGCACCACTGCAAGCCCATCGGCAGTGTAGAGGGACACTGTGAAGAGGGAAACATTGTAGGTTTCTCTGACGCGGATGTATATTCTCAGCCCGTCTATGGGGATGCCGAGGTCGTCAGAAACGAAAACAGTCACATTTGTCAGCTGTTGTACTGAAGGAGGTTCAGGGAGCATATCTGATGTGACATGTACGTAAGTCATGACGGTGAGGTCTTTCTGGGTATTCCCTCCCAACATGAACTGGTCGTCATCTGGGACTACTGTGACCCTCAACAGACCGTGTCCATCATCGGCGGTGTAGGTTGCAGTGGCAACTCCTGAACCGTCTGTGAGCACATGCTGTGTCCAAACAGGCACGAGATCCATGCCAAGCACTTGGAACACGATGTCCACACCAACTACTTCCCCAGCTGTGAGCGTATAGGTGAGGATGACCGAACCGAACAGATCGACTTCGCTATGGCTCGACTCGAGTGTAGCACTCACTACCTCAAGTACCGACATCGACACAGTGGTCGAGTTGAAGAGGAAGAAAGTGTCACCAGCATGGCTTAGTGTGATGAACGCAAGTCCCCTCCCTGTTGGGCTCCACATTATTGAAGCAAGACCATTCACAGAGGTGACCTGTGTCTGGAACACTGTCACACTGTCCATCACTATGGAGAGGTCCAGAGTCCTCCCAGCGATGTACTGCTCCAAAGAATCATGGATGGCAACTAAGAACTCTGTAATGTCACCGACATTTGCTGATGGATCATGCAGAAGTATCATGTTGGGTATGACTCGTACCCGTTGCATGGCAGAGTCTGAGGCCGAAGAGTCCAGCCCCACACCCACGTAGGTTGCGACGATCCAGAATTCACCCACGAACACGAACTGGTGAGCTGTGGCACATGTCCCATCAGCTCCAGTGAACACTGTAATTGTGTCAATGACCGTACCGTTGGTCCATGAGACCGTGAAGTCCACCTGTGCTCCCTCTAGGGGTGAGCCTGTCCAGTCAAGGAGCATTGCTGATAGAGGAAGGTTGAGCCCCTGTTCTATTGGCAGTCCTGGAAGACTCAACACAAGAGTCGTGTCCCCGAGGACAGTGTGAGTTGTCTGGTTAGTGACCTCAAGTAACCATTCCTGTATAGGAACCGAAATAGAGATTACCAACCCTCCCGGCGAATCAAGACTTAGAATGAACGTGATTGTACCACCACTCGAAGTGATGTTCGTAGAATCAAGAATGACTGTTCCGTTCAACGTGACCAGAGAGTGAACCGACACTCCAGAGATACCCTGTGAGCCTGAATCCAGTACAGAAACCGTAAGTTCTGCCGAGCTTGGAGCAACTAGGTCATCATCAAGACCGAGGTTGACTGATAGTCGATCGAAAACCTCGATGGAACCATTGAACTCGCTCTCCATGAGGACACCGTTCCTCTCAAAGAATAGCCTGAAGGTGAACAGACCTCTTGCTGTGGGTGTCCAGTTGAACAGAGCCAAGCCATCCAGCGAGAGCATTGAGTCTGTCTGTACTACACCCATTCCCTCATCCCAGATGGTGAGGGTAACCGTCTCGTCTGAGATGAAGGAGTCATCAGAATCTAAAAGGAGTGACCAATGAATCAGGGTCTCGTTTCCAACCATTCCCTGAATTGGCGAGTTGGATGAGATGTGTGTGAACTCTGGTAGAGCAACGGTCACCACTTGCCATAGGACAAGGTCATCACACCCTACTCTGCTCAGAGTCACGATGAGGTTGTATGGTCCCGCTCCAAGGCCATCTGTGGGAACTGCGAAGTCGAAAGGACTCTGTTCCGTGGAAGACCAGTCTTGGAAGTACGATCCATTGGAAAGCCTTATGGTGACACCAGAAGGTCCTGCATCTCCTCCTCCCAGAAGTGTCCAAGTCACCGTACCAAGAATTGAATCTCCCCTGACCACATTGGGGAGGGGTATTGTCAGCATTCCCTCCAATGACCCAAGGACCTCAGTTGATCCACTATCGAAAGCACGAGACATTCCCTTGTCCCAAACCACCAGTGAAATCTCTTGAACTCCAATTACACCTGAGCCAGAGGGTATCTGGAGTGTGAGTGTGTCAGTAGTGGTCACGTTCTCGAACAGTGTCCATGAGTCGAAAGCTTGAACGTATACAGTGTGCGTGGATTGCGAGGATGTTATTGAGACAGGTATATCCAGCGAGGAACCAAGTTGTACAGAAGCAGGAACACTTGCTGATAGAGTGATTCCCTCCACATCCATCATCTGCGGTCTGAGTCCGAGGACAGATACCATATCAAGCACACTGGCTGTGAAGACAGGTTGCCAGAGGGTTGTTGAGTTGAACCAACCATCTGTGAAGGTTGACCCGAGGGCGCTGAGGACTAAGGACCTGTCTACTGATTCTAGGTCTGAGGAGAATGACGTGGAGTTTAGGAGAACAAGCGTCTTGACATCCCAGCTCAGTGCCCATAGGTCATTGTATTGTAAGCGTGATTCTATTGTGTTGACTATCTCAACCGCCATCAGGGGTGTGACCAATCCCAGTCTGAGAGCAGTCCTAGTGCTCAGAAAGTCGATGGAGGACTGGACTCCAGTAAAGGGTTCTAGGTCCCATCCTGCAGAGCTCCACACTCCCGAAGAGTATTGCGAGAGGATAGCGGAATCCAGTTCAGTTCTGTACCAGATTGTATCCAGTTCATCCAGTTGGAAGAGAGCCTCCACAGCCGCAACTGAGTACTGCATGTGGGGTGTTCCAAATACGTATGGTCGGTAGTGTCCCGAAGTGTGCTGTCTCAGGGAGAGATAGAGTGTTAGGCCTGATACAAGGCTTGGTGAGAGCGTGGTTCCTGCTGAGTTTGTAAGTCCCGCTCCAAAGTACTGAGCCCATGTACCTGTCAGGTAGTACTGTTGCATGTCGTACTCTGGTGAGCTCATGACTGTGAGATTCGAGTGACCAGGATAGATCGAGAAACCAAAACCATCGAACCCATTCAAGTAATCATCAATCAGGAAGTTGTCAACCATACCAGTGTGGGCGAAACGGTTCACCTCAGAGAGCCAGTAGGACCACATTAGGGAGGGTATCTCTTCCATGAGTTCGAACCCAGCCCCGTTCTGTATGCCGTCGATATAGTCCAGTATACCAGAAGCGATTGCTCCTGAGGTCTCTCCAAGTTCTCTCAGACATGTAGCCACCTCTGCACCTCCCCATGTCTTCCCCACAATATCATCTGAGAACGCACCCATACCAAAGCCACCCGAGGGCAACTGGTTTGCTGAGAGCCAGCTTATTCCTGAGGTCCTGTTAGATGGATCAAGAGTTCCAAGTGTTGACATTGTTGTCAGCGCGGAGGCAGTTCCGCGTGTGACATACATATCAGGGCTGATAGAGTCAGAGTACGAGCCATCTCCATTACTGGTGTCCTGTATCCACTCGGTGAGCTTTGCTGGGTCGACATGAGCCTTACCGAGTATCCAGAGTGCCTTGACAAAATGAGTCGCATAGATATTCCGTGCCACACCGTCTGTGGGATTTCGTGCAATACCACCCCAGTTCTCCGGTGTGCCTGTACTGCCATCAACGACGCATGATCTCAGCCATGACTCCAGCGTGACCGTGTTGATTGCTCCAAGCCCACCACTCAACGACATGGCCTCAGTGACATGGTAGGTCACGGTCATATCGTCAGAGAACCCACCCTCAATACTCTGTCTGGCGCTGAGGTAGGTCGTGAGCTTTGTCACGCTGAACTGTGAACCAAGGTCCATGGCAGTAGTGAGCCACAGGCCCATAGCAGTCGTATCAATGGATGGTGTACTGTCAAACATCGATGAAGAGAATCCGGCCTCGCTCCCAAAGTCCACATAGAGTTCCGTCAGGACTGTCTGCACTAATGCCTGATTGTCCGACCTCCAAGTGGCGAATGATCCAGCATTAAGAAGGTCATGCATCGTATGTACTGCGTGGTATGTTCCTGACATACTCGGTGTGTGGGAGTGGTGCAGCCCTCCCGCCAGCGCCTGTCCCTCAGTATTCTGGAGAAATTGGAAGAGAGAAGCTAATCGGTTTTCGCGCAGACTTGTTGCATAGGCCACTGTATTGACTAACAGTCCCTTCCCAATCCCTGTCAATAGAGCAGGGTCTTCTGGACCGAACAGGAACACATCAAGGGGCCACGACTCGTACCGTAAGGGCGAGAGGACTGCAGAACCCGTGAGGTCTATCAACCTCGACCTTTCTGCCTGAGTATCGTCCACGGGTAGACTTAGACTCTCAGTTGTAAGTTGAGAGCCAATACTCAGACTCTGAGGTTGAGACAAGAAAACCGCTCCACTGAACGAGGGGGTAGTCTGCAACTGTGTATCTAATGGAGCGGTAACTCCGGGTGGATTGGTCTGCCGTAGGCGATGGATCAACCATGCCGCACGACCTACCAATATCGTGGGAAGATCCAAACGGACCAGAAGCGTGATGAACTGAGAGCTAATGGTACTGCCATCTCCAGAACCACAGCTACCATCAAGTATCAATGACTGTGCGTTGTCTAACAGGCTCGGCTGTGCAAGTACGTCACTCACTGTGTATAACTCACTCACAATGCCAACCTCATCCAAGACTGTGACGAGCCCGCTACCCTTGTTTATCACGGGACCTCCCACTAGCTCGATGATAATATAGGGTCCAAACTGAGCAGGAACACCTTGTTCAGCAGATAGTATGCCTGAAGAATCGATAAGCGTCAATTCAGGTGTGATGCCCACATCAGGGGTCATTTGGGGAGCAGTCATGCAGAGGAGGAACACTAGGACAACGATTGGAGTCTTTATCCTCACTTGTCGGACCTCCTGATGTATCTGCTCTCATTGGATACCAACTTGGACAATTGCTCCTTGGAGATTGTCGGTTGGTAGACGACCGTGTTCTGAGAGGTGTGCCCTGACTCGGTTTCATGACGCATGGAGAAAGAGGAATCGCGGTAGGAAAAGGGGGTAGGTTCAGACTCCCGAGTCAGGACTTTCTTCTTGTACATCTCTCTCATGCACCAACCCCCGCGAATCTCACATAATAGATGAAGCCTAAGACTACCATGAAAGCGATGAACTCGATGACTCCACTCCTCGGTCTGTTCTTCAGAGATGCCATGATGAGGGAGAGGTCGCCTGATCTTATGGAACAGTTGAACAGAATCCCTATGGCTATCCACAAAAACACGGCAAACCATAGAGGTTCCATCACGATGAGAACAGGTAGGAGTATGAGCGTGAAGGCCATAAACACCGCAGCAACCACGTTCAGGAAGAGGACCACAAGCACGATTCCAACCCTTGGGGGCTTGTCCACTTTGAGGAACACGTTGATTTCACCGTATGTGGAGGAACCTCCAACGTCTTCGACATCTACTCTGAAAATCCGAGCAATGAGAAGGCGGATACCTATGAAAGCCAACGAGCCAGGAAGGAAAACGATGGATAGGATGGTCATGAGTTTGTTCCGTGTCCAGTCTTCGAACTCTCTCTTCTGTCCACTGAGGAGTAACAGTCCACGTAGCACACTGGCACCAATCAGTACTAGTGGTGTCACATAGAAGGAGAACTGCAGGTTGCCGAGCATCATCGGTCCTATATCTATCTGCAACGGACGACCTCCTCTCCAGTATGACCTACATGGGATTTCATGGTGAGAAATAATGAGGATAGGAAATTACTAAGTGTTCACTTGACCTATGACATGAGTTCATAGAAGCCGTTGCATTAATACGAGGTCACAGAGTCCTCCCGATGTCTAAGTAAGCGTTATTAGAGCCTATTTTTTATTCTATCTTGATTATAGACCCTATTGTTCGAATCATCAGGTACGAATGTGCAGTTCTAGACCCATATTCGTGTTGTTTGTTCCTTGGTTAGGACCTTCATTCTCCTTGCCCGAACTCTACCTAACTCTGAGGTCTTGATTCTGTGTCTGTCCACCGGAACATTATATCTCTTGCAGACCAGCTCAAATGCATCCACTGCAATTTGAGGCAATCCAGTCACATCTATTGCTCCAGGTCGCGCAAGATGGCGTGCTCGTTCCATGAATGAACCCACCTGATTCTGTGTGAGGTTACAGGCGAGTGCTTGAATCAGGATCATCCGGCGTACATCGTCGGTGTCCATAGAGAGCTGAAACAGTCTGAGAAAGGCACCCTCTGTCCTAGACCGCTTCAATGTGTGTACGGCGCAGAACCAGTCCTCGATGTTCCCAGTGGTTAGAAGTTGGTCACAGACAGCTAGGGCACTGTCAATCCCCCTGTCTGACAGCTCAAATAGTGCAGCCTCCCTGAAGAGAAGTAGTTTCGATTCGTCCCGTGCGATCTTGAGAAGTGAGTCGGAGTCTAGATGTGGTGCAAAAGACTCGTTGGTCGCATCCTCGACCTCACGGGTGAACATCCTCAGCGGCCTCATGTCTTCCTGTGTTGTCTATCACTATTAAGCACGTAAATGGACAGATTCAGTTCGGCACCTTTTACGAGACCACTAATAAGGTCGAATTCCACACATCTCTAAGTTAGGCGAGAGTATTCAACAGCTGTAAGAAATTTGGACAATCCTAGACATTTAATTATCGGTGCTTATATATTTCGGATAGAACAGTAAGGTGTAGAGTTGGTCTAGGATAAGAACCAAGTCCATGAACTGACTCTGCAGTCGCCGCGAGTTGCACGGGGACGGAAAACGCCTGCTGGAGAGGCCGTTAGACATCAAAGGTCATGTACCCGCGATGCAGCCTCGATGAATCAGGAACCGAACATCGATCATGGAATGTGATGTCCAGGTCTGTATAAGTTTCGGGCAACGGTGGCTCTCAAGCTGACAAAGAAGGACTCAAAGTACCTCTCATGGCACAGGGCATCACTTGATTATCTCAGTCGAGTGTCTGCTCCTTCAAAGGACACAAAGTTCGATGACCGGTATATCCTACTCAGTGTGATTGAGAAGTGGAGGGGACTAAAGACTCGACCAAAGCTCCTCCCCACTCGGTTCGAGAGAACCCATGGTCTAGAACCTCTCACTCTCATCGTCGAAAAGAAGAGGCTGACAACAGCCCTGAAGATCAATCCTCTTATGAAGCAGGCAACCGGAAAGAAGCTCAGGGACCAGATAGAGTCCCTCCTCCCGCCAGACGAGAGGATGCTGTCCACCGATACTACTGTGAGGAAGGCGATTGTCTATTTCCTAGGTCGGGTAGTGCTCCAACTCCCACGATACTGTGCGGATTGGCTATCGTATCCGAAAGGTCTTGACTATCTCACTACCGCGTTATTTACACTGTATGAACTGGATCGTATCACGGGGGCGGACACTGACTGGCTCAACGAGCTGCACAAGACTCAGAAGGAACAGGACCAGACACCCGACTGGGAAGTCTTAACCCTGAGACCGGATGGGGCCACGAGCACAATCTGGTCCAACCTCCTGAATCGCTTCAGATCCAATATCCAGTCACTGAGTTATTATCCACTGAGGAAGATGTGTGAGTACCTCAGAAACCAGAAGGGGATGACACGTGTCACTGGGCGACTTGTCGGAAATATCTGTGGGCTTACTCGCTCTGCAACGGTAAAAGTCGCTTCAGATATGGAGATGTTGCTCACCGAGAGAACTGTCCCATCACTCTCTCAGATGGGTCTTAGATACAGAATCAAGTTCTCTAGGAAATACCGTGGCTTTCAACCCCTTGGGACTCTCTGTGAGACCTTGGCTCTGTCTGATACGAGGTTCAGGGGACTGAGATTCTACGTAGAGTCGGAATCAAAAACCGAGGAATCTGAACCCAACGACATCACAGCAGATCAACTGATTGTATCAATGAGATTGGACCTATTTGACACCGATAATGAGTCATGGGAACCTAGCGCTTTCGAGGAGTCAGAGGAGACTCCTGAGGACACACCTGGCTGGATCTACACGGAGTCCTCACTTCGAGATGGTGACCCAGTCACTCTCACAGGCCAAGACAGGTACATCCTCGGTGTCCTCTGGTCACATCAGGGCTCATTTGCCCAACGGGAGATTTTTCTATCCACTATGGGGGTGTCAAAGAACCGTAAGCATCAGTTCTACACAAAGATGCTGAAGTCCAATGTCGTGAGCATCATCCACCATCCTTCAATGGAGTATGTTGGACTCCCTGACGGTACTGTAGTCGCGGTCCGTAATGCCAGCACAGAGGACATTGAGGACCTGACTATGTGGTTGGTGCGATCATTTCCCTTCGTTCGTCTGTTTAGAGACCTCAAGCAGGGTTGTCTGCTGGCAGTGATACGGCTACCTAAACTTCGGAGTCACTTCTTTGCCTCCATGATTAGGACAAGGCTGGATGGTCAAGGTATCGAGAACCTCACTTCCACAGTGATGGGACAGAGAACATTCTATATGACCATCCTGAACAGGCTCCCAACCACTCAATCATAGACAGGGTATCACCAAAGGAGTAAGACGGGGTGTTTATCAGCGGAAGGTGCAGGAATGAGGTGGTCACAATCAACAGTGAAAGACGGGGTGCTTATTAGTGGAAGAAGATACCTGAGAGTATGGTACTTCCTAAGAACATCGAGATAACGCCAAGTCTTGATATGATAAAGAGCGGTGCGCGACCAGAGGAGATCCAGATCACCACATACATGGATGGTCCTTTTGGAAAGATGGAGAACACTACGGTCTGGGCGACTCAGTTCGATCACAAAGTGGAGGACTTCAGGGAGGACATCATCTTC
>VAPB010136520.1_pt1 | contig 13245 bp, 10 predicted proteins | sample 3395101 | NCBI WGS metagenome assembly VAPB01 (sample SAMN08290433, study PRJNA428436) | hydrothermal vent metagenome | isolation source: Deep-sea hydrothermal vent chimney | place: Indian Ocean: Southwest Indian Ridge | reverse complement strand
TCATGAACATCATCGATTTCGGCATGAATATTCACGACGCCATCGCGGCACCCAGGATAAGCTTCGTTGAACCGGATGTTCTTGTCGTGGAGAGGGGTATTCCAGAGAATGTCCTCGAGGAGCTTGCCGCCATGGGTCACAAAGTTCGCATTGGCGGCGGCCTCGGTAATGCACATGCATTGACTGTCGAGTATGATTCTGAGGGTGTTCCTGTTCGATTTACGGGGGCAGCCGATCCACGTGGTTCCGGCCTGGCCAGGGGGTACTGAAGTAATGCGGATTATTATCGCCGGCAGCGGTGACATAGCATTCCATTTTGCAAGAGAGCTGGCACAACGATGGGATACCGTTGTGATACTCGAAGATCCGGATGCTGTAGCCCGTTTCGACAGGCTCGATGTGCAGGTAGTGCAGGGCAGCCCGGCAAATGCTGAAACCCTCCGGAATCTTGACCTGAGTGAAAGCGATGATTTCATCGCATGCAGCGAGACAGACGAACGGAACATAATCGCGTGTCTGACTGCCAAGCAGATTTTTAACGCTCACACTATCTGTTTTGTGTCGAAGGAAGAATACTTCCAGTCGTTCGCTCCCCAGTTCGGTCTGGAGCCGGGTATGATGATCGACCGGATCGTCTGGCCCCAGCACATGCTGGCTGAAGAGATTGCCAACATCGTTATGGTACCGAATGCTATCGACGTAGAGATTCTGGAAGGCGGTAATATCTGGCTGCAGGAATACAGGATCGGGGCAAATTCGCTTTTCCGGGAAAAGCCGCTTTCACGGCTGGAGCTGCAGGATGGTGTGCTGGCCGTTGCCGTAGCCAGGAATGATGAGTTCTACGTTCCTCGCGGCGATACACAGTTCCAGAAAGGAGACAAGGTTTCCTTTATGGGCACAAAGAGAGCATTACGTGCCATGGAGAGGAGATTCTTCAGACGACCACAAGAAGAAAAGGTGAGGAATGTCACGATAATAGGTGGTGGCAATGTGGGAGGTATTCTGGCAGAGATGCTGGAGGAGGGTGACATCCAGGTCAAGATTATTGAAAAAGACCCTGATCGCTGCGAATGGCTGGCCGCCGAATTGAAATCAACGCTGGTACTGCATGGCGACGGCACGGACCTGGAACTGCTTGATATAGAACAGATTTACCTCTCCGATGTGCTGGTGGCCGTTACCAGTGAGGAGGAAAAGAACCTGCTGTGTTCTCTGCTCGCACGGGAGATGGAGATCCCGAAGATCATTACCCGTGTGACCAATCCTGGTAATCTGCACCTTTTCGAAAGCCTTGGCATAGATGTCCCTCTCAACCCACGTCTGACTGCGACAAAGACCGTTCTGGCCTCCCTGGAAGATACGGGGACGAAACTCCTCGCAATTACGGAGCATGGGAAGGGGAATGTAGTCGAAGTTGAAGTCCCGTCCGATTACCCCAGAACGATGATCAAGAACCTCGTCACACCAACTGAGGGAGCGATCATCGGCGCGATAGTAAGGGGGCGCCGCACGCTTGTGCCGCACGGTGATGATCATATCGAACCGGGCGATCGACTGCTGGTTTTCACCACCCAGGAAGCAGTCGAAGCTGTACAGAATTTCTTCTAAATGCGGATTTCCCTGGTAGCACATACTATCGGTGTTGTTCTGCGCTATTTCGCATTGGTCATGTTGCTGCCGCTGGCTGTGGATTTGATGTTCGGCTACAGGTGGGAACCGCTGGGATTCGCCATAGCCAGTGTAAGTACTTTTATCGTAGGAGAGATCCTCCGGAGAATGCATCCGAAGGGTGTTCAGTTAAGAAGGGTTGAGGGTCTGGCGGTTGTGGCTCTCGTCTGGTTCGTGGTCGCCTGCTTCGGATCGATCCCTTATCTGTGGAGCGGATTGAACCTTATCGACAGCCTTTTTGAATCGATGAGTGGTTTCACAACGACCGGCGCAACGATTTTCACTGACTTCACTCAATATTCTCACGGGCTTTTCTTCTGGAGGGGCATGACACAGTGGCTGGGCGGGATGGGTGTTCTCGCATTATTCATTGCGATCCTGCCGGCCCTGGCGGTCGCGGGACGTCAGCTCTTCTTTGCTGAAGCACCGGGCCCTTCAGAAGAACGGTTGACACCGCGGATCCGAAATACTGCAATTGCACTGTGGACATTCTATGCAGGGCTTACCCTGGCTGAGGTCATCGCACTCAAAATCTCGGGTCTGCCTTTATACGACGCGATCTGCAACTCCTTCACTACCATGGCGGCAGGGGGGTTTTCTCCCAACCCGTACAGCATCGGCGGTTACAATAATGCTGCCGCAGAGTGGATAATCATCTTCTTCATGTTCATGGCCGGCGCGAATTACTCGCTGCAGTACATGGCGATAAGAGGCCGCCGCAACAAACTGTTCAGAGACGAGGAATTCAGAGTCTATACAATCGTGGTTGTTGGTTTCAGTGCACTGCTGCTGGTGGCGCTCTTCTCCTTCTCACAGAATTTAACTGTAGAGTATCTGAGTTCCGACACAACTACACAACCTCTGGCAACGGCATCACCTGTTGAACTTATCCGCTACGCACTCTTTCAGGTCCTGACCATCGTCACAACCACCGGGTATGCCACAGATGACTTCAATCTGTGGAGCGATAATGCGCGGATGCTGATGCTTATACTCATGTTCGTCGGAGGGTGTGCAGGTTCAGCAGCCGGCGGGCCGAAAATCGTCAGGTTATGGCTCATGATAAAACAGGCATTCCTCGAACTGCTCAGAGCACTGCATCCGAGGGTTGTGAAGCCGCTCCGCCTGGGTACCCGGATCGTTCCACCCGAGATCATGCGTTCAATTACGGCATTCCTGCTTCTTTATTTGATGGTCTTTATCGTAAGTGTGACCATTCTGACTTTGCTTGGATCAGACATGATAAGTGGGATTACCGCCAGTATCGCTACACTCGGCAATATCGGTCCCGGTTTCGGTACGGTAGCTCCGATGGCCAACTACGCTCACCTGCCGGTACTCTCAAAGGTGGTTCTCTTTCTGAATATGTGGATCGGTCGCCTGGAGGTAATGACTGTCCTGATTCTGATGCAGCCGGCTGTCTGGAAGAGTGCTCGATTGAAAGGGCGGAACAGCCGGATACCGGCAGCCTTGTAATCGATCAAGCAATCATATAAGCCAGCTGTCAGCGTCACTTCCTGCCAGGGGTTCCACTTCCAGCTCCCTGTCTGTCCCTTCGTGTGATAACGCAACCCGAACTCTCTCTTCATCCCGTCCCTGGCTGTAGCGGGCTGTAAGAGCTGCTGCCGTATTGAGGTCGTAATCACTGGCCGTGGGATCAACCAGTGTCACCGGACTGCCGTGGTCGATCACCTGGACAGCCCATCGGTCCAGAACCAGCCTTTCGATGAATCTGTTTTCTGCGTCGTTGCGGCCGACAACCACTTTTACGCCGGAGGGGAGCCGGAAATGTCTGCCAACCTTCAACAGGCTGATATCTTCCTGTGTCAGTGAATCGACTCTGCTCGTGTTGCCGATCAGGTCCTTCAGCCGCTTGGAGAATTCTGGATCGGTGAGCAGGCAGCCACCCGCCGGCTGGGGATAGTCAATGATGCCGTATTGTTCGGCGAGTGCCATCTGAGGTTTCCGGCTGCGGCCTATAAGATCGAGAAGCTGATCCCTGTCCACCCAGCCTTTCTGCTCCGGTATCGAAGGATCGAGATGTCTGGCCGAAAGAGGCCTGATCAGCAGTCCTTTCAATCCCGATTGCTCTTCAACGATCTTCAGCGCCTGTTTGTGCTGGCTCATCGGGCGCTGTCCGAGCACCTCTCCGGTTATGACGAAGTGGGCACCAACCTCTTCCATGACAGGGCGCAGGCTTCTGAGCATGTACATGTGGCAATCGATGCAGGGGTTCATGGCCTTGCCGAAACCGTACTTCGGTGCGGTCAGAACGTCGCTGATGAAATCGACAGAGATGTCAACCACTCGAAAGGATATTTCCACATCTGTCCCTATCTTCAGCTTCCTGGGACCGGTGGATTCCGGCTCACTGCCCGATTCACCTGTTTCTTCGGCCTGATCCAGTTTGCCTGAGAGAGGAGAGAACCCCGTCGCGAATCTTACTCCGTGAACCTCTATTCCCATTCTGGCTATATGTGCAGCAGCCAGTGTGGAATCGAGCCCTCCGCTCATCATCGCAACGGCAACAAGAGGCCTGCCTTCTTCATCTGTTCTCGGTGTGATCGCCATGTGACGAAATTAAGATGCAGCAGGAGTATTCAACAATGGCATTATGGAGCGGCTCACAAAGTATTCAACAACCGTGCTTCAGGAGGCCGGCGTAGACATGGCGGTCATCTCTGTTATATTGGGCCACGCGCATGATACCTCTCAGAGACATGAATCCGACGTCGCGCACTCCGCACGTCACCTATTTCCTCATAGCCCTGAATGTCCTCGTTTTCGTCTACGAGGTTATGATAGGGCAGATGCAGCGATCGGCTCAGTTTGCACAGTTCATCTATACCTTCGGAGCTATTCCGAATGAGATCGTTGGGGTATTGCTGCGCCCGACAGAGTGGTTTCCCCTGCCTTTCGGAACACTTCTGACCAGCATGTTCATACACGGGAGCGTCTGGCACCTGGGCGGCAATATGCTCTTTCTCTATATTTTCGGGGACAACATAGAGGATGAGCTGGGACACGTTCGATTCCTGCTTTTCTATATTCTGAGCGGCCTGGCGGCCAGCCTCGTGCACATCGTCCTCGGGTTTTCCTCCCAGATTCCAATGGTTGGCGCATCGGGGGCGATCTCCGGGGTGATGGGTGCCTACATACTCCTCTTCCCGGGAGCCAGGATTCTCACCCTTGTCTTCTTTTTCTTCATTACACTGATCGAGATACCGGCATACTGGTTCCTGGCCATCTGGTTTCTTTTCCAGTTCGTGGGTGGTATGGGCAGGCTTGGGGCCGGCGATGTCGGTGGTGTTGCGTTCTGGGCTCACGTTGGAGGATTTCTGGCCGGTCTCACCATGATCAGAGCATGGACCCGGCGGTGGAGGAAACCGAATCGAATATCCTGCTGATGACGGCTGAAACACGGAATAATACCCGTATCACTCTGTTGGAGAGAATTACAACCAGGCGATGGCGTATTACGTGGGGATATGCTGCGGCACTTCTGCTGATTGTTCTTGCCGAACCGAACCCTCTTTCCCTGTCGCTCGGTATCCCGATGGTCCTCTTTGGCGAGGCGATCCGGATAGTAGCCAATGGTACGCTGGTGAAGGATAAAGAGCTCACCAACTGGGGGCTGTATGCCCATATTAGACACCCTCTCTATGTCGGTTCCATGATGATAGGTGCAGGGTTCATTATCATGGCCTGGAACATATACCTGACCATTTTCACTCTGGTTTTTTTCGCAGTTGTATATCAACGTACAATCGAAGCGGAAGAGCTCAAAATGGAGGGGTACTACGGTGAGAGGTACCAGGAGTGGGCTCAATCTACAGCCAGGTTCTTCCCCAGGCGCTGGGTTTTTATGGAGATATCAGAACACTTCATCCTCAGGCGGGCCTGGGCCAACCGCGAATACGATGCAGTAATGGGAGTGATCGCCGGGATTGTGATACTATATCTGAAGTACCTTTATTCCAGTTGAAGCATGGAGGGTCTGTTGAAGAAAGGGGCCTCTGGATTGACCGTTCTGATTTTTCTGCTGACACTCCTGCCGGGTACCGGCTATTCCCGGCCGGATACCGGGCTCGTTCAGGATCCAGGCAGAGGATTGTCACACATTGCAGATGTAACTGAAATCGCGGTTGATCTGGATCTGCAGAAACTGGATCCACCTGTGCCAATCCTCTTTGTCGCTGCGTCTCCTGATTTATCTGAGACGGCCCGTCGATGGCAGATCGTAATGCTTGAGGCCAGAGCATTCTGGCGTAACATGCTGGGCGCTCTGCCCGACGGGGGACTGTTTCTAGTGGATTCTGCCAGCTGGGCAGCCCTGACAACAGGACTGGAATACGGTTTTCCCGGTGTTCGGGTCAGGACCCGCCGGGATGGTGTTTTGACCCTGCTGGCCTTTGAGGAGGCGACGGCATTTGCAGAAGCTGCTGAAGGAGTATTCAGAGCAGCTCCGCTGGCCATGCGGGGCCCCCTGCTGGCCAGAGATCTGGCATCTGTGGCCGGTGCCGCCCGTTATTCCAGTGCGTGGGTCTGGGTACAACTCGGTGAAAGTCTAGCAGAGGGATTGAGAATAAGGGCCGATCTGTGGTGGCAGCGGAGGCTGATAGGGGCGACCGCCGCCTGGATGTTCCTCGGATCTCCGAGAGGGAGAGAGCTGGCACCTGATGATCTGCACGCTCTGCAGGCATGGGGGTGGTTCATCGGCAGCTACTTCCAGCGCATTGCTGTCAGCCTCTCCTCTGCGATGACATCACCGCCTTCCGGGAAGCAGTATGAAGTACTCGAATTCGACGCACGCCTTCTGAATATGGGCAGGGCCATCTGGCTGCAGTATGGAACAGAAGCATTCGAGAGGATAAGACGGGCATGGCCACACGGTGTAGCCTTTAAGCAGCTGCAGGATATTCTGGATGCACTGTGGGCGCAGATGCCGGAACTGAAGGATTGGGAGATGGTACTGCTCGATCCCCGCAATGTTGATCTGAAAGAGGGATGAAGAGAAATCTTTCATGAATAACAGCAGATCAAAAGAGCTGGAACGGAAATCATCGGCTGTTACGCTCTCCGATATGGAGATCTTCATCTTCCCCGAACTGATGTACAGCCTGGTGCTGGCCAATATCATGTCTCCGCGCATCTGGAAATGGCGGGAGGATCCCTGGTTTGCAGGGCTGGAGCGGATGAAGCCGTACCGCCGCATCACAAGATTGAAGCAGTACATAATGGATCACTACGCTTTCAACCTCGATCTCGAAACGTGGGGTCTTACAAGCAGAGAGAAGGAAGCAGAACGATTTGCCGATTATATCAGTGAGGAAACTATCGCCGGTTCAAACGCACTCTTCGGATATGAAGGGGACAAGTTCTACTTCGATATGGATATCCGAACCCACTTCGGTCTCGACAAATACGAAGGGAATATCCTCCCCTACTGGAAAACGGAAACCGTGGAGGCTATGGATGCCTTCATTCATAAGCCGAATTTCGATTCGGGAGCCGGTGAATGTGTATCCCTGGCGACGCTCTATGCCGCAGCTCTCTTTGTAGTAGTCGGGATCCCGCTTAGCGACATCTACCTGATGGCCACACCACTGCATTCACAGAATTACGTGGATGTAAACGATGGGATCCTGACGAATAACCGGCGCCTGGTTACCAGGAACATGTGGTTGAATGGAACCGCCCTTTCTGCTCAGGCTCGGAGGGCGCTGGAGAATGAACAGGTAACAATTGTTACGCACGAAACGGGTCACATTCATACCGTATATGAAGAGGCGACGATCGATCCCGAATCTTATTCCTGTTTCACCGACAGACTCCGGGTGTTTCTGAAATCACATCCGACCGATGAGATTCTGGGAAACTTTCTGCGACACAGCAGGAATATCCAGCAATGCTTCCAAATCAGGTGGAACATCCACGGCCACGATCACTACATCGGTGCTGACAGGGCATTCGAATACGAAGACAGCAGCCCATATAGATTGACTGACAATACACGTGAGAAACTGCTCGCCGAAATTGACGTTGAAGGATTTCAGCATGGTTGTCTGCCTCGCAGGATAGTGCTCAACGACCTCGAAGAATTTCTGAGAGAGAACGATCTGAGGGTGGATGATCCAGAGGATATAGCTCGCCTGAAGCAGGGCTTTGCATCAGAATGCATGGATGCGGAAATGGCGATCAACAATTTCATCAAGTTCTGTTTTGTGGAGCCTGGTCTGCCGGAGCCCGGGGACAAGGAATTCGTTTCTGGCGGTAAGCCTCTCGGCATCGATTCGGAGATGACGCGAGAGGAGATTATCGAGCATCTCGACTGTCTGAGGGATGACAATATCGTGGCTGACCTGGCGTTCTATGCCTTCCGCGACCTCAGCCGTACTGATGAAAAACCGTTTCTGCAGGCTGCATTCGAGCGCAATCCCGTGTCAATTGAAGGAGCCAGGGAGCTCGATAAAAAGTTTGTCCACCGTATACTGAAAGAGATGCCCGACGAGTCGATATATGACGGACCTTTCCGTCTGGCTCAGCCCGATGAAGTGTGGAACTACGGACGCGGCGATGGTGTAGAGAAGGCTGTGACGCTCGCCAATATTCTGAAAGAGCGTTCAGATGAAGAGATTTATGTAATAGAAGTTGCTCCAGACAGAGTTGTGCTGAACACAAGTGAGCGGACTTATAAGTTCGAATCCACCAAACAGCTCGCAGAACAGGAATGGAAGATCTGATTTCCAGGGATGGCACGCCTGTTGAATTATTTACCGTATTCTGGATTCCTCAGCGGTACCGTAGTAGATGGCATTGAAAACCAGCGTGAAGGTGCCGTGAGACTGTGCCCTGAAAGTCACCTTCGGTGTGAAGAGGAATGCTTTCCCATCACCAACTGTGGCTTCAACGAATACTGTACCGTTTTCCAGGAAGTGCTGACCCCACGCCCAGCCGCTGCGAAGCGGTTCGCTGCTGTCGAACCAGCCGATATTCAGGACCCCCTGTCGCCCGGCCTCCGGTGCCAGCCGGAGCACAGGGCTGTTGCTGAACAGTACATCCACCCGCTCACCCATACCGTGAGTCAGAGGGGAAACATGTTCTATCTTCACGCTGACAATCGATCCGGGAACGTAGTACTCCTGCGAGCGGAGGGGCTGTTCCTTACCCTCTTCCAATTTCACCAGATGATTCTTCAGGGGTAGTTCCAGGTGATAACCAAGGTTCGTCGAGCTTCCTTCTGCTACGACGACTCCACCATTCTCAAGGAATGCCCTCAACTCGGGAATCGTTGTCTCCGCCGATACTGATCCAACCCGATCCTGGTATTCAGCGGGAACCGCCCGCTGCGGTCTCTGGATTCTGCGGCCCCTCATGCCGGTGCGTCCGGAGGCTGCACCGCCGCTTCTGACTCCTGGAACAGCTCCATCGGGGAAAATGATCACGTCGAATTTATCATTCAGGTTCCCGGCATCGAGAGCGGCGGGGAAAACCAGTTCGAAGTCGAATTCGAACTCCTCCAGAATAAACCTCACCCACCCCGAGGACATTGAACCTCCATAACGGTCCCAGAGCCCGATCTTGACAGGGCGCAGCTTCAGCCCGCGTCTTCCCGGCCTGCGGGTCACGCCGGTGAAGTTCAGGCCGAGTTCGGCGGCCATCCCCTCCAGCGTGCTTCTCAGGCCACTGCCGTCGGGAATGTAGAATGTGCCGGCCGGGAACTCTGTTCCGTCACTCTCGAAACCATCGTTCAGCCAGAAGACATCCGTGCCATCTGCAAGCAGGCGGTTGATCGCGATAAAAGAGTCGTTAACTTCGTGACTCAACATGAAACCGCGTGCGTTGGATGGACCGGAAACCGCACCTGCCGGTGCGGTGGCCAGACCCTCTAGGGCTGCGAAGGGGCCATCGATCCCCTCCATGATCCTGTCGAACTCAACACCCATCTGGAAAGCCAGGGTCCAGCCGGTATTGTCATACGGGCGGGTTGGAGGAGCGCCCGGATAGGCGAAATCGTTCGGATGGTTCTGCGGTTCGAACATGTCGAGCACATGGGGTCTGAAAGCCTGGGCAGTCTTTACGACATATGAACCCGCCGGGAAATCCTGACCACCCGCACGAAAATCATCTGCGGCTCGCAACACATCGACGCCGTTCTTGAGCAGAGCATTCACGAATTTGGTTGCGGTCAGGAAATCCGGCTGGTCGGAAGGTATGATGTAGGCACGTGCATCTCTGTCAGCAGGATTCTGCAGACCGCTCTCCCAATCCTCGCGGGTTCCCCTGCCTCTTTCCAGTCTTTCATTCTCCGCATCGATCTGTTTCGGCAGGACGGTCCAGCTGTCCCGGTTTCCCCTTTCTATCGAGTTCATACCCATGCGCCAGATGTTGAAGAGCAGGGTATCCCTGAAGCGGGATGCGTAGTCCATTACTGCCCAGTCGGCTGTCATCGAGTACTCGATAGACTGCCTCATGTGCCAGACGCCCGGTTCGACCGGAAGGGGAAGATCGCTGCTGCTTATCTGGCGGTTGGGGATATAGGGAATCTCCATCGGAGTCGGGTTGCCGATAATCTCGGTCAGCAAGCCGATCATGTTGTGGTAGTAGGGTGTGGTCCGCTGCCCACCATTCCACCAGATGGAGTAGCTGGCGCCCGAACGCATGGTTGAACCCCCCTTGCCCTCCTGAACGAACCGGTGGTGCATGGCCGTTCCTACCTGCTCGATGCTCGTCAGAATGAGCGGATCGAGGTTGTGGTTGGGTGGGTCGCGGAAGGGTGGGGCGAAAATCACTGTTCCGGCGGGGCCGGTCTGGTGGTGGTTGTAGACGATCTGGGGGAACCACTCCCTGTACATGATTCGGTTCATGTTCTCGGTTTCGATCAGATTGGCCATGTAGGAGTCGCGGTTATTGTCGTGTCCGGCGTACTTCTGATACAGCACCGGAAGGCCTCCCGTGCTCCGCTCCTCCGGAACAGGATTACTCATGTACCAGTCGGCAACCAGATCGAGACCGTCGGGATTGCACGGCACTACAAGCAGGATGATATCATTCAGGATCCGCATCGTTTCGGGATCGTTCCTGCTGCACATCCGGTAGACCAGTTCTATTATCTGCTGACCACCCACCACCTCACTGGCGTGAAGCCCGCCGTCGATCCACACTACGGCCTTCCCCTCCTGAGCCAGGGCCCTGGCCTCCTCTTCCGATATACCCTTCGCCTTTGCAAGACGCCTCGAAATCTCTTTGTAACGGGAAAGGTTGCGGTGATTTGCCGGTGAAGTGATGATCGCCATCAGCTGAGTGCGACCCTCTTCCGTTTCACCTATCGATTCGAGTATCATCCGATCCGACTCTCCTGCGAGCTTCTCCCAGTACCCGGTCAGCTGGGTATAGTTGGCAAGGGAGTAGTCCTCTCCGATCTGGTGGCCGAACTGCTCTTTCGGAGAGGTGATTGCGGTCTGAGCAGAAACCGTTGTGGTGGAAAAGGTGGAGATCAGCAGTAGAATGAGAATTTGAGAGCGAATCCTGTTTGCACACATTCGGGCAACCTCTGCTTCTTGAGAATGTCTGGAGCTTTCAGATTATGCTATTTTCCAGACTTGAAAGGCCTGCGTCAATGGCAGGTTTACAGTGATCATCGAATAAAATCAAGGAACCTCATATGAGCATGAAAGAATCTGTACGACAACCCAGGCCCGTTGAAGACAGACGATTACTCGAAGCACCCCTTCCAGGAGAACCTCCCTTCATTAATACCGATCCGTGGCGGGTGCTGAGGATCATGGGAGAATTCGTCATGGGCTTCGACGAACTGGTCGATCTGGGGCCTGCTGTTACCGTATTCGGTTCGGCCAGAACCAGACCTGAGGAACCGATGTACCAGAAAGCGGTCGAGACGACGCGGATGCTGGGAGAGGCGGGCTTTACTATTATCACCGGTGGTGGACCGGGGATCATGGAAGCGGGTAATAAAGGAGCCGAGGAAGCTGGAGTGGTTTCAGTCGGTCTGGGTATAGAACTACCCTTTGAACAGAAGCTGAACGAACATGTGAATCTAGAGCTTGAGTTCCGTTACTTCTTCGCCCGGAAGACCATGTTCCTTAAGTATGCACAGGCGTATCTGGTCTTTCCCGGAGGGTGGGGAACCATGGACGAGATGATGGAAGCTCTCACACTCGTGCAGACGGACAAGATCCAGCACTTCCCGATAATCCTTTTCGGATCTGACTACTGGCAGGGCCTGCTGGACTGGTTCAGGGAACAGATGATCGACCACGGGAAAATATCTCCTGATGATATGGATCTCTTTTCAGTAACAGATTCATCTCAAGAGGTTGTGGATATTGTGGTAAAGTCTTTCGATGCCTGCAAAGAGCGTCGCAAAGGGATAGACGGGATCGCCTGAGATGTCGAAAAAATCCCCATGAAGGAGCATTACTCATGAAAAGCCGGATGAGTTTCAAACCGATGGCATTGATATGCCTGGCCGCCACCCTCGTGACGACGAATGTCTGTTATGGCCAGTCGGATAGTCCGAAGATCTACATATCGGTGGATATGGAGGGACTGACCGGGGTAATAAACTCAGAATATCTGGGCAGCAGCGGTTCGGAGTATATGAATGCCAGGATGATTATGACCGAAGAGGTCATAGCAGCCATCGAAGGAGCACGCGCCGCCGGTGCCGGCCGGATCATCGTGAGTGACTCTCACGGCAACGCCATGAACCTGCTGCTCGACAGGCTCCCCGACGACATCGAAGTGGTGCAGGGGTGGCCCCGTCCGTTGATCATGATGGAGGGAATAGACGATACCTTCGACGGTGTCATCTTCATCGGTTATCACTCCAGTACATCCAATCCCGAAGGAGTTCGGGCACATACGATGTCCAGCGCCAACCTCACCGGTATTCATATCAACGGTGTTGCCGTGAACGAGGCCGGATTCAATGCAGCGATTGCCGGACATTTCAACGTGCCGGTGATCATGGTGAGCGGAGATGATGCTACGATCGAAGAGACAAGGGCACTGATAGGAGACTTTGAAGCCGTGATCACCAAAGAGGCCATCTCATTCCATGCAGCCCGGCTGAAATCGCGCGCTGCCGTACTTGATCTGACCAGGGAGACAGCGAGCAGGGCGGTCACCCGGATAAGGGAGTTCAAACTCTTCAAACCAGATGTGCCGGTAACAATGGAGGTAAGCTTCAAGAACTACAGGCCTGCTCAATTGCTGGGTTACCTGCCGGTATTCACCCTTAAAGATTCTCACACGGTCAGCTACACTGCTGAAGATATGACCGAAGCGTCGAGTGTTCTGGAATTCATTCTGAATTACCAGGTTGGGATCACACCGTGAGCAGTATGAGGTAATAATGAATCGCAGGCAGATCATGATCTCCGGTGCCGTACTTGCCGTACTGGTGGGCTGTGTCGGGCCGGGGACCTTCGGTTTCGGAGAGAAGTACGATCTGATAATCAGCGGGGGTCGAGTCCTGGATGGGACCGGAAATCCCTGGTATTACGCCGATATCGGTATCGAGGATGAAGAGATCGAAGCGATAGGGGATCTCTC